>JACCDL011311923.1_pt1 | contig 18639 bp, 16 predicted proteins | sample 7441931 | NCBI WGS metagenome assembly JACCDL01 (sample SAMN15323437, study PRJNA562643) | freshwater metagenome | isolation source: river surface water | place: USA:Blue River Watershed | collected 2017-08-16 | reverse complement strand
GCATTCTTAGTTGCTGATGAGGATCACTCGTTGGATTTAGCGGTAGCGCTAACTTCAAGTGGAGTTGTAGGAAGCGTCGCTCGTGCCCAAGGCCCAGTTCATGGAGCCAAAGTAATTTCAGTCAATTAATGGCTAACTAATAGCTAACTAAAAGCAAATTGATTGTTACATAGTAATTATTGGAATTGTTATTGAAGATCATCAAAAGGCAGCGCGAGCTCACGAAGTAGCGCCGCAAGCGCACTCTGTTCGCTCTTACTCAAGCCCTTTAAGAATTCGCGTTCTCTGCTTAACAAATCTTCCATTGCGCTATCAACTGCTTTAGCACCAGCCTTTGTTAGCGTGACTAGAATTCCACGTCCATCATTTGGATCTTGCGTTCTAGTTATTAAACCTAGCTCTTCTAGGCGATCTAATCGGTTGGTCATAGTCCCGCTAGTTACCATGGTTTCTTGAATTAATTGCCCAGGTGATAATTGATAAGGCGATCCAACTCGTCGTAAAGATGCGAGCACATCAAAACCCCAAGTTTCAAGACTCGCAAATGCATTTCTTCGCGCAATATCTAAATGTTTTGAGATTCTGGTAATGCGAGATAAAACTGCAAGTGGTGAGAAATCTAAATCAGGACGCTCTTTCTGCCATGCAGCAATCAAGCGATCAACTTCGTCATCTCTTGTCATTTGTATTCCTGATTTGTTCCTGATTTATTGCTGAATCGTTCCCGAATTATGTCCGCCCAAGGGTATTGAAAGATATTGAGAAATGGCTGATTTTGGTGAATTGCGCTTCATGCGGGAGAATACGGGTTCCGCCATTGTGTAGTGGCTAGCACATGGGCCTTTGAAGCCCAGGGTCCTGGATCGATACCAGGTGGCGGAGCGCATTAGAATTAGCGAGTGATACAGCAGGCGATTGTGTTAGCCGCAGGTGAGGGCACACGCATGAAATCGCAACTACCTAAAGTGCTTCACGAAATCGCCGGTAGATCGCTCCTTGGACATGTTCTAAATTCTTTATCTGAGATAAATCCAAAACAAGTACGTGTAGTCGTTGGCTCAGGACGTGAATTAGTAGAAACGCATTTAGCAGAGATTGCTCCAGATGCGATTGCAATATTCCAATCAGAGCGAAATGGCACAGGACATGCGGTTCAAGTTGCGCTTGATGGTGTTAAAGATTCTGGCCAAGTCTTGATTTTGGCTGGCGATACCCCGATGTTAAAAGGTGAAACTCTAAAAGAATTTGTAAATGCGCATAATAAAGGTGGATACAACGCTTCGGTGCTGACCGCAGAGCTTCCAGATCCAACAGGTTATGGCCGGGTTATCAGAGGCGACGACGAATTGCTTGTGAAGATTGTCGAAGAGAAAGATGCAACTGAGGATCAGAAGTTGATTTTTGAAATCAATTCAGGTGTCTACATCTTTGATTTGACGACTTTGATATCAGCAATCTCCAAATTAAAAACCAATAATGCCCAAGGCGAGCTTTATCTTACGGATGCGATCGAAATTATCAGGCAAGCAGGTGGAAAAGTCGCAGCCATACTTTGCGAGGATTTCACAGAAACTTTTGGAGTCAATGATCGTATTCAACTTGCAGAGGCAGCCGCGATATTGCGAGATCGAATCAATGAGCGCCATATGCGTAACGGCGTTTCGATATTAGATCCAGCCACAACCTGGATTGATGACACCGCAACTATTGCAGCAGATGTAAGCATTTTGCCAGGCTCAGCAATCTTCGGAAGCACCGCTATCGCGCAAGGCGCAGTAATCGGGCCAAGGACCACATTGCAAGATTGTGCGGTCAATGCTGGGGCAGTAATCAAGGAATCAAACTGCATGGCCTCTGAGATTGGTGCACATGCCACAGTTGGTCCTTACACATATTTACGTGCGGGCACAGTACTTGCAAATGAATCCAAAGCTGGTGCATTCGTTGAAATCAAGAATTCGCAAATAGGCGCTGGATCTAAGGTTCCACACCTTTCTTATGTTGGCGATGCAACGATTGGTGAAGGCACAAACATCGGTGCAGCCACAATTGTCGTCAATTACGACGGGGTAGAGAAACATAGAACTGAAATTGGTGATCATGTTCGAATCGGAAGCGACACCATGCTGGTCGCACCAGTTACAGTCGGTGATGGCGCGTACACCGCTGCTGGTTCAGTGATTACCGAAGATGTTCCGCCCGGCGCGATTGGAGTTGCCCGCTCTAAACAGAGAAATGTCTTAGGGTGGGTTCTGCGTAAACGTCCAGGAAGTAAATCCGCTAAAGCTGCTGAACAAGCAGATTCAGAAAAAGGAGAGTAACTATGAGCGAGCTTCGCCTCTCGTCTGAAAAACGATTGCGAATCTTCACAGGAAGAGCATTCCCAGAGCTCGCGGAATCAGTTGCTTCTGAGTTAGGCATCACCTTAACTCCAACATCTGCATATGACTTTGCAAATGGCGAAATCTTTGTTCGCTTCGAAGAATCTGTTCGTGGTAGCGATGCCTTCGTTATTCAATCTCATGCTGCTCCGGTAAATAAGCAAATCATGGAACAACTAATCATGGTTGATGCACTTAAGCGCGCATCTGCAAAGCGAATTACTGTAGTGACTCCTTTTTATGGTTATGCACGTCAAGACAAGAAACATCGTGGCCGCGAACCTATCTCTGCGCGTTTGATGGCAGATCTTTTTAAGACTGCGGGTGCAGATCGATTGATGGTAGTTGATTTACATACCTCACAGATTCAAGGATTCTTCGACGGCCCAGTAGATCATCTATTTGCATTGCCACTTCTTGCAAACCATGTAGGTAGCAAAGTCGATCGCTCGCAATTAACAATTGTCTCTCCAGATTCAGGACGAGTACGAGTTGCAGAGCGTTGGTCAGACCTTCTTGGCGGTTGCCCGATTGCCTTTATTCATAAAACTCGTAACCCATTGATTCCAAACGAATCAACCACTGGTCGAGTAGTTGGTGATGTTCAAGGTCGCACCTGCGTAGTTATCGATGACATGATTGATACCGCTGGCACCATCACAAAAGCAGTAGATGCTTTATTTGATGCAGGCGCTAAAGATGTCATCATCGCAGCAACACACGCGGTATTTAGCGGTGCAGCGATTGATCGACTAAAGAATTCAAAGGCATCTGAAGTAGTTGTCACAAATACCTTGCCAATTCCAGTCGAGAATCATTTTGATGGTTTGACGGTCCTTTCGATCGCTCCATTGATTGCGCGGGCGATCCGTGAGGTGTTCGAAGATGGGTCAGTTACTAGCCTTTTTGACGGCCACTCTTGATTTGAGGTAGCCTTCCGACATTCCGGCGAGGGTTAAATAACCGTAATCGACGAAAGTTAGATTCTTAACTCTCTGCCGCTACACGAAGGCGAGAGGTTTTGAAATGGCTGAAGTAACAATCAATGGCGTAGTCCGCACCGAATTCGGCAAGGGCGCATCACGTCGTGCACGTCGCGATGGCATGGTGCCTGCAGTTATCTACGGACATGGTGAGAAGCCAAGACACGTAGTCCTTCCAGCTCGCGAATTGGGAAATGCGCTAAAGACCTCAAACGTCTTGCTTGATATCGTGCTTGATGGACAGACCGAACTTACTCTTCCAAAAGCAGTAGTTCGCGATCCACTAAAGAGCACTCTTGAGCATGTTGATCTTCTTCTAGTTCGTCGTGGTGAGAAAGTTGTGGTTTCAGTACCGGTTCACACATATGGCAAATACGATGCCGATGGAATTTTGGAACACGTTCATACAACAATCGAAATCGAAGTTGAAGCTACAAATATTCCAGCAGAGTTGAAGCTAAGTCTTGAAGGTATGAAGGCTGGAGAATCAAAGCATGCTGATGAAGTAGAACTTCCAGAGGGTGCAAAGTTAGCTAGCGATCCAAAGATGGTTGTAGCTCACCTATCAATTCGCTCGGCGCAAGTTGAAGAGCCAGTTGCAGCAGCTCCTGCTGAAGGCGCGGCAGCTCCTGCTGAAGGCGCAGCTTCAGAAGCTCCTAAAGCTTAGGTCAGTTGTTAATCCATGGTTTGGCTAGTCGTTGGATTAGGAAACCCTGGGGCTGAATATAAGAACACCCGTCACAACATCGGCCACATGGTCGTTGATGAATTGGCGCGCGAACATTCGCTAACTTGGTCGTCTCATAAAGCAAGAGCAGATGTAGCGGCATTCAAACTAGGTGTTGGAATAGATGCCCCTGGCATCGTCCTTGCTAAGTCTCATAGCTATATGAATGAATCAGGCGGGCCAATCAAAGCGCTCTGTAACTTCTACAAAGTTGAAGTTGAAAATTTAATCGTGATTCATGATGAATTAGATATTCCATTTAATACGATTAGAATCAAACGAGGCGGCGGGGATAACGGCCACAATGGATTGAAGAGCACTACAAGCGCTCTAGGTGCTGACTATTTTCGAATTCGAATGGGAATTGGAAGACCTATCGGACAGCAAGATCCAGCTGATTTTGTATTAAAGGTTTTTGCATCTGCTGAGAAGAGCGACCTGCCGCTATTTGTATCTAAAGGCGCTGATGCGGTGGTTGATTTGATTAAGAATGGATTACAAGCTGCTCAAGGAGCGCATAACCAGTAATCAGCCGGTAATCAACCAGTATTTCGCAGTCCGAGTGCAACTCCATTAATTGTAAGTAGTAAGGCTCTCCGTAACATCGGATCTGCGCTCTCTCCGGATTCGCGCACACGTTGTAGCAAGTTGACTTGCAATATGTGCAGTGGAGCCAAATATTGATCGCGAATTTGTAGAGTTCGTGCAAGCAAAGGTTGGTCTCCAAGTAGATCTTGATTTCCGCGTAGATAATTTATCTCTCGGCTGGTTAATTCAAATTCGGCTTTGATTTCATCAAAGAAATGCTGCAACTCATCTGGCACCAGCGCTTTGACATATCGCTCAGCCATTTCTAAATCTGTTTTGGCCATGGTCATTTCAACATTAGAGATAAATGTTTTAAAGAAATGCCATTCATTAAGCATTTGATTAAGTACATCCATCTCGCCAGCTTCACGAGCTGCCTTTAATCCACTGCCGACTCCATACCAACCTGGAACAATCTGTCGGCTTTGGGTCCAACCAAATACCCAAGGAATTGCGCGCAGTGATTCCAACCCTGCATTAGCGCTTTGGCGTCTTGATGGCCTAGAACCTAAGAACATATCGCCAAGTTGCTCGACTGGTGTCGATGCATAGAAATATGCAGGTAGATCTGGATGATCAATCAATGTTCTGTATCTAGAGAATGCATTTTCAGAGATTAAATCCATGCAACTATTCCATTTGGTTAAGAATTCTTGAGGCTGTCTTGGGCCACGATTTAACACAGTTGCTTCAAGTGCCGCAGCCAAAGTAAGTTCCACATTCTCTTTAGCTAACATAGGAATCGAATACTTATCGCTGATTACTTCACCTTGTTCGGTCATCTTGATTTGGCCATCTAATGAACCCCAAGGAAGCGCGATTAAAGCATCATACGTTGGGCCGCCGCCTCTACCGACTGAACCACCACGACCATGGAAGAGCCTTAGCTTTACGCCATATCTGATCGCCACATCTCTTAACCGTCTTTGAGCCTGATGAATCTCCCACTGACTTGTAGCGATTCCAGCATCTTTATTTGAGTCAGAGTAACCAAGCATTACCTCTTGAATATCTCCACGAAGTTTTACCAGTTGGCGGTAAGTTGGATTTGATAGTAACTGTTCGAGAATTTGATCTGCAGATCTCAACTCTGCAACAGTTTCAAGCAAGGGAGCGAATCCGATTTTTGCGATTCCGCTATTGATTTCTACCAGCCCAGCCTCTTTTGCAAGTACTGCCGCCGCAATTAAATCTTCTGGATGTTTCGTCATAGAGACTATGTAAGTCTCAATGACTTCAGGGCCAAATTGTTCAATCAAATCGGAGATAGCTTTAAAAGTATCTAGAACTTTAGCGCTCTGTTCATCTAATTGTTTTGGTGCACGAAGATCATGGCGCCCTAATTCCTCTGTGAGTATTACAAATCTCTCTTCAGGTTTTAGCTGCAAATATTCTTTATTAATTCCGAAATTTGCGAGAGCGGCATGGTGCGCTTGTGAGTGCTCTCTGACATCCATCGTGGCGTGAATCAAACCAAATGTGGAGACAGTTCGGATCACTCTTTCAAGCTGGCCCTTTGCAATCAATTCACCATGATTTTCAATCAGAGATTCACGCATAATATTTAAGTCATCTAAGAGTTCTTGAGTATTTGCATAATCTCGGCCAGGTACATGTGCAGCGCCGGCTGCATGTCGCTTTCTGGTCAATTCGAGCCTATGCACAATGGCTGTAGTTTTTAATCGATAAGGCTCGCGGGCATTTAATCTGCGATATCTGCTTTCAAATTCTGGGATATTTGCTAAATCACGCTCTACTGATTCTTCAAGTTCTTTTGAAACTTTGATAATTCTGGTTGAAACTGAGAGCGATTGACGCAGTTCAGAGATTGCTTCTGAGATGACTCGAATCGCATGTCCAACCTGCACCACTACAGTCTCACGAGTCACATCTGGTGTGACGTTTGGATTTCCATCGCGATCACCACCGATCCAAGTACCAAAACTAAGTGGCTTATCAGTTGGACTGATCTGAACTCCGAGACGTTCTACCTCTAGAGCGAATTCTTCTAACACTTCAGGAACCGTGAATCTAAAGAGGTCATCTAGGTAGTAAAGTGCATTCACAGCTTCATCAATAACCAATGGACGTTCAACTCTTAGTTCGTCTGTCTGCCAAAGCAAATCAATAGCTTCAGAAAGTCTGGCATCTCGGACTCTAGAACTTGGCATCTCCAGTAAATCTGAAATCTGAGCCAATTTGCTTAAGACAGATCTTCTGGATGCTTCAGTTGGATGCGCGGTGAAAACTGGACGCACCGAAAAATCTGATAACCAAATTTTCAAATCTTCGATTTTTATCTCTTGACCTGCACTCTTAGCTGCCAAAATCTTATTTACTGCTTGCGCAATCCACGATCCACTTGTTTCGCGTTCTTTAGCCAATACGCGCGATCTATGTACTTGTTCTGCCACATTGGCTAAATGAAAATAGGTACTAAACGCGCGAACCAATTGCACGGCTTGATCTACATCAACTTTTTTGAGCTCGCTCTCGCCCTGGCCACTTCTGACCGCAGCTCGAACTTTCTCGACAAGATCAAATAATGATTGTCCTTCTTGTCGAATTAAAGATTTGCCGAGTAATTCACCAAGCGCGCGAACATCGCCACGTAGAGATGCATCATCTTGCATCTGCAATTGACGAAGTTGGCTCTCTGCACTCACTGGCAAATCATCGCAGGAACTCAATAGAATATGCACCGTAATTGAAAAGCCCCACCCCTTTCGGGAATGGGGCTAATAGCCGTTTTTCTCAAGATTTGAACAAGTCTGCAATAGAAAACGATATAAACGTATAAACGCAAGATGAAGAGGGAGGTCGAGATGCGAGGGCTGCTGCCGTTTACAACGGTACAAATTGATGAGGCGATAGATTCAAAATCAGATCTAGTGACCTCGCCCAGCTCATTTGCATTTCTAATTGCAAAAATTGCAATGAATCAACCACTCCTAGTAATTACTGCATCTTCCAATTCAGCCTCTGATTTAGCAAAAGAGATAAGGGAATTTCATAGTGATACGCTCGAATTTCCCGCCTGGGAGACTCTGCCACACGAAAGATTAAGTCCAAGTAGCGACACCGTTGCTAGAAGAATTAGCACTTTGCATGCATTGAAAGATCCGCAACGTAATTGGGTTGTAGTGGCACCTATTCGTGCAGCGATCCATAAATTCAATCGTCAAGTAGTCGAGATTGAACCTATCACCTTGCAAATGGGTGCTGAATTTGAACTAACCGCACTTCAAAGAATGTTAGTGGAATTTGCGTATGTCAGAACAGATATGGTGGAGAAGCGTGGTCAATTTGCAGTTCGAGGCGGCATTGTCGATCTCTTTCCGCCAGACCAGGAGCATCCAATCAGAATTGATTTCTTTGGTGATGAAATTGAAGATTTAAGCTTCTTTGCTATCTCTGATCAAAGAACTATTTCTAAAGTTTCAGATTCGATAAGAATTTTGCCGTGCCGTGAATTACTACTAAATGAGGCAATACAAGAAAGAGCAGCAGAGCTATCCAAGGACTTTGAAAGCGAAATCTTAGGGAAAATTGCTGAGGGTATGCAGCCAGAAGGCATGGAATCTTTAATCCCAATTCTTATCGAAGATCTTCAATTAATTAGTGAAGCAATGCCCAATAGCTTCAAAACAATCTTTATAGAGAAAGAGCGGCTGATTGCCCGCGCAACTGACTTGCTTGCAACAAATGAGGAGTTTAGAGAGGCCGCTTGGTCTACCGCAGCCGTTGGTGGAAAGGCTCCGATTGAAGCAGGTTCAACCTTTGTGGAATGGCAGGACTTAATTGACTCAATTGGCCAGAATCGCGATTTCAAACAATTCGGTATAGAGAGTGACTACTTCTTGGATATCTCTCCAATCGAACCGCTACGAGGCGATAGCGAGCGTTTGCTCAAATTATTTGAAGAAGCGCTCCTAGTTCGAAAGAAAATCATATTTTCAGCAAGTAGTCGTGGAATGCTGGAGCGATACGCAGCGATATTTAGAGATGCAAGTTTGCCGGTAAAGATTCAATACCCATTTCAAGCTGCGCCAACTAGCGGGGCAATCAATCTGACCACTTCTGGTTATAAGTATGGATTTAAGTTTGATGATGTTCTATTTGTAACCGAGAGAGATTTGACTGGTACACAAAGTGGAACTGATGAGCGTCTTCCCTCAAGGCGTAAGCGCGCAATTGATCCATTGCAATTAAAGAGTGGAGATTTCGTAGTTCATGAGCAGCACGGAATCGGAAGATTTGTTGAATTAGTCCAACGAACTGTCGGGGGAATAACCCGAGAATATTTAGTTATTGAATATGCGCCAGCTAAACGTGGACAACCCGGTGATCGGATCTTTGTTCCCACAGATTCATTAGATCTAATTAGCAAATACATAGGCGGCGAAAGTCCGACGATTCACCGTATTGGTAGTGGTGAATGGGTTAAAGCCAAGAGTCGAGCTCGTAAAGCTGTCAAAGAGATTGCGGGAGAGTTAATCCGGTTATATGCCGCTCGTACGAGTGCACCGGGATTTGCATTCTCACCAGATACACCGTGGCAGCGAGAACTCGAAGATAGTTTTGCATACGTCGAAACAGCTGATCAGTTATCGACAATTCAGGATGTGAAATCCGATATGGAGCGTCCATATCCAATGGATCGATTGATTTGTGGCGATGTTGGATATGGAAAGACAGAAATCGCAGTTCGGGCTGCATTTAAAGCGGTGCAAGATGCAAAGCAAGTTGCGGTACTTGTTCCTACAACACTTCTAGTGCAACAACATTTAAAGACTTTCAGAGAGAGATTTGCTGGCTTTCCAGTAAATGTGGTCGCCTTATCGAGATTTAACTCACCGAAAGAATCTAAAGAGATTATTGGCGAGTTATCTAAAGGCACAGTTGATGTAGTAATCGGAACCCATCGCCTACTTTCAAGTGATGTCCAATTCAAAGATTTAGGGCTAGTGGTTGTTGATGAAGAACAGAGATTTGGCGTCGAACAGAAAGAGCAACTTAAGAAGTTGCGCACAACGGTAGATGTTTTGGCAATGTCAGCTACTCCTATCCCGCGAACTCTGGAGATGGCAATTACTGGAATAAGAGAGATGTCGACGATCACGACTCCGCCTGAGGAGCGCCATCCGATCCTTACTTACGTAGGGCCGCAGGATGAAAAACAGATAGCGGCTGCGATTCATCGAGAGTTATTACGTGATGGTCAGGTCTTCTATTTACATAATCGGGTCGAATCTATAGATCGAACCGCAGTTAGATTAAAAGAGTTTGTGCCAGAAGCAAGAATTCGAGTTGCGCATGGCCAGATGAGCGAGAGCGCTCTTGAAGACGTAATTCTCGCTTTCTGGAATCGCGAATTTGATGTTTTAGTTTGCACCACAATTGTTGAAAGCGGATTAGATATACCTAATGCAAATACTTTGATAGTAGAGCGTGCAGATAACTTTGGTTTATCGCAGCTACATCAAATCCGAGGACGTGTAGGTAGAGGTCGCGACCGAGCATATGCATATTTCTTGTATCCAAAAGATAAGCCGTTGACTGAGGTTGCTATCGATAGGTTGAACACAATTGCCACCAACACCGAGCTTGGTGCAGGCATGCAAGTTGCGCTGAAAGATTTAGAAATACGTGGCGCAGGAAACTTACTTGGTGGAGAGCAATCTGGACACATTGCGGAGGTTGGATTTGATCTGTACATGCGAATGGTCGGCGAAGCGGTAAATGATTATAAAAAAGGTATCGTCGAAAACATTGAGCAATCACATGATTGCAAGATTGAGATTCCAGTAGCGGCCCACCTACCAGATACGTATGTTGATTCAGAGCGATTACGTTTGGATATATACCGTCGCTTGGCTGAAGTTAATGATCCTGGTGAAGTTAAAGCTATCGAAGAGGAGTTAATTGATCGATTTGGTCCTCTACCAAATCCAACTCAATTACTTCTGCAAGTGGCGATCTTGAAGGCTACCGCTAGAAAATACGGAATTAGAGAGATTATTAGTCAAGGGAAGAATCTACGAATTTCTCCAATTAAATTGCCAGAGTCCAAATTACTGAAAATGCAGAGAATCTTCCCTGGATCCTTGTATAAAACTAATACACAAGGTGGTGGCAATGTGGCGTTAATCGCGTTACCTGCGGAGAAATGGAGCCCATTGGGCGAAACCAGTAAATTAAGAGATAATTCCATCATTGCTTGGACCACGATGGTGCTCCAAGAATTGCTGGAAAGTTAAAACTAGAAGCTAAATAGTAATTAAATGGTAATCAATTAGGAATTAGATAATTAGGATAAGCGGCTATGAAGAAGTTAATCAGTGGGTTTTTAGCAATCGCAGGTTTGGCGCTACTTACCGCATGCGATGCGGGAGTGGCAGCACAAATTGGAGATACCAAAATCTCTCAAAACACCGTACAAAGTCGGGTATCAGAGATTCTCGCTGAGCGTAGAAACTATGAGACTTCTCAGATGCAGTTGAGTTTTGGAGAAGAGTTAAATCGAGCTGAACTTCGCTTCTTGGTGATTGCCACTATCTTCGAGAAATTAGCGGAAGAGAATCAAATCAAAATAACTAAAGCGATGGTTGATGCCCGTAAGGCAGAGATTCTCAATCAATTGGGTGGACCTGAGCAACTTGCACAGGCGCTGGTAAGTGCACAATTAGCTCCTAGCGATTTTGATTTCTATGTTCAAAGCATTCTAATTTCTGAGCAACTTTCAGAGCGAGCCAAAGCCTCAGGTATTACTGAAGATAACGTAGGCACTGCAGTGCAAAATCTGGTGCGTGCGCTAACTTCAAAAATTGGAATCAAAATCAATCCGCAATACGGAACATGGGATTCTGAAATCGCAGATTTAACATCATATGATGCTGCTGGATCTGCAGTTAAGTCTTTAACTCCTTAAACCCTCAATTACTTTAGATACTTATAGATACAAACTTTAGATTCGAATAGATACTAATTAGAGCAATGAGTTCCGAATTACTTCGTTTAGCTGAGGTAATGGATCGTTTGCGCTCTCCAGGCGGGTGTCCATGGGATGCCGAGCAGACTCATAAGTCGCTAATTAAGTATTTACTTGAAGAATCTTACGAGTTTATAGATTCTATTGATGAAGACGATCGTCAAGCAATGAAGGAAGAGCTTGGTGACATTTTGCTTCAAGTTTACTTTCACTCTCGAATTGCACAAGAACATCCAACAGATCCATTCAACATTGAAGATGTAGCGCGAGGCATATCTGACAAATTAATTCGAAGACACCCACATGTTTTTGCGGATGTGAAAATTAATTCCAATGATGAATTGCTTGCTAATTGGGAAAAATTGAAAGCAGAGGAGAAGGGACGTAAATCGGCAACCGATGGCGTAGCGCTCTCTCAACCCGCCCTGCAATTGCTAACCAAATTGATATACCGTGCAGATAAGAATGGAATAGACTTGGGACTACCAGCCGCTGAATTGAACAATGAAGTTCCGCCAGAAGTCGCTATTGGAGATGCTTTGGTAGCGGCGGTAGTAGCGGCAATCAAACTTGGAATTGAGCCGGAAGATCTACTTAGATCTCGCGCACGTGAGATTTCGGAAGAGATCAAACGTGTTGAAGCCTTGTAAAATAGTCCGGTATTGGAAGCAAAGTGGCTTCGAGAAATAATTTAACAGTAGATCTGGAATTGGAGTTATTAAGTGGCCATTATTGAAGCGTTAGGCGCTCGTGAAATTTTAGATTCGCGCGGAAATCCAACTGTTGAAGTTGAAGTCTTACTAGAAGATGGCACCGCAGCAAGAGCTGCTGTTCCTTCCGGAGCTTCTACTGGTGCGTTTGAAGCGGTCGAGCTTCGAGATGGCGGAAAGCGTTATTTGGGAAAAGGCGTTGAGAAGGCAATCAAGAATGTAAATGATGTAATCGCGCCTGAGATTGTTGGATTAGATGCCCAAGATCAGCGCTTAATTGATCAAACAATGATTGATTTAGATGGCACAAAAAACAAAGCCAAGTTGGGAGCTAACTCAATACTTGGTGTTTCGCTTGCAGTTGCAAAAGCTAGCGCAGAGCATGCTGATCTCTCATTGTTCAAATATGTAGGTGGCAATAATGCACATGTGTTGCCAGTCCCGATGATGAACATTTTAAATGGTGGTGCACATGCTGATACCAACGTAGACATTCAAGAGTTCATGGTCGCACCGATTGGCGCAGATACTTTCAAAGAGTCATTGCGTTGGGGCGCTGAGATTTATCATTCACTCAAATCTGTGCTTAAGAAGCGAGGGCTCGCAACCAGTATTGGTGACGAAGGTGGCTTCGCACCAAATTTGGATAGCAATCGTGCAGCATTAGATTTGATATTAGAAGCTGTCGAACTTGCCGGATTTAAAGCAGGCAAAGAGATTGCTTTGGCGATGGATGTTGCCGCAACAGAATTTCACGAGAACGGAAAGTACGCATTCGAAGGAAAGCAATTAACTTCTGCAGAGATGATTGCTTATTACACCTCACTCGTTGATGCCTACCCAATCGTTTCAATTGAAGATCCATTGGATGAAGATGATTGGGATGGCTGGGCCGCGATTACCAAAGAACTTGGTAGTAAAGTGCAATTAGTTGGAGATGACTTATTCGTAACCAACCCAGAGCGCTTAGCTCGCGGCATCTCTTCTGCAACTGCAAATGCGATGCTGGTAAAGGTAAATCAGATCGGTTCCCTAACTGAGACGCTGGATGCAGTCGAACTTGCTCACCGAGCCGGGTATCGAAACATGATGAGCCATCGCTCTGGCGAGACCGAAGATGTAACTATCGCTGATTTGGCAGTCGCGACTAATTGCGGTCAAATCAAGACTGGCGCACCGGCTAGAAGTGAGCGTGTAGCAAAGTACAACCAGTTGCTTCGTATCGAAGATGAGCTTGCAGAGGGTGCAAAATACGCAGGTCGCGCGGCTTTTCCAAGATTTAAGATTTAAGTTTTAAGATTTGTTATAGCGTCAAATCTAGAATCCTAAGATCTTTACAAGTACGAAAGACAGGAACCCCGTGTCTCGACGAAGAAGCAGCTATCGCAGAAAGCGAATAGATAGAGCTTCACGTTTTCTATTAGTCACCGGTCTTTTCTTCTTAGTGATTGTTTTGATTGGATCTCCGCTTCAGAATTATTTCGCCCAACGTGCACAGATAAATGCTCTAAGCGCACAAGTAAAGGCAAATCAAGCTGCGCTTGAAGAGGCTCGAAGAGAGTTGGAACTCTGGAATGATCCCAACTACATCAAGTCCCAAGCTCGTACTCGTTTACATTTTGTGCTTCCAGGAGAACGTCAATACATTCTTACAAATCCAGTAACGCTCGAAGGCGAAGATAGTTCCAATAAAATCGCGAGTAATGTGCCAGCTGGCGTGCCTTGGTATTCACGGTTAATTGCAACCATAACTGAATCTGGAAAAGATAAGTGATTGAACGCGCACCGAGTGAAGCAGATTTGGCATGTATCGGGCGTCAACTACAACGTGATCCCCGGGATGTAGCAGCAATTTCTTATAGATGTCCTTGCGGTAAACCTGCGGTTGTTGAGACTCCACCTAGATTGAGTGATGGAACCCCATTTCCAACTCTTTACTACGCGACATGCCCAAAGTTAACTGGCGCGATCTCGACTCTCGAAAATGGCGGATTGATGTCAGAGATGAACCAAAGATTGCAATCAGATCCAGAATTATCAGGCAATTACGCCGCAGCTCATGAAGATTATTTAGCTGCAAGAGATGCCTTGGCAAAGCGTTTAAATTTAACGGTTCCAGAGGTAGATGGGGTAAGCGCAGGAGGGATGCCGGAGCGCGTTAAATGTTTACATTCTCTAATCGCGCACTCTCTATCTACCGAGCCGGGAGTAAATCCACTTGGCGATGAAGCGTTAGCTAAGTTGCCTAAGTGGTGGCTGGAGAATCCGTGCGAGTAGCAGCTATTGATTGTGGAACCAATTCAATTAGATTATTGATCGCAGATATTAGTGGCGGAAAATTGCGCGAGGTCGAACGCCTCATGGAAATCGTAAGACTTGGCCAAGGTGTGGACCAAACTGGTCAGTTTCATCCTGACGCAATAAATAGAACATTTACCGCTATCGATAAATATGCGTTGGAAATTTCCCGGCGGGGTGTTGAGAAGATTAGATTCTGTGCAACAAGTGCGACTAGAGATGCGACAAATCGTGAAGTTTTTATCTCTGGAGTAAAGAGTCGACTCGGCATTGAACCTGAGGTGATTAGTGGGGAAGAAGAGGCGCGACTTTCTTTTCTAGGAGCCACAAAAGAGTTACCAGAATCGCTTGCGCCATTCTTAGTGGTAGATATCGGCGGTGGTTCGACAGAATTTGTATTTGGATATCGAGATGTTGTCGCGGCCAAGAGCGTAAATATTGGGTGCGTCAGAATGTCGGAACGTCATTTCAATAATGACCCAGCCTCTAGCTTTGAAATTGAGAGTGCGCGAAGCGATATTCAAAGCGCAATTGCAGAGGCCGCTAAGTTTGTGAAAATAACAGAGGCAAAGACTTTGATCGCAGTAGCCGGAACTGCAACCACGGTTGCAGCAGCTGCGCTTCAATTACCTGTTTACGATCGATATTCCATTCATTTATCAAAAATCTCAGCTGATAAAACCCATCAAGTTTCAGAGATGTTTCTGAAGATGACTAGAGATCAACGAGCTGCCCTTGGATATATGCATCCTGGTCGAGTCGATGTAATTGGTGCAGGCTCATTGGTACTTTCAGAGATCATGAAAGCAACAGATGCAAAAGAATTTGTTGCAAGTGAATCAGATATTTTGGATGGAATGGCTTGGAATCTTGGCGAACAAAATTAGATCAATTGCAGAACTTGATTCTGCAATCATCAAATGTCGAAAGTGTCCAAGGTTGGTGCAGTGGCGTGAAGAGGTAGCGATTACCAAACGTAAGTCATATCAAGACCAAGAGTATTGGGGAAAAGCAGTACCTGGATTTGGCGCAGAGAAACCGAAACTTTTGATTGTTGGCCTTGCACCTGGAGCGCATGGGGCAAATCGGACTGGAAGAATTTTTACAGGTGATTCATCTGGTGATTGGTTATTTGGATCTCTACATCGAATTGGAATTGCAAAAATCCCAACTAGCACTTCGAGAGATGATGGACAAAGGCTAAAGGGTGCACGAATTATCTGTGCGGTTCGCTGCGCGCCACCTGATAACAAACCAGATAACGAGGAGCGAGATACTTGTTCTAACTGGTTACACACCGAATTAGATTTGACGATGCCATATGTTCGTTCATTTGTAGTGCTTGGGAAATTTGCCTTCGATGCACTTATTAAGAATCTAAAATTACGAGGCCATCAGATACCGAAAGCTGCCTTTGGCCATGGAGTTGAGATCAAGTATGAACATGAGGGTGTGAAGTACTTAATAATGTGCAGTTATCATCCCAGCCAGCAGAACACCTTCACCGGGAAGCTGACCGAAGCCATGTTGGACTCTGCGCTCAAAAAAGCAGGTAGATTTGCGCAGTTGATATAGCGCCCTTGTAGCCCAACGGCAGAGGCAGAGGACTTAAAATCCTTCCAGTGTGGGTTCGACCCCCACCAAGGGCACCATAAGATGGAATAACCCGGTTGCAAAACGGGTTTTGAAGATATCGGGACTCAGGTGAGTCTTGATGAGAGTCAAAATAGGAGTTACCAATGGAGAGTAGTAACCCAATCCTTAGCCGCTACGGAAAAAATGGTCGTGGCTATGCATCGATGGGCAATCCGAATGTAGGAAGAACCGGATACAGCACCAGTTATGACGCAGTAGAGGGTAAAGAGCTTGAGGATATGTATAACGCTCCTTCAGCATCATCTCTACAAACAGGTCGCATGACTATGGATGATGTTGTAACTCGAACCGCAATGCTCTTTGGCTTGCTGGTCGTAACTTCGGCGCTCGCATGGCAGATCGCACTTGGTGGCGCAGTTCTATTCGGAAGCTTCGCAGTTGCTTTAGTTCTTGGAATGGTAATCGCATTCTCAAGAAAGGTAAGACCAGCGTTAGTTCTGGTTTATGCCGGCTTACAAGGAATTGTGCTCGGAACTATTTCCAGAGTTTACGAATCAGCTTACCCAGGCATTGTTAGCCAAGCGCTACTTGCAACTGCAGGCGCATTCGTTGGTGTGCTCTTTGCATATCGCACCGGACGTATCCGGATAACTGCACGCGCAACTAAGTTCGCATTTGCCGCCATCATTGGTTATCTGGTTTTAGGAATTATCAATCTATTTGGTGGTAACTTCATATTCAACGGAACATTTGGTCCATTTGTTGCGCTGTTCGGAGTTGGCCTTGCTACCTTCTTCTTAGCAATGGATTTTGATCAGGCAGCTAAAGCCGTTGCAATTGGCGTGCCACAGCAAGAATCTTGGCGTGTAGGTTTTGGAATGATGGTCTCAGTGATCTGGCTATATCTAGAGGTACTGCGACTACTTTCAATCTTGCGTCGCGACTAAAGTTTCAGGCAACCGCCACGCTAGTAAAACAGTTATCGAATAGATCGCTAGCGTGGCGGCAAATGCCACTTCAAAACTATAGGCATCTGCCAAAAAACCACTCAAAATAGGGCCGACGATCATTCCGGCATCTCCTGCCATCTGAAAAAGTCCGATTACCTTCCCGCTCTTTCCAGTAATCACATCAGCAACAATTGCCGACGGGGTAGTAGAAAGAAAAGCAGTTCCAAAACCCATGATCATCATCGCGATGATAAAAACCGATTGATGTCCAGCAAATAGAAAGAGCGCCATTCCAACCCAAGTGATGCTTGCGCCCATCTTTAAAACTAAACGTCTACCTTTGCGATCGGATAACTGCCCTGCCCGCATTAGAAATGCGCCTTGTACAAGAGCGGCTGCGGTGTAGACATAGCCAACTAAAGAGTTGCTTCCTTTTAGCTCTTCAACAACAAAGATTGGAATTATGGAGAGCCTTGGACCAAGGATTGCAAGTCCAACCATAAACGAAGTTACAAATGCGATTCTAAATGCGGGTAGCTGCAAAGCTTCTTTAATTGTCATTTAATCAAATCGGTCGCTATTTTCAGGTTGCAAATGCGAAGCTTTCAAATATTTATAGGCGATTGAGCCGCTGATCAATAACATGATCGAATATCCAAAGAAAGGTGCGCGCAGTGAAATACTCATCAACAAGCCACCAATTGCCGGCCCAGCTACTGCTCCGATCAAAAATGTTCCGTTATAAAGTGCTTGAGTTCGACCTCTTAAATCTGGCGGAATTGATTTGAAGATCACCGAACTTGCTGCAACCGAGAACATTGAAGAACCTAACCCGCCAGCAGTTCTGAAGATCAGTAGCTGCCAGTAATTGGCAGCGATTCCAGTCAAGAAAGCGGAGATTGCCACCATTAATACGCCCACCGAAAAGACATATCTTTCGCCGAATAGATTAACTAACTTTCCAGAGAACATTCCGCTGATAAAGCGCATGATGGCAAAGGCAGAAATCACCAAACCAACTGCAGTCGCACTAACACCAAATGATCTTGAATAAATTGGGATCGAAGGAACAATCACACCAAAACCCACCGCCACAAAAAATGAAGCGACGATAAGAGTCTTTACTTCGGTAGGAAGCAAACGCCACGTCTCAAGCGCCTTGACTGGACTCTTCGCTCGCTGCATCTGCCTTCAATTCTTAGGATTTAGATGGATTACTTAATTGAAAAATGATTTGTCAGTTAATTTTATTAACTATACAAAAGGAACTGCTTCAAGAATAGCGACTTGGAAGGTTTTACCGTTAGGCGCTGTGTATGCGACGGTCTCACCAATTCGCTTTCCATTAACTGCGCTACCTAGGGGTGATTTCTCAGAGTAAACATCTAGGTCGCCAGAGGAAATTTCGCGAGATC
>JACCDL010258119.1_pt1 | contig 18652 bp, 17 predicted proteins | sample 7441931 | NCBI WGS metagenome assembly JACCDL01 (sample SAMN15323437, study PRJNA562643) | freshwater metagenome | isolation source: river surface water | place: USA:Blue River Watershed | collected 2017-08-16 | reverse complement strand
TTCTTTGCAGCAAAAAATCAGATAGAATGCCCATTCCCGGACCAACTTCGAGCACCTGCTGGTATTCAGCTTGGCGCTGAAGACTAGACACAATTTTGCCGGCAATATTCTTGTCGGTTAAAAAGTGTTGACCTAAATGTTTTTTTGCTCTAACCAAACTCATCTTAATCGAGAATTTCATGGCAAATTAAGGAAAGTTTAAGCAGTATTTGGCGCATTGCCGTCGCTTTTGCTTATTTTGCAACGAATTATGAGTGAAAAAGTCAAAATTGGGATTTCTATTGGCGATGTAAATGGCATTGGGCTCGAGGTGATTATCAAAACCTTATTGGATAAGCGCATTCTGGACTATTGCACGCCAATTGTGTATGGCCAAACCAAAGTGGCCTCTTTTCACCGTAAAACCTTAGCCATTGATGATTTTAGTTTCAATGTAATTGCTAAAGCTGCTGAGGCGCACCCTAAACGGCCCAATATGATCAATTGTTGGGAGGAAGATGTGAAGATTGAATTGGGGCAATCGACCGAAATTGGTGGTAAATATGCTTTCCTATCGCTCGAAAGAGCTACTCAGGATTTGATAAGTGGAGAAATTGATGCCTTAGTGACCGCTCCTATCAATAAGCAAAATATCCAAAACGAAAAATTTCAATTTGCCGGACATACCGAATACATTCAGGCCAAAGCCGGAGCAGATGAATCCTTGATGTTGCTCATGGGTGAAGACTTACGAGTTGGTTTGGTAACTGGACACATTCCGGTGGCGGAAGTGAGTAAAAAAGTTACCAAAGAAAAAATCATCAAAAAACTGGAGCTCATTAACCAGTCACTCAAAACTGATTTTTGGGTTGAAAAACCTAAAATTGCCGTATTGGGCTTAAATCCGCATGCGGGCGACGAGGGCTTGATTGGTGAAGAAGAACAAAAAATCATTAGCCCTGCAGTTGAAGAAGCCAATAAACTAGGCATTTTGGCTTTCGGGCCCTATCCGGCCGATGGTTTCTTTGCAAAGCACAGCTGGCAACAATTTGACGCTGTTTTAGCCATGTACCACGACCAAGGCTTGATTCCATTTAAACAGCTTGCCTTTCATAATGGTGTAAATTATACTGCCGGATTGTCGGTAGTGCGTACTTCACCTGATCATGGAACGGCTTACGACATTGCGGGTAAAAACGAGGCAGATGCCGGATCTTTCCGCGAAGCGGTATTCGCAGCAGTGAATATTGTAAAACGCCGTCGCGAAACAGCAGAATTAACGGCCAATCCTCTGAAATTTAGCAAACTGTCTAGAGACCGGGATTAAACAGCAATTTCAAAAAAACTTCCCGCTTAAATAAATTTTTCCCTACATTTGCAGGCTTAATTGTCGTGCTTTGAAATCTTTGCAACACTACCGAATTCCTTTTACCGGGCTAAAACTTGGTAAACATCAATTCGATTTCGACATTGACGAATCGTTTTTCAAGGAATTTGAGTACTCGCTGGTTCAAAATGGAAAACTGAGAGTTTCACTAGAGCTGGATAAACAGGAGACCATGTTGCTCCTGAATTTCCGAATCAATGGTGAAATTTTTCAGTCGTGCGATTGGTGTTTGGCCGATTATCCCACGAAAGTGGAACTCGAAGAACACGAGATTGTGAAATTCAGTAACGATGAGTTGCTGGAAGACAACACGGAGGAGATTATCCTCTTGAACCGCAATGAACACGAGCTGGATGTATCGGGCTTAATTTACGAATACATCATGCTGGCAGTTCCATTGTTTAAGCGATGCGAAGATGAGGGTAATACCCAATGGTGCGACCAGGAGATGATCGAAAAGCTGAAAAGTTTATCGGCTCCTGCTGAAGAAGAAAATGTGGCCGACCCGCGGTGGGAAGCCTTAAAGAATATTAAAAACAAGAATTAACAAATAGGAAGCTATGGCACATCCAAAACGGAAGATCTCGAAATCGAGAAGAGATAAAAGAAGAACTCACTACAAAGCTGAGGCTCCAACTTTATTCACCTGCAAAACTACAGGTGCAATCCACTTACCTCACCGTGCTTACAACGTTGATGGCAACTTGTACTACAGAGGTAAATTGGTTATTGAAAATACCAGCATCGCTTAAGTTTAATTTTCTACAATGAAAATTGGCTTAGATTTTATGGGCGGAGATTACGCTCCCAAAGCAGCTGTTTTGGGAGCTATTGCAGCCCAGCAAGTCTTATCCCCTGATCAAAAAATTGTGTTGTTCGGCGACAAGGATCAGGCATTGCCTTTTTTGGCCGAACAGCAAATTGACCCTTCATGCTTTGAATTTGTACACTGTACCGAAGTTATCGGTATGGGCGAACATCCAACCAAAGCCATAACCCAAAAACCAGATTCCAGTATCAGTGTTGGTTTTCAGTACCTGAAAGAAGGAAAGATAGATTCTTTTGCTTCTGCCGGAAATACTGGTGCTATGTTGGTGGGTTCCATGTTTAGTGTTAGACCTATTGAAGGTGTACTTCGCCCGGCAATTGCTACCAATGTACCCAAACTGAAAAGTGGCTTCGGCATTCTACTGGATGTGGGTGCTAATGCCGATTGCAAACCAGAAATGCTGGCTCAATTTGGCGTTTTAGGAAGCATTTTCGCCGAAAGCGTTTACGGAATTAATCATCCGAAAGTTGCCTTGATGAATATTGGCGAAGAAGAAGAGAAAGGCAATATCGCAAGTTTGGGCGCTTATACGCTAATGAAAGAACAACAGCATTTTAATTTCGTAGGTAACGTAGAAGGCCGCGACCTGTTCAACGAGAAAGCCGATGTGATTGTTTGCGATGGCTTTACCGGGAACGTGATGCTGAAATTAGCCGAAACTTTTTACGTTTTAACTCTTAAAAAGGGCTTTAAAGACGAATTTTTTGATCGTTTTAACTACGAACAATACGGTGGAAGCCCAATTTTGGGCGTGAATGCCCCGGTAATTATCGGACACGGCATTTCAAGCCCCGAAGCAATAAAAAATATGGTACTGCTTTCCAGAACCATGATTGAATCTAAGCTGGTTGACAAGATCAAAACCGCTTTAAATTCATAACCGAACCTGATCATGCAAAAAATACGTGCTGCTATAACTGCAGTAAACTCCTATGTTCCTGAATATATTCTTACCAATCAGGAATTAGAAACCATGGTTGATACCAACGACGAGTGGATTACAAGTCGTACCGGCATTAAAGAACGTCACATTTTAAAAGGCGAAGGATTAGGCACCTCAGACATGGCCGTTCCGGCGGTTGAAGGACTGTTAAAGAAACGAGGTATTTCTGCTGAAGAAATTGATCTGATTATTTTTTGTACAACTACCCCCGATATGCCTTTTCCGGCTACCGCGAATATTTTAGCCGATAAAATTGGAGCGAAAAATGCTTGGGGATTCGATCTTAATGCCGCTTGTTCTGGCTTCATTTACGGATTATCTACCGGATCTCAATTTATCGAGTCGGGTAAACATCAAAAAGTATTGGTAGTAGGTGGCGATAAAATGTCATCTATCATCGATTACGAAGACCGCCAAACCTGCATCATTTTTGGCGATGGTTGTGGTGCTGTGCTGCTTGAACCTACTACAGAAAATTTGGGCGTTATGGATTCCATCTTGAAAAGCGACGGTTCAGGCAGGGTGTATTTGCACCAAAAAGCCGGGGGATCTGCTAAACCAGCAAGTCATGCAACCGTAGATGCTAGAGAGCATTATGCCTACCAGGAAGGACAAGCCGTTTTTAAATTTGCTGTAACCAATATGGCCGATGTTGCTGCAGAAATTATGGAACGCAATCAGCTTACCGCCAATGACGTTGCCTGGCTAGTTCCGCATCAAGCCAATAAACGCATTATCGATGCAACCGCCAACCGTATGGGCGTTGGGCCTGAAAAGGTGATGGTTAATATTGAGAAATACGGCAACACTACCAATGGAACTATTCCTTTGTGTTTAGCCGAGTGGGAAAGCCAATTGAAAAAAGGCGATACCCTGATTTTAGCGGCATTTGGCGGTGGTTTCACCTGGGGTTCTGTATACCTTAAATGGGCCTACTAAGATTAGTAAAATATTTATTCTAAATTTGGACTCAATTAGTAAGATTACTGATCAAAATCTTTGAAAATGGACATTAAACAAATTCAGGAACTCATCAAATTTGTACACAAATCAGGTGTAAATGAGGTTTCTATTGAAGAGAAAGATTTCAAAATCACGATAAAAACCAATCAGGCGCCAACTGTGGTTAATGCTACCATTCCTGCAGCAGCACCCGTGGCAGCACCAGCTCCACAAGTTTCAGCTCCGGCACCTGCAGCAGCTCCGGCAGCTACTCCGGCAGCACCAGCAGCCGACGATAGCAAACTGATTACCATTAAATCACCCATGATTGGTACGTTTTACCGTTCTTCAAGTCCGGATAAACCCGTATTTGTAAACGTAGGCGACGAAATCAAACCGGGTCAGGTGCTTTGTATTGTTGAAGCGATGAAGCTATTCAATGAAATTGAAGCTGAAGTTTCAGGTCGTATTGTGAAGGTATTGATAGACAATGCTAGCCCGATTGAGTACGATCAGCCTTTATTCTTGGTAGAACCAGCCTAATTTTATTTGTCTGTTTGTCCATTTTTTGATTTGTCCATTTACCTGGCAAATTATCAAATCGACAAATTGACTAATCGACAAATCGATTAATCGGATATCATGTTCAAGAAAATATTAATTGCCAACCGCGGAGAGATTGCTTTACGTATAATCCGTACCTGTAAAGAAATGGGCATTAAAACAGTTGCGGTATATTCAACTGCCGATCGTGAAAGCTTACACGTTCGTTTTGCAGATGAAGCCGTTTGTATTGGCCCCCCACCCAGCAAGGATTCGTATTTAAGTATTCCGAATATTATTGCTGCTGCAGAGTTAACCAATGCCGATGCGATACATCCAGGATACGGCTTCTTGTCTGAAAACGCTAAATTTTCAGCCATTTGCCGCGATTACGGTATTAAATTCATTGGTGCTACTCCTGAGCAAATCAATGCCATGGGCGATAAAGCTTCAGCCAAGGATACCATGAAAAAAGCCGGAGTTCCAACCATTCCAGGTTCAGATGGCTTGGTTGCCGATGTAAAAGAAGGTATCAAAATCGCCAATGAAATAGGCTACCCAATTATTCTGAAAGCAACTGCCGGTGGTGGTGGACGAGGTATGCGTATTGTATGGAAGGATGAAGAATTTGAACCAGCTTGGGATTCTGCCCGTCAGGAAGCTGGAGCAGCGTTTGGCAATGACGGTATTTACCTGGAGAAATTTGTAGAAGACCCACGTCACATTGAAATTCAAATCGTGGGCGACCAGTTTGGTAAAGCTTGTCACCTTTCAGAAAGAGATTGCTCCATTCAGCGTCGTCACCAAAAACTGGTTGAAGAATCACCATCGCCCTTCATGACCCCAGAATTGCGCAAAAAAATGGGTGAAGCGGCCATAAAAGGTGCTCAGGCTGTGAATTATGAAGGTGCCGGAACCATTGAATTTTTAGTGGATAAACACCGTAACTTCTACTTTATGGAAATGAACACCCGTATTCAGGTGGAGCATCCGGTTACCGAAGAAGTAATCAATTACGATTTAATTAAAGAACAGATCAAAGTTGCAGCCGGCGAGCCTATCAGCGGTAAAAACTACGAGCCAGAAATGTTTGCCATTGAGTGCCGTATCAATGCCGAAGATCCCTTCAACGGGTTCAGACCAGCTCCCGGAATAATTAAAAATTTCCATTCACCTGGTGGCCATGGTGTACGTGTAGATACCCACGTTTATGCCGGCTACCAAATTCCGCCCAATTACGACTCCATGATTGCCAAACTGATTTGCGTGGCACAAACCCGCGAAGAAGCAATAAATAAAATGGAAAGAGCGTTGAGCGAATTCGTTATTGAAGGCATCAAAACAACCATTCCTTTCCACCAACGTTTAATGAAGGATCCGAATTTCCGTAAAGGTGAATTTACCACCAAGTTTATGGATACGTTTGAGATCAAGGAATAAGGAAGCATGAGCGAAGAGCGGGAAAACCAAAAGCGCAAAAAAGGTAGGGCAAACCTCGAAGAGGAAATGTCCTTTTTTGGACACTTGGCTACCCTCAGAATGCACTTGGTGCGCTCAGCTTTGGTCATTGTATCCGTTACAGCTTTGGCTTTTGCCTATTACGACCTCATCTTCAATAGCATAGTAATGGGGCCAAAGAATCCATCTTTCTGGACTTACAGAATGATGTGCATCTTGGGTGAAAAGTTTAATCTGGGTCCAGATTTCTGTATCAAAGAGATACCATTTCAAATCATCAACACCGAAATGGCAGGGCAATTTACCCTGCAAATGAACTCTTCACTCATTATCGGTATTGTGTTAGGCTTTCCGTATTTGCTTTGGGAATTGTGGCGATTTGTAAAACCAGCCTTGCACGAAAATGAACGCAAATCGGCTAGTGGCTTTGTACTGTATGCCACCTTTTTATTCGTGCTCGGAATTTTATTCGGCTACTACATCATTTCTCCGCTATCAGTCAACTTTTTAGCAAACTACACCGTTAGTGAATACATTGTCAATACCATTACCATTGATTCTTACCTATCCACGGTAGCCACCCTCACTTTGGGCACCGGAATTGTGTTCGAGCTCCCCATCGTGATCTACATCTTATCCAAACTCGGCATCATGACGCCTAAGTTCATGCGTAACAGCAGAAGATACGCAACCGTCTTTATCCTGATTATTGCGGCAGTAGTAACACCTACTCCTGATTTGTTCACCATGTTCACGGTGAGTGTACCTCTTTTCCTCCTGTACGAAATCAGCATTATTGTTTCAAGTAAGGTGGAGAAGAGGCGCAAGGAAAAAGAACTTGAGTTTTACCGCGATTAATAGCTTTTTATCATCAAAATTTTACGATGATGTTTCCACGAAAATCCTACATTTGATGTATGTCGAACTGGAAACAAAAAATTGCGATTGGCGCAGATCATGCAGGCTTTGATTACAAAGAGCTGCTGATTAAACACCTGCATCATTTTGAGGTAAAAGACTTTGGCACCTACAGCACCGACTCCGTAGATTACCCTGATTTTTCCCATCCGGTGGCAACAGCTGTTGAGAACGGAGAATTCGATTTGGGAATTTTAATTTGCGGCAGTGCCAATGGCGTGGCCATGGCTGCCAACAAACATCAGGGCATACGAGCTGCTATCTGCTGGACCGAAGAACTGGCCAGTTTAGCTCGTTCACACAACGATGCCAACGTGCTTTGTATCCCGGCCCGGTTTATTACTCCTGAACTTGCCATCCAAATTACCGACAAATTTTTGTCTACCAGCTTTGAAGGTGGACGCCACGCCAAGCGTGTCAACAAAATATCGTGCTAATCAATTATCAATCTTAATAAATCACATGAAACAAAATCGTTCAATTTTACTCCTCTCGGCTGCGCTACTTTTTAGCAGTGCAAGCTGGGCTCAGGATAAAAACGCTGTCAAATTTGGCAGTAGCATTACCAAAGAAGATGCCTACAAACACTTGTCGGTATTGGCTTCTGATGAATACGAAGGTCGCGAAACCGGAAAACCGGGTGCATGGAAAGCTGCAGACTACATTGCTGCACATTTCAAAAGTCTGGGATTAAAAGCCCCTGTAAACGGCAGCTATTTCCAAAAAGTTCCTTTGTTTGAAATTGCTCCCGGAAATTCAAGCCTTAAAGTAGGCAAACAAAACTTCGAGGCTTTCAAAGATTTCTATACCGCAGCCTCAAAAAACAATTTCAGTCAAGCCATTAAAGAAGTAGTATTTGTGGGCTACGGCATCGAAGATGAAAAATTCAACGAACTAGCTGGCTTAGACCTGAAAGGCAAGGTGGTTATCTACTCTACAGAGAAAGAACCGTTCGTGAATGGCAAATCTATCATTACCGGAACCGATAAAGTTTCTAGCTGGAACGCTAACAAACGTTTACGCAACCTGCAAAGCAAAAATCCGGCCCTGATTATTGTGTTTAACCCAGATATCGAAGCCGCCTTAAAACGTATGGGCAACAACCTTAAAAACCCACGTTTAATTTTAGACAAACCTAATCAGCCTACACAGGCACCGGTAATTACCGTTTCGGCAGCAGTGGCAAATGCCATCCTGGCAAAAACCAAAGCGAACATTACCGACTTAACCGCTAAAATTGCCGGCGCTACAAAGCCAGGTTCTACAACCGTTAAAACCAGCATGCAGGCTAATCTGGTTTCTACAGCAAATCCGGTACGTGCAGAAAATGTATTGGGATTTATGGAAGGAACAGACCTTAAAGACGAAGTTGTGGTAATTAGCGGTCATTACGATCATATTGGTTTGACTAAAGAAGGTACCGATAAAGTAAACAACGGTGCCGACGATGACGGATCAGGAACTACCGGTGTATTGGAAATTGCCGAAGCCTTTACCAAAGCCAAAGCAGAAGGTCACGGACCACGTCGCAGTATCTTGTTCTTAACGGTGGTAGGTGAAGAAAAAGGTCTTTTAGGTTCAGATTGGTACTCAGAAAGCCCTATTTTCCCATTAAACAAAACCGTAACCAACCTCAACATCGACATGATTGGTCGTGTAGATCCTGCTCACAAAGACAATCCAGATTACGTTTATGTAATCGGATCTGACAAACTAAGTACCGATTTACACAAGATCAGCGAATACGTAAACGCCACCTACTCTCGTTTAACATTCGATTACAAATACAATGATCCGAACGATCCAGAGCGTATTTATTACCGTTCAGATCACTACAATTTTGCGAAACACGGTATTCCAATTGTATTCTATTTCAATGGTGTACACGAAGATTACCACAAACCAAGCGACGAGATTGGCAAAATCAATTTCGATGTATTGGCTAAACGTGCCCGACTGGTATTCTTTACCGCATGGGATGTAGCCAACCGCGATAAAGCACCGGTAGTAGACGTGAAAAACGACTTCCCTGCCGATCGTTAATCATCAAAATTTCAAAAAAGCCCTTCGGTCAAAATCGAGGGGCTTTTTTTATAACTTATTGCCAAGGCTTTTTCCTAAATTCGCTCAATGACAAATTTGGCCGGAACATTTGTTGAAAAAAGTGGCGAAAAAGCCTTCGATTTAGCACACCGCAAAATCATCAATTACAACATCGGGAAATACGATGCGGCCGTAACCCGAGGTTTGTCTAAACTCAATAACCTCGAGAACTCCAAAAAGAAAGCACACGCCATTAAATGGAAAGTGATGGAGAACCTCGACAAATTATTGCCCGAGTTCGAAGCCAATTTTCAGCGCAAGGGTGGTAAGGTGATCTGGGCCAATAACGCCGAAGAAGCCAGAAAAGAAATTCTGCAGATCATCCAAAAATCCGGATCCAAATCCGTCATTAAATCCAAATCAATGGCTACCGAAGAAATTCACCTCAACGAATTTCTTGAAAAAAATGGCGTAGAAACTTTAGAGAGCGATTTGGGCGAGTACATTGTACAATTGCTCGGCCAAAAACCCTACCACATTGTTACGCCCGCCATGCACCTCAGCAAGGAAGATATTGCCCAACTATTCCACGAAAAGTTTGGCACCCCGCTAGAATCTAGCCCGGAAGAACTGACACAAAAAGCCCGGGAACTCTTACGCGAAAAATACACCACTGCCGATGTGGGCATTACCGGAGCCAACTTTTTAATAGCTGATTCTGGAAGTATCGCCATAACCGAAAATGAAGGCAATGCCCGCCTAACCACCACTTTCCCCAAAATTCACATCGCCGTTGTAGGTATCGAAAAACTGATTCCATCCATCAGCGACCTGGATTTGTTCTGGCCCCTGTTGTCAAGTCATGGAACAGGCCAAAATTTAACCGTTTACAATACCATTTTGGGTGGACCCAAACAAGCCAATGAGACAGACGGACCTGAAGAAATGTATGTGGTATTGCTCGATAATGGCCGTACAGATTTACTGGCGCACAAAGATCAGCGTCAGGGCTTGTACTGCATCCGTTGCGGGGCCTGCCTCAATGCCTGCCCCATTTATAAAAACATTGGCGGGCATACGTATGAAACCACTTATAGCGGACCCATCGGTTCGGTTATCACGCCACACATGGAAGGTATGCAAACCTTCAAACACCTGAGCTACGCCTCCAGCTTGTGCGGAAAATGTACCGAAGTGTGTCCCGTTAAAATTGATATCCACAAAATGCTGCTCCTTAACCGCAGAGATGCCGTTAAAGAAGGCCTAAGTAATAAGATCGAGTCATGGGGCTGGTTTGCCTGGAGAAAAGGAATGGAGAAACGCAAATTCATGGACTTCTTCAGCAGCAAGTGGAAAAATAACCTGATGAAACGGTTCTTTAGCAAATCGTGGGGGAAACACCGCGAATTGCCTGAAGTGGCCCCTCAATCCTTCAGTAAGCAGTGGATAGCTGAACATACCGAAGAGAAATCCTAATTGTAACTACAAAGCCTATACCATGCATTTCGATCGTCGAAACCTAGATGATAACACGCTAATACAATTTTACCAGCGTTTACTCAAACCGAGAATGATCGAAGAGAAAATGTTGATTCTGCTGCGTCAGGGCAGAATTGGCAAATGGTTTTCAGGCATTGGGCAAGAAGCCATAGCCGTAGGCAGCACATTGGCTTTGCAAACCGACGAATACATTTTGCCGATGCACCGAAATTTAGGTGTATTTACCTCCCGGGATATTCCATTAACCCGTTTAATGGCCCAATGGCAGGGCAAGGCGGCAGGTTTTACCAAAGGCCGCGACCGTTCTTTCCATTTCGGCACACAGGATTACCGCATTATTGGGATGATTTCTCACCTAGGGCCCCAAATGGCCCTGGCAGATGGCATTGCACTGGCGCATAAACTCAGAAAAGAACAGAAAGTAACCCTGGCTTACACCGGCGAAGGAGCCACCAGCGAGGGCGATTTTCACGAGGCGCTCAATGTAGCTGCCGTATGGGATTTGCCCGTCATTTTCATTATTGAAAATAACGGCTATGGCCTTTCTACCCCAACCAATGAACAATACCGCTGCGAAAACCTGGTTGACCGGGCAAAAGGCTACGGCATGGAAGGGCGACTGATTGACGGCAACAACATCCTGGAAGTTTACCATACCATCCACGAACTGGCAACAGACCTGCGCAACAATCCTCGACCCGTATTGGTAGAGTGCAAAACCTTCCGCATGCGTGGACACGAAGAAGCATCCGGCACGAAGTATGTGCCGCAAGAATTATTTGATACCTGGCAAGAAAAAGATCCGATTCAAAATTTTGAAGATTTTCTATTGGAAGAATGCATTTTGGATGAAGCGCAAATCGAAGCCATTAAAGTGCAGTTTAAACACGAAATTGAACAAGACGTAGAAGCCGTATTTGCCATGCCGGATATGGAACCCGATGCTCAGCAAGAACTGCAAGACATGTATGCGCCAGGCTACGCACCGCTCATTCAGGCCAGCGGAGCCCAAACTGAAAAACGCTACATCGATGCCATAAGTGATGGCCTTCGTTCAGGCATGCAGAAGTTCTCCAATTTGGTAATCATGGGGCAAGACATTGCCGAATACGGCGGTGCTTTCAAAATTACCCAGGGTTTTGTAGAAGAATTTGGCAAAGACCGGGTGCGCAATACCCCCATTTGCGAATCGGCCATCGTAGGTGCAGCATTGGGCTTATCCATCAATGGCTACAAAGCCGTAATGGAAATGCAATTTGCCGACTTTGTAACTTGCGGATTTAATCAGATCATCAACAATTTGGCCAAAACCCATTACCGTTGGGGCGAAAAAGCCGATGTGGTAGTTCGCATGCCTACCGGAGCAGGCACCGGTGCAGGTCCGTTCCATTCGCAAAGCAACGAAGCCTGGTTTACCAAAACCCCCGGACTGAAAGTGGTCTATCCGGCATTCCCTTCAGACGCCAAAGGGCTCTTACTTTCCGCCATCGAAGACCCAAATCCGGTTTTGTATTTTGAGCACAAGTATTTATACCGCGGCATTGCAGAGCCCATTTTCGACGATTATTACACCACCGAAATCGGCAAAGCACGTCGTATTAGGAGTGGCGAACAATTGAGCATCATCACCTATGGTTTAGGTGTACATTGGGCATTGGAGTATCTGGATAAGCATCCGGAACTAGAAGCAGATCTGCTCGACCTACGCAGCCTACAACCTTGGGATACCGAAGCCGTGTTAGAAACCGTCCGCAAAACTGGTCGAGTACTTATTTTACATGAAGATACACTCACCAACGGTTTTGGTGCAGAACTGAGCGCCTACATTGCCGAACACGCCTTCGAAAGTTTGGATGCGCCCGTAATGCGTTGCGCCAGCTTAGATACGGCTATACCGATGAGCAAAGCCCTCGAAGATCAGTTTTTGGCTAAAGCCAGACTAGAAGAAACTATAAATAAGCTACTGCGGTATTAAGCCCAGTAGCTTGTATGCAGGCCACAGTAGCCAGCATCTAGGGCCAAGTAAGACTTATCCCGCACACAGTTAGACTTCACCACGACACAGTAGCTTGTATCCAAGGCCAAATAAGACTTAGCCAAGGCAAAGTAGCTCTTATCCCACGATACAGTTTGACTTTTCCATCGCCAAGTAAGACTTATCCGTCTCCCAGTAGCACTTCTCCATCACAAAGTAGGACTATACCAAGGCCATTAGTCCTGAACCAACGAGAAAGATCCAAACACTTTAGGAAAAGAAAACTAAACAGCAGCAGACAACTCTACCTCAGCCAGCGGATTAAACAAGTATAACCTTCCACTGGCGAGCTCTGTACAGCGAAAACGCTTCCTGATTTTGGCATCTTTACGAAACACCCGGCCATCTTTGAGCTTAAACACCGATCCCAAAGGCAGCGATTCAAGCAATACCAAGTGTTCGGGGGTTTGATCGTACTTTTTTAGGGCTTTAAACAGCTGATGATCCGTACAACTGGAAGCCGCAGGATTTTCCAGATAACGCACAATAGCCTGACGGATATCTGCCGGAAAGATTTCCTGCTCAAAAAACGGACGCATCATTCGCTTAAAATTGGCCTTCCACTCCGCTCCATGAGGCTTGGCTTTTCGCTGATGCTCATTCCAGGTGAGCAAATGGGCAAACTCATGCACAGTGGTTACCAAAAAAGCATAAGGATTTAAATCGTAATTGATGGATATACGGTGGCCTTGGCCGGCATACGGTGGGCGGTAATCGCCATATTTCGTATTCCGGGCACGTGAAATCTTGAAATCGCACTGAAAATGATCGATCCAGCGGGCAATAGTAGGTGCCGAATCTGGCGGAAGATAATTGGCGAGTACTTTGATTTTATCCACGACTGAATATCGGGATTATTTCAGAATTTGATACACTACTAAACTAGCCACATAGGCCATGGCCGTCATGTACACAAACTGCGTAATAGGCCATTTCCAGCTTTTGGTTTCTCGATATACCACTGCCAGCGTACTCATGCATTGCATGGCATACGCATAAAAAATCATCAGCGAGAAAGCTACGGGCAGCGTAAAAACCAAATTACCCGTTTCCGGATTACGTACTTCGGCCATGCGTTCTTTCACCGATTCCATCCGCGAGGCATCGCCATCAACACTGTACAGCGTAGCCATGGTACCCACAAAAACTTCGCGGGCAGCAAAAGAAGTAATTAGCGCAATACCAATTTTCCAATCGAAACCCAGCGGTTTAATGGCGGGCTCAATGCTCTTACCCAACATACCCGCAAAAGAGTTTTCGAGTTTTTCCGAGGCTTTAAGCTGATCTATCTTCTCCGGTCTATACTGTGTAGTATACGCTGCAGAATCAAATTTTTCATCAATGGCTTTGAATTTGGCAGGCGGACCATACGAAGCCAGTACCCACAAAATAACCGAAATGGCAATGATCACCTTTCCGGCTTCCAGAACAAAGGCCTTCACTTTCTCGTACATGGTTAGTGCCACATTATCCCAACGAGGCATGCGGTAAACGGGGAGTTCCATGATAAAATAGCCGCGTTCGCGAGCTTTGATCAGGTATTTCATTACCCAGGCAACCAATACGGCAGAAAGCATGCTCAACAGGTACATCGACATGAGTGCCAAACCCTGCAAATTAAACAAACCCCAAACCCGGTAGTCGGGAACTACTAGAGCGATTAATAAAGTATAAATAGGCAAACGGGCAGAGCAGCTTACCAAAGGCGTAACCATGATGGTAATGATGCGGTCTTTCCAGTTCTCAATGTTTCGGGTACTCATAATGGAAGGAACGGCACAGGCCAAACCACCAATCATCGGCACCACCGATTTACCGTTCAAGCCCACCTTGCGCATAATGCGGTCCATCATAAACGTAACCCTGGCCATATAACCGGTATCTTCCAAAACCGCAATAAATGCAAAGAGAATAGCTATTTGAGGGATGAAAACCAGTACGCCACTCAATCCGGCCAATACCCCATCAACCAGTAAATTGGTCAATGCCCCGGCAGGTAAGAATTGGTGTGCGGTATCGCCCATCCAAATAAATAGCGATTCAATGAGACTCATCGGATATTCGGACCAGGCAAAAATAGATTGGAATATGGTGAACAAGACCCCCATAAAAATCACGAATCCCCAAACCCGATGCGTTAAGATATGATCAATACGATTACTATACGTTTCCTGATCAATTTGTAAAGGGATAATCAGCGTATCAAATAAAACCTCATTGATAAAACTATAGCGGGCAAGTGTTTCCTGAGCCTGTAAACCCTTCGATTCAAAAGCTGTTTCAGCAAGTAATTGCTGAATGTATTCCTGTTGTTCGGGCTTTAGAAAATTTAATTGACGGTAATTATGAGCTACCTGCAAGGCCACATAAGGCTGAGCAATAGCGAGCTTTTGCTGAATGGCTGTGAGCGTATTTTGAATACCCAGTTCATCAAAATCTAGGGTATCTACCTGCAGAGCGAACTCGCCCGATTCTGCAATGGCTTGCTTCAATTCGGCTATCCCCTCATCTTTACGAGCCGAAATGGGTACCACCCGAACGCCCAGTTTAGCTGCCAGCTCATCCACTTTAATTTTGATGTGCGACCTTTTGGCCAAATCCATCATATTCAGTGCAACAATAACCGGAATTTTCAAATCGGCTACTTGTGTGTACAAAAGTAGATTGCGTTTCAGATTGGTGGCATCCGCAATAAAAACCACTACATCCGGGTGCCATTCATTTGCTGGATTGGCGAGAACATCCAATACGATGCCCTCATCTTTACTTTTTGGATAGAGGCTATAGGTTCCGGGCAAGTCGATGATGGTAGCCTGCTGTTCAGAATTGAGGGTACATGCTCCGGTTTTTTTATCAACCGTTACTCCCGGAAAATTACCTACTTTTTGATTTAGACCTGTTAATGCATTGAAAAGTGTTGACTTTCCTGTGTTGGGATTACCAACAAGTGCCACTTTCAGGTGCTTTTTCACGGAATATTACTGTAAAATAATGGTAGATGCTTCTTGCTTACGCAAACTCAATTGATAGCCCGATACGGTAACCGCAATGGGATCGCCCAATGGGGCAATACGCTCAACCTGAATAGACTCGCCTGGCAAACAACCCATCTCCATCAGTTTAACCGACATTTCTAAATCGGTAAATTCCTTGATGATCCCAGATTCACCCGGCGCTAATTGTGACAGTTTGGTTTTCACGTTCTTCAATTGTTTTCAAAAATAGAGCTTATTTAAATTAAATCCAAATAAGGATGTGCGTTCAGACACCCTTTTGCACGGTTTGGTAGCGAACTTTAGGGCATTTACAGCCTTTTTTAAAGATGTTGCAGCCAGCCAGCGCAAAAAGAGCGAATAACACGAAAATGTAAAAACTACTTTTTCTCATAAACGCCAATTCGATGAAGTAAAATATAACTGAAAATACCCATACCTACGCCAATCAAATCACAGGTAAAATCCCACCATTCTGCGGCACGGTAGGTAAACCAGTAGAACTGCAAATATTCAATGAAAGCGCCTAAGGCTACGCTGATGGCCAAGATCTTTACGATAGTGAGTATGCGGTATTCATAACTGCCCTGCTGGCGAATCTTGCCGAAAAAAAGCAAAACAGAAAGTACAAAGAAAAACCCGGTATGGGCAAGTTTATCAAAACCTTCAAAAAACAGTCGGCTGTCTGGAAGGTCGTTGGCGGGCAAGTTACACAGGACCAATATAATTACCGACCACAGTATGGCCGGTAATTGATATCGTATAGTTTTAAGCATTAAGCGCCTACTTGTGATGCGTATTCATCAGCAGACATCAATTGCGCTACCTGAGCAGCATCTGCCAATTCAATTTTAACCATCCAGCCATCACCGTAAGGATCTTGGTTTACCAGTTCTGGATTGGTATCTAATTTTTTATTGAACTCCACAACAGTACCGCTAACCGGCATAAACAGGTCAGACACGGTTTTCACAGCCTCAACGGTACCGAAAACCTCTTCTTTAGTTACCGATTTGCCAACCGAATTGATGTCGATATACACAATATCGCCTAACTCTCTTTGTGCAAAATCAGTAATGCCTACATACGCCTGATTGCCTTCTACGCGAATCCACTCGTGATCGCTGGTATACTTAAGTTCAGATGGGAAGTTCATATCTTTTTTTGTTTGTTCAAAAATAGCTTAATCAAGCCTAATTCACAAGGCGAAAACTCGGCTTTATTGAATGGTAAAGCGCAAGGTAGCTCCAAAATTACTGAAGGCTGTATTAAAGCTTTGTGATGTGTACGGTTTGGTGATGTTGCCGTCGTAGAATATTCGAATATTTAAGCGCTGATTCAATACATAATCTACAGAAGGTCGGTAAGTGATGTTTTTAGCTCCTGATGATACTTCGGGGTCTGCCACATCAGCACGGTTAATGAGCGTTTTACGATCGTTAATTGCAAAATCCAGTTTGAAGTTTAAGTCGTTATTCATTTTAACCGCTCTAAACAAGCCAAATGGGAAACGGAAATTGGTAGTGCGGTATCCCAGTCCAAATACAATGGCCTCATCCGTTTGCAAAGCCAATTGGCTGTTCGCTAAACTCAAGCTTAAGGTTCTCGATTTGCGGTATTCGAAATTGGTGGTCATGTTATTCTTCAAGCGCATATCAATTCCTACTAGCGGCACAAATTGTTCGAATATGGTAATCTGACTAAACTGATAACGTGGCAAGAAATTATTCTGAACATCGCGTGAGAAAACCGAACCATTTGCCTCTTCGTAGCGTACCAAAGAGCCGAAACCGTTTACATTGTAGGTTGAGCGATAGCCATGGTTAATGTCTATAGAGCTGAAAATCTCACTTAGGAATGGAATCTTGCTAAGTCCGTTGTAATTGAGTCGCCAGTTCGGTACCGGAATAGATGGAAAATCACCGAGACTTATCTTTCCAGGATCTTTACCGCCGTAAGTGGCTAAGAAAGCTGCAACTACCACATCCTGTGAATTTTTACCATAACCATCAGCAAAACCATCAGGATTAATGTTACCAGAATTCGGATTTTGATTACCCAATCGCTGCGAAACAACTTGTCTGTTTGCCAGGAACTGGTTGAACAAGTCGGTCTGGTTATTTTTGAATGCGGTACGGAAACTGAAGAACGATACACTGTAATCTCCCGTGGTAATTGGGTTCAAATTGTCGAAAGTGCCGGCATCAAATTTGAATAAGGTAGCGTAGTTGAAGTTTCTACTCCGCAGAGCGGTAAGCTCGATACGCATATCTTTAATCAGTTCTACCGAACCTCTCAAATTCAAATCTTCCTTAAAGCCGGTTATGTATTGTTGATTGAGCAAAGGATCGTTACTAATCCAATTATTAGCAATAGCACGTGGACGAATATCCCGCTGACTGCCGAATAGAAAATCCCAGCCCGGTGCATCAGCAGAAAAATCTTGACCAAAAGCACTGGATTTAGGCAAATAACCCGGTAAAAAGATACTTTCAGTACGGGTATACGCACCGCTTAAGTTCTTTACACTGGTTAAAACATTAATTAAAACAGATTTCCAACCTGAACCACCCGAAGTCGTGGTTGATCTTCGTATAAACCCAAACTTATTGTACAATGCACTCAGATTTAGCGTTGGATTAAGCTGAACCACCCGGGTATTTTGGATACTGTTACCCAAATTAATGGTAGGATCGTTCAGCGTAGCTAAAGGCTCTGTTTTCCAGTTAAAGGTAGTTCCGTAACGGGTGCTTAAATTAATCCAGTCGAGCCCAGGTAGTTTATTCAGTGGCACATTGTAGGTCAAATTCAGGGTATGACCGTAATCTGTTGTTCTACCCAAACGCATCAAATTTTGCCACAAAGTATCGCGTTTTAAGCCATTGATTCGGCCATCGGGCTCGTCGACTATTGAATAGTTGGTTGCATTAAAATCCAGTTGCAAAGATTTGCTCAGGTTCCAGCTGATTCCGTATATACGGGTCATTTGGAAATTTTTATTGAAAGTAGTTCCTACCGGGATGGCATTCAAGGGATCGTTGTTGCGAAGGGTGTTTTCAGAATACAGGCGATCTACATCAAT
>JACCDL010205949.1_pt1 | contig 18664 bp, 19 predicted proteins | sample 7441931 | NCBI WGS metagenome assembly JACCDL01 (sample SAMN15323437, study PRJNA562643) | freshwater metagenome | isolation source: river surface water | place: USA:Blue River Watershed | collected 2017-08-16 | reverse complement strand
GTACCCATTGTTGCCACCGTGTTTGAAGGATCACGTTTCCCCATTGCGTCAGATCTTGTGCAGCAACGTGTGGACACAAACTATGTGGGTGCAACGGTCGCTCTTGGTGGTCATGTCGATGAATGTGCATCACACGGGTGCAGTTGTGAGGTTGCAGAATTCATTGCTCAAAACATCGGCAAAGATGGCTGGGCGGCGTAGTTGTGGCACAGTTGATACGTGCATAGCAACGTAGACATCGCTGAGATTCTTGAAGTTCTCAGCACTCGAACACCTATTGATGAACGCGAGCGTGAATCAATAGAGAGGTTTCTTGCCGATGTACCGCATCTTGCAGAACCGTACGACGAAGAGTTAGGTCTTGTGCATGTCACTGCGTCTGCGATTGTGGTGACTGATGCAGGTGACAAAGTCGCACTGCACTTACACAAGCGTTTAGGCATGTGGTTGCAGCCAGGTGGACACATTGATGCAGGTGAAACACCAGCACAAGGTGCATTGCGTGAAGCAGAAGAAGAAACCGGTTTGCCCGTGCGTCACGAAGTGGACGGTGGATTGTTTGTGCATGTTGATGTGCACGCAGGTCCGAAAGGGCACACGCATCACGATCTGCGGTATGTCATTCGTGCGCCAGAAGTTCCTATGAACCCCGGTGACGGGGAGAGCCCCGATGCTCGATGGTTCACCTGGGACGAAGCTCTCGAGATTGCCGATGTCGGCCTTTTCGGCGGATTGCTAGCCACGAAAGCCTTACTGGGCTTGTAATCACCCCTTTTCATACGAACATATGTTCGGTACGCTGGTGGGGTGATTTCGCAAGACCCCGCTGTGCCATATGCAGAACTGCATTGCAGGTCGAACTTTTCATTTCTTGAAGGTGCGGCCCACCCTGAAGAGCTGGCCGAGGTCGCGTCATCTCTAGGCCTGGGTGCATTGGCCATCACCGATCGCAATGGTTTGTACGGCATCGTGCGTTTTGCCGAAGCAGCACGCGCGATGCAGTTGCCCACGGTGTTCGGCGTGGAACTGGATATGGGTGCCTTTGGTGAAGTGGTGTTGTTGTCGCGCGGCGCCGCAGGATACGCACGCATGGCACGCGCGATTAGCGAAGGTCAGATGGCCGGCAGCAAAGGTGCCCCCGTATTCAACGTGTGCACTGTTGCCAACACTGTGCAACAGCAATGCATGGTTCTCACGGGTGGTAACAACGGTGCGGTGGTACGTGCGTTGGTGCAACATGGCCCTACGGCGGCAGAACACGTCACGCGTCAACTCATGGAAGCATTCGGTGCGCACAACGTATTGATGGAGCTATGGGACCACGGCGACCCTATTGATGCAGTACGGAACGATCAGCTAGTGCAGTTAGCTGCACGACTCGATTTGGAATGTGTTGCCACCAACAACGTGTCATATGCGGTGCCGTCACAGCATCGTTTAGCAACAGCAATGGCTGCGGTGCGCAACCGATGCGACCTCAACGAGATTGATCACTTATTGCCCCCAGCTGCCACTGCGTATCTGCGCTCAGGTGCAGAAATGGAACGACGCTTTGCTCGATATCCCGGCGTGGTGCAACGTGCTGCAGATATTGCGCGAGAGATTGCATTCGATTTGTCATTGGTCGCACCACAGCTGCCGCCGTTTCCATGCCCTGACGGGTTGAACGAAATGGAGTTTCTTCGGCGACTTGTCACGAAAGGCGCAGAGCATCGTTACGGCATAAAGCCTGATGATGGCGAAGACCTCTCGTTACGTGCGCGTGCCTGGCGCACTATTGAACATGAATTAGCAATTATTGAAACGCTTGGTTTTGCTGGGTATTTCTTGGTGGTGTGGCACATCGCGCGTTTCTGTGAAGAGAAGGGCATTTTGTATCAAGGTCGTTACAGTGCGGCCAACAGTGCGGTGTGTTACTCGTTAGGTATCACCAAAGCCGATGCAGTGTCGCTTGGTTTGTTGTTTGAACGTTTTTTGTCGCCCGAGCGTGATGGGCCACCCGACATTGATATCGACATTGAAAGTGGTCGTCGTGAAGAAGTAATTCAGTACGTATTTCAACGACATGGCCGTTTGCATGCAGCGCAAGTAGCCAACGTGATTACCTACCGGTCTCGTTCTGCGGTGCGCGATATGGCGCGTGCACTGGGGTATGCCCCTGCACAACAAGATTCCTGGAGCAAGCAAGTCGATGCGTGGGGCAGTGTTGCTGTCACCGCTACGCAGCGCGAGCACGACATTGAACCCATGGTGTTAGAGATGGCCGCCGAGGTGGAAAACATGCCGCGTCACTTGGGTATTCACTCTGGCGGCATGGTGATGTGCGACCGACCGATTGTTGAAGTGTGCCCCGTGGAGTGGGCACGCATGGAGAATCGCAGTGTGTTGCAGTGGGACAAAGACGATTGCGCCGCCATTGGTCTCGTGAAGTTTGATCTCTTAGGTCTTGGCATGTTGTCGGCATTGTCGAATGCAGTGGCGCTCATCAAACAACATCGTGGATACGAATTAGATCTCGCCACGATTCCACAAGAAGACGATGTGTACACAATGTTGTGTCGTGCTGACACGGTGGGTGTGTTCCAGGTGGAATCACGTGCGCAAATGTCTACGTTGCCGCGCTTAAAGCCACGGCGGTTCTACGACCTCGTGGTGGAGATTGCCCTCATTCGTCCTGGCCCTATTCAGGGTGGATCGGTTCATCCGTACATTCGTCGTCGCAATGGCGAAGAACCCATTACATATCTGCATCCGTTGTTAGAAAACTCATTGGCAAAAACATTGGGCGTGCCACTGTTTCAAGAACAACTCATGCAAATGGCTATCGATGTTGCAGGTTTCACCGCCAACGAAGCAGATCAACTGCGCCAAGCCATGGGTTCTAAGCGTTCTGCAGCGCGTATGCAGCGGTTGAAAGATCGCTTGTATGCAGGCATGGCTGCACGTGGCATCACGGGGGCTATCGCCGATGAGATCTTCGACAAGATGGCTGCGTTTGCTCACTACGGCTTCCCCGAAAGTCACTCGGTCAGCTTTGCGTATCTCGTGTATTCGTCCTCGTACATCAAGTTGCATGAACCCGCAGTGTTTTGTGCAGCCTTGTTGAACGCGCAACCCATGGGCTTTTGGTCGCCACACACATTGGTGCAAGATGCACGCCGTCATGGTGTGGTGGTGCACACGCCCGACATCAATGCATCAGCCGACATTGCCACGTTGGAGTCATGTGCAGATTCATTCGGCGGTCTCGCCGTGCGTCTCGGCATTGGTTCTGTTCGTGGCGTGGGCTCAGAACTTGCTCGTCTGGTGGCCGAGGGGCGTCCGTATGAATCATTAGAAGATCTCGCACGTCGCGTGCCGCAGTTGTCGCGTAAACAAATGGAAGCGATGGCAACAGCAGGTGCCTTCACTAACAGTTTTGGCGATGATCGTCGACACACGTTGTGGGAAGCCGGTGCACATGGCAATAACGGCGAACACTTGCAGGGCATGTTGGGCCTGAACTCTCGCCCCACATTGCCTGGCATGGAACCCATTGAAGAAGCGATTGCGGATTTGTGGGCCACAGGCATTTCTCCCGAGGGGCACCCCACGGTGTTCTTGCGTGAACAGTTAAATGCAAAGGGTGTGCGTACTGCTGTTGAATTGCCACAAGTGCCGCATAAAGACCGCGTGATGGTGGCGGGCATCGTCACGCACCGACAACGCCCCATGACGGCAAAGGGCGCAACATTCATCAGCTTGGAAGACGAGACAGGCCTCATCAACGTGGTGTGTTCAAAAGGATGTTGGGCGCGATATCGCGCAGTGGCTCGTGATGCATCGGCGCTATTGATACGTGGCCGTGTAGAGAGTGCGAACGGCGCCATCAATGTGCTGGCGGAACATATTTCGCCACTGTTCACGCCTGCGGCAGTGCCTAGTCGCGACTTCCGCTGATCGTCGCTGCTACCCGCAGGCTGCTAACTGCTGTGCTCAATCTCGAACGGAACCGCAGGGATACCTTCGTTGATGATCACATGAAGAAACGATGCAATGTCACGTGGCGTAAAGAAGTCATCACCGTCGTACGCCAGCATGTCGGCAATGCTCCACCACCTGTGTTCATGCAAGTTCTCTGCTCGCAACTCTTCCTCTGTGAAGGAAGGAGAAGGGGTGAAGCGCTCCGTGCGCACCATGTAGACCGTTTCTGTCTGGCCGCGCCATTCCACACCGTCGGTGTCAATAAGTTGGAAGTGATGAGTTCTCGTCCACACTGGTGCACCAATCGTTGCCCCGACTAAGCCAGTCTCTTCAAGTAGTTCACGATGCAATGCATCCATGTGATCTTCGCCATCGTCGATGCCGCCACCGGGCAGTACCCAAAACGCACCGCGAGGAAATACCAGTCGCACCATCAAGACGTGATTGTCGGCATCCATCACTAACCCGCGAACAGCGGGACGAAGACGAAGTTGTGTCATTCGTTTGGAGTCTCGCCGAGACCATCATTGAAGACGCGATACATCTCGTAGATCTCTTTGCACTTCCCGCACATTGGCACTTGCTTTGGGTCACGAGAGGGAACCCACACATGACCACACAAAGCCTCGATTGGCGTGCCATTGATGCGAGCTTCCAATACTTTTGCTGCTGCATTTTCGCCAGGTTCGGTCTTCACAATGTGGGCGACAATCGGCTCGCCAGTTTCCGTCACCTCTTCGGTGTCGGGACGTACTTCGACGGGGCGATTCTTCAGTGGCGTTGCCATGCCCAACAGTCAAGCACTCAAACGTGCTGTCGTACAGTGTCTAACGCATGACCATTCTTGTAGACGACTGCCGCTGGGCACACCGAGACCATGTGTGGTGCCACATGGTGAGCGATGTTTCGTTACAAGAACTGCATGACTTCGCTGAAACCCTGGGAATTCCGCCTCGGGGATTTCATGGAGATCATTACGACCTGCCGCAATATGTGCGTGATAAAGCCACGCAGTTGGGTGCTGTAGAGGTCACCAGCAAAGAACTGGTGCGTCGGTTGGGTGCTGCCGGGCTGCGTCTTACTGCAGCGCAACGTCGTGCGTTTAAACACGAAGATCCTCCATCAACCTAAGGGCGCGCATCTACAGCAAGCACGAAGTGGAGTCGGGCCACGGGTCGGGCACACCAGCAAGCGTGCGAGGGCAATACAAGCCACCATGGCCAATGACGGCCCAATCGAATAGACGAATACCTGCTGCGGAGAGTGTGGCAGTACAGAGATGTAATAAGGCAATGTCTGCGGGAACAACGAGAACTGTGCGACGAGAACTGACAAGTACCACCGATGAGGTGCTGGGCATCTCGGAACAATGTGCAACCACTGTGTGAATGTTGCGCGATGTCAATGGTGGGACACGAAACATTGCGAGCCCTCGGCGTTGTTCGTCAAGAAGTAATGCAACGGTGGAATCATTACGTGGTCGTTGTAATGCCATGCTGACCACACCCAGTGCTTCAACAAAAGTATTGATGGGATCAATAAAAGGACGAGGGACGTCGATGAGTGATGCATTCAGCATGTTGTCTCCGCAAAGTTGCAGTGTGTGAGGCAACGCTTCCTTGAATGGAAGATGCAATGGAGGGGAGTAGCAGTGACTGTACGAGTGAGGTGTGTCGGTCGGCGGCTGTTTGGCTTATCGCCAGCGCGGCTTCAGCATCACGTAGCCAACGGCGGCACCTGTGAGAGCACCACCGAGATGTCCGCCAATCGAGATGCCTGGAATTGCGAACGTTATGACGAGGTTCAGAATCAACGTTGTGCCGATGCCAGTGCGCATGGGGTTCACACCGCGCTGTTGCAAGCCAACTGCTGCTGCAGCCATTAATCCAAACACTGCACCAGATGCTCCGCCGGTCAAAGCATTTGGGTCTAATGCCAATGCGCCGGCTGCACCACCAATCATTGCAATGAAGTACAACGACGTAAAACGTGCGCGACCCATTGCTGGTTCAAGCAATTGGCCTAACTGCCACAACAGGAACATATTCATTCCCATGTGAAGAGCACTGAAGTGCAAGAAACCAGAAGTAATGATTCGATACCACTCGCCATTGTCGATGTAGAACTTTGTCAATCCCAAGTCGTATTCATGATTTCCAGCAATGGTCCATAAGTACACAACGACGTTGATGACAATGATGATGCGCGTGACCAGAATATTTTGAGATGCATTCCAGTACTTCGCGCGTGTCGCTGCGCTTGGTCGTGCCGCACGAACGCAATCAACACAATGAGATCCAACGGGGGCGGGGGTCAAACAGTTATTGCATGCAGGACGTTCGCATCGTGTGCAGTGACGACCTGTAGCGACTTCTGGATGACGAGTGCAGAACTCAATCGGTGGCGGAGGGAACGACACGTTGTCAGTGTAGGTGTGGCGGTGAAATGTGGGTGTTCAGCGCGGAGCGGCTTCGGCACTTGCGCGGTTTGCCAAGTACCAATCGACAGTGCGACGTAATCCTTCAGAGAAATCCATACCGGCCTTCCAGCCCAGCATCTCTGCCGCACGTGCAGGGTCAATACGTCGACGTGGTTGCCCATCGGGTTTTGTTGCGTCCCAGACGAGTGTCCCAGTGAAACCCGTGACCTTCGCAATTGTTTCCGCTGTTTCGCGAATGGTGATCTCACGGTCGGAACCCAAGTTGATGGGTTCTACGCCCTCGTGAATCTCTGCTGCCAACACAATTGCGGCTGCGGCGTCTTCCACATAGAGATACTCGCGGCTCGCAGATCCTGTGCCCCATACATCGATGTGATCTGCACCAGCTTCTTTTGCTTCGACACACTTCTTGATGAGTGCAGGAATCACATGCGATACCGACTCGTGGAACTTGTCGCCAGGTCCATAGAGATTGGTGGGGATGAGATACGCAAATTTCTGTCCGTACTGCGCGGCATTGACCTGCGCATGAACAAGGTGTGCTTTCTTTGCAATTCCATACGGGGCATTTGTCTCTTCGGGATAACCATCCCAGAAGCTCTCTTCCTTGAAAGGAACAGGAGTGAACTTCGGATACGAGCACACAGTGCCGAGAAGAACTGTTTTCTCGGTGCCGGCGGCGCGGGCGGCTTCGATGATGTGGGTGCCCATCATCAGGTTGTCAAAGTAGAGGCGAGCGGGGTCCACCAGGTTGTAGCCAATGCCTCCCACGCGGGCAGCCAGGTGAATGATGTGGCTGGGCTTGTGCTTGGCCAGCATCGCATCGGCCACGCCTGGGATGGTGAGGTCGTATTCGTCATGGGTGGGGGCGACCACATCGGCGCCCTTGCTGGCCAAAAGACCCACCACCACACGGCCAAGGAAGCCATTTCCGCCCGTGACGAGCACTCGTCGACCTGTCCAGAATTCCGCCATAGGTGCCATCGTAGGACGCGAGCAGACAGAATGAAGGGGTGCGCGTCGCTTACACCCTCGAACAGTGCTGGCATCGCGTCCCCGGAGGGACCGGAATCTCGGCCATTGAGGTGGCCAAAGAGTTACGCCATATAGAAGGTCTTGACCTTGTCGGCATTGCGGGTCGTCATCGTCGCCCGCCGACGGAAGGGTTTTTGCCGCCGGTGAAAGTGGCAGCACTGCCCTTCGGTGGACCAATTCTGTACGAGATGTGGACTCGCATGCGTTGGCCGAAGGTGGAGTCCGTCATTGATGACCTTGACCTCGTGCATGCCACCAGCATCATTCCCCCTGCAACAGACCTTCCACTTGTTGTCACTGTCCACGACCTTGCCTTTCTTCGTCACCCGGAATTCTTTACATCGCACGGCAACAAAGTGTTCGCTCGCAGTCTGCGTATCTTGCAAGATCGCGCATCGCTTCTTTTGTGTTCATCAATGAACACGTATCGGGATTGTTTGTATGCCGGTTTCGAGGAATGGCGTTTGCGTCATGTGCCACTGGGCGTTACAACACACGACATCACTGACGCTGATCGCGCACGAGTGCGTGCGTCGTATTCACTTCCCGATGAATTCGTGCTGTTCGTCGGCACATTGGAACCTCGCAAGAATTTGGCACGCCTTGTGGAGGCTCTCGCTTCTGTTGAAAATGCTCCGCCTCTTGTTGTTGTCGGAATGGAAGGGTGGGGTGATGCAGCTCCGCTGACGGGTCATGACGTGCGTTTCACCGGTTTCGTTCCGTCGGAAGATTTGCCATCGTTGTACAACCTCAGCAGTGTTTTCGCGTTCCCTTCCATCATGGAGGGTTACGGACTGCCAGTGATTGAGGCGATGGCGCATGGTGCACCTGTCGTTACATCACGAGGTACTTCCACCGAAGAAGTTGCCGGAGGGGCAGCAGTGCTTGTCGATCCGTTAGATGTTGCGTCTATCTCCTCAGGTATTCGGGAAGCTTTGGCTTCTCGTGATGCATGGTCGTCTCGCAGTCGAGATCGCGCAGCACAGGTGCCATGGTCAGAAACTGCGCGAGCGACATTTGCCGCATATTCCGAGTTGGTGGACGAGTCATGAGCCGTACACGTGTTGCAATGAACTTGCTGTGGTGTGTGCCTGGTGTGGGTGGCAGCGAGGAATACCTCGTACGACAATTGCTGGGTCTCGCAGAGATTGAACATGATTACGCGATTGAAGTTTTTGCTCCGCTTGGCTTCTCTCAACGCCAAGCCAAGATCGCTGCGATGTATTCGGTGCACGAAGCGCCGAATGATTGTTCGCGTCGTGCTGTTCGTATCTGGTTAGAGCACACGTGGCTGGCGAAGAAGACACGTGGCTTCGCTCTTGTTCATCACGGTGGTGGCACGCTGCCACGCCGCGGCAATAAGAACACACTGCTCACGATTCACGACATTCAATGGATCGACTATCCGCACTATGTCTCGCCGATAAAACTTCGGTACTTACAGCGCGTGGTTCCTTCGTCTGTCCGTCGTGCAACTCGTATTGCGGTGCCATCTCGATTTGTTGCTGATTCGCTGACAAAAGCGTTTGGTACTGCGTCGACAAAAATTGGTGTTGTCCGACATGGGTTAGAGAGCGACCTCAGCTCCGTCGCAACGGATGAAAAAACATTACGGACGAAATATTCATTGGGAGATGGCCCTGTGCTTGTTTTCCCAGCAATCACGCACCCACATAAGAACCACATGTTCTTGTTGCAGTTGATGGCCACGACCGATGGTGCCTGGGCGGATCCATCTTTGCGCATCGTGTTTGCGGGATCTGAAGGTGCGCATCATCCTCAAGTCCTCGCATACATTGCTGAACATAATTTGTCATCACGCGTCGTCATGCCCGGTCGTGTTTCCAATGAAGATCGCAATGGTCTGCTGAAGATGGCCGATGCCATGGTGTTTCCCAGTGAGTATGAAGGCTTTGGTGCTCCCGTCATCGAAGCAATGCGACTCGGTGCTCCTCTCGTTAGCAGCAATCGCGCCAGCCTTCCGGGGGTTATTGGGGATGCAGGACTTGTTCTGCCGTTAACGAACGATGCGTGGGCGAACGCACTCGAAGTTGTTCGTACCCGCCGAGCGGAACTCGTTGCACTTGGTCAATCCAGAGCACAACTCTTTACCGCAACATTGTCTGCGACCGACTTGGTCGAGCAATATCGCATCGCATTGAAGGGTCGGCAATGAGTCGCCCCATTGTTGTCCTCGTTCCGCACTTTGCGCCGGATACAGCACCAACTGGTGAAGTCATCACGCGAATTGTCGATGAGTTCATCGCAGCTGGTCGGCGAATTCACATCGTGACGGCATTGCCTTGGTACCGCACGCATGCAATCGAAGAAGGCTGGAGTGGTCGCCTTATTCGTCGCGAGCGAACAGAGTGGGGCTCCATCATCCGCGTGCATCCATTTCCTGGAAAGAGCAAGAGCAATTTATTGCGTCGCGCAATTGGCTTTGCGGGCTTTAGTGCCATTGCTGGTGTGTGCACTTTGTTTGCTGGCGGAATTCACCGTCGACCCGCTGCCATTATCTCAATGTCGCCTCCACTGACATTGGGTCTCACTGGCTGGCTTGCAGCACGCCTGCGTCTCACAACTGCCATCTTCAACATTCAAGATGTGTTCCCTGATGCTGCAATTGAAACGGGCGCAATCACGAATGCGCGCATCATTGCTGCTGCTCGATGGTTGGAGCGAGTGAGTTATCAACGCTCTGATGCAGTAGTCGTTCTCTCTGATGATCTTCGTGACAACGTTGTTGCCAAAGTGTCCCCACGTCATGTGAACAAGATCAAAGTCATTCCCAACTTTGTTGATGCTGACCGCATCGTTCCGATGGATCGCATGACTGCATATCGCTCGGAACTGAATATCGGTGAAGAACTTGTTGTGATGTATGCGGGCAATGTTGGATATTCGCAATCTCTCACGATGTTGTTGTATGCGGCCAAGCAGATGCCACACGTCATTTTTGTGATTAATGGTGACGGTGCTGCTCGGGCAGATCTTGAATTACAAGCGGCTGGGCTTTCCAATATTCGTTTTGCGGGATATCAGCCACGAGACCGTGTGGGTGAAGTGCTGGCATCCGGTGACATTCATGTAGTCCCACTGCGCGCGGGTCTCGGTGCCGTCAGTGTTCCTTCGAAGACATACAGCATCTTGGCGGCGGCTCGTCCTGTGGTCGCAGCAATCGATGCGGGCACCGAAGTCACTCGTATTCTTGAACACAGCGGAGCTGGAGTTTCCGTGGCGCCCGACAACGAAGAAGTCTTCACATCGGCGTTGCAGTCGATGGTCGCCAATATTGAGACTGCCCGTGAACAGGGGCGAAAAGGTCGCGAGTGGGTGGAAACACACGTTTCTCCGGCAGCAGTTGCACATTCATACCTTGCATTAATCGCTGATATCGGCGTGTGAGCGCCTCCGGCACCCACCAACGGGTAGCCTTTCCTACTCGTGGCTAGTGGTTCATCAGCAAAAAAAGTCGCCCGTCTCGCTCAGAAGAGCAAGGGCAAGAAAGTGCGCTTCCAAGGCGGCACTCTTTTCCCATCCATCATGGCGGCCGTCATCATTCTCGGCACAGGCCTTATTGCCTATGCACGTCAGTCGGATTCGACTGAAAAATTGGTGCCTGAGGTCAATGCCCGTTGGCACGTGTCCTACGGCTTCTATAAGTGCAATGGTTTCCTGAATGACCTCACTGGCACTCTTGACGACCCAGCCACTCCAGAGTTCACGAAATACGGAATCCAGAGCAAGGGTGACGGAATCATTCACTGGCACCCAACAGTGAATGCTGCAGGCAACAAAGCTCGCCTCGGTGTCTTCCTCGATTCGTATGGCATCAAAGTCGATTCAAAGGGCATCACCTTCCCTGCAAACCAGAACAACGGAGAGTCGTACAAGACATCTGATCTGAAGTGCAAGGACTCGTCCGGCAAAGAAGTAGCTGCTCAGGTGCAAGTTGTTGTCTGGGATAACTACAAGCAGCCTGGAACTTCGAAGAAGTACATCACTGACTTCAAGAACATCCGTATTAAGAACGACGGTATGGCAATCACGATTGCTATCGCTGCTCCCGGAGCAAAGATTGAGATGCCGAAGTCTGTGGCGACCATCGTTGATGTCGCTACATCAGAGTCTGGCGCCGCGGTCACAACAACAGTTCCTGGTGCAACCACCACAACGGCAGGCTGATGCACGCGGTTGTTCTTGTTGGTGGATTCGGTACTCGTCTGAGGCCGCTCACCCTCAGCACACCAAAACCGCTGTTACCCATCGCAAACGTTCGCCAACTCGAACATCTCATCTCGCATCTCAGCACGGCGGGCATTACTCATGTCGTGTTGGCCTTAGGTTTTAAGCCAGAGCCATTCTTTGAAGCATTCCCTGATGGGGTGTGTGCGGGTGTGCAATTGCATTACGCCGTCGAGCCAGAGCCGCTTGATACCGCAGGTGCCATTGCATTCGCAGCGCGTGATGCTGGCATCAAAGACACTTTCGTTGTGATGAATGGTGACATCTTGTGTGATGTTGATGTGGCAGCACTGGTTGCATTTCACAAAGCACATGGCGCAGAAGGAACACTCCATCTCACACCTGTTGATGATCCATCGCAGTATGGCGTCGTAGAAACAGATGCAGAAGGGTGGGTGCAGCGTTTCGTTGAGAAGCCTGCGCCTGGTGAATCCGAAAGCCGTGTGGTCAATGCGGGAACATATGTCCTTGAAGCATCTGTGATCAATCGCATTCCAGAGAATCAAAAGATTTCCATTGAGCGCGTGGTCTTCCCTGCAATGGTGGCCGACGGAACGCTCTGCGCAATGCCCACTGATGACTACTGGATCGACACGGGTCGTCCCGATACGTATCTCAAGGCGAATCTCGACCTCATTGATGGCACTCGCCCCATCATCCTTTCTTCTGTCGGTACGAATGCCCATATCGCTGCATCTGCCTCCATCACGCGCAGTGTGATCGGAGAAGGTTGCGTTATTGGTGCGGGCTGCGTTGTTGTTGACTCGGTTTTATTGCCTGGCGCTGTGCTCGGAGACCGCGTGCGTCTCGAGCGATCCATGGTGATGGGAAGTGTGTCCGACGAAGCATCACTGATTGATTGTGTTGTTGGTGCTGGCGTCGTCGTGCCGGCAAGTTCTACATTGCAGGGCACACGAATTCCTGATCCAGAACAGAAGGCCTAATGTCCACGACCCGCAAAATCATGATCTGTGGTGGCGCAGGGTTTATTGGCTCGTATGTGGTTGATCGCCTTATGGCAGAAGGCCATGAAGTCGATGTGGTGGATGACCTTTCCTCTGGTTCTCTTTCGAACCTCGCAGATGCTCGTAACGCTTCTGGTCGATTCAAGTTTCAGAACATCTCCGTTCTGTCGTCAGAGTTTGCAGAGTTAGTCGCGCTTCGACGTCCATCGGTCATCGTGAACTTGGCGGTGTTTGCCCCCTCGCAAGGTCACCTCGCTGGAGCACTGACCGCTCTGCAGTCAACGGTGGCCGTCCTTGAAGCGGCGCGTCTTGCTGGAGTTTCGAAAGTCATTACAGGTGTTCCAGCTGCATTGTTGTACGGCGAAGTAGGCGCGCGTGATCTTCCGATTAAGGAAGGTCACATCAACGATTCTCGAACCAGTGAAGAAGTGCTTGCGCGAGCGGCAGCTGATATTCACGGCGTCTATCGCGATCGACATGGCGTTGAGTTCACAGTCCTTGCAATGGCAAACGTCTATGGCGCCCGTCAACGCGCTGAAGACGGGGTCGTGGCTGCATTCGCTGATGCGTTGGCAAATGGACGCGCCCCCATCGTGCATGGCACCGGCAAGCAAGTCCGTGACTTCGTCCATGTGGACGACACTGTCGATGCCATCGCACGTTCACTTGATCGTGCAGGCGGACTTGTTATCAATGTTGGCACCGGTGTCGCCACCAGCATCATTGATCTCTGGTCAACCATGGGTGGCGCATCATCGCCGGTGCCACGTACGGCTGCTTCTCGTCCCAATGACGTTGTGCGCTTGTCGCTTTCGCCTGTGCGCGCTCGTATTCAGCTCGGATGGTCTCCATTCACGCCATTGGCAGAAGGTTTGTCCACTCTTCGTTAGCGGAACAAGTCCTCGCTCGGCGGGCGAACAATTTCATCCATCGATGAATCACGGAACCACGATGGATCCGCACCGCGGACAACTGCAACAGGAACACCTGTTGATTTGCCCATCACAAGTTCTGCTGCCGATGCAAGTTCGTCAGCAACGCACACTTCGGTGACTTGCATGACTCGTCCCAATGCGTCCTCGGTGCCTCGAAGGTCAACAACTGCGGCGATGCCGGCTACACCAATTGCAACATCGGTGAGACCCTTACGCCATGGTCGTCCAAAAGTGTCAGAGATGATGACGCCAACCGAGACGCCAAGTTTTGCCTTCACGATGTCACGAATGCGACGCGCAGAACGATCGCTATCCAAAGGAAGAAGTGCTGCATAGCCGCGCTCAACATTGGAAAGGTCGATACCACTGTTGGCGCAAACAAATCCGTGCTTTGTTTCGGTGATGATGAGATCTCCTCTACGACGCACAATGCGCGCAGCTTCTTCCTCCACCAGTTTCTTATGCGACACGGGGTCGTCGGCGTCGATTGCAACTAAACGGTTCTCGGCCTTTGAAACAATTTTTTGTGTCACGACAAGGACATCGTTGTCACGTAGTGGGCCGTTTGGCTCACCTGCGCATGCTTCAACGATGACATCACCAATTTGCATGCCAGGCGTAATTTCGCCGATGCCTTCCACGCTCCATGCCATTAAACGGGCCATGAAATGCCTCCTTGTTGTGGGGTTGATTGCACGGTGATGCGCGCGAGTGTCGCGGCAACTCCGGGCTTCGACATGATGGTGTCGGTTACAACGCATCGAATGCCTTCGCGTTCCACTGCATCAGCAAGATGAGCGTCTTGTTCATCAATAATCAGAGTGGCTGCAATAGGTGCGTACATGCGCGCAACGCCAACAACTGTGGGTTCATGACCCAGTTCGACCAACATGCGGTCAGCTGGGCCTTTTAGTGCTGCACCCGCGACAATGGGGGAGACTGCAACGACGTCGTCTCGCCGTGCACGAAGCGCATCTTCAACACCGCTCAGCGCACGAATAGGTCCGATGGAAACAATGGGGTTTGATGGAGCAATCACGATGGTGGATGCAGCGGCGATGATCTGTGGATCAATAAATGTTGCGCTGTCCGCGCCTACGAATTCAACGCCGGTGACCGGAACTGAGTGACGCAACTTGACAAAGTATTCCTGGAAAGAAACGGCGCCATCTTCGAGATGAACCATTGTGCGAACCGATTCATTCGACATAGGAACGATGGACAGTGACAAACCAAATGCACGACGTACTTCATCGGTCACTTCTGCAAGCGTTGCGCCCTCGCGAAGTCGAGCGGTGCGATAGAAGTGAGTTGCTAAGTCGGTGTCACCCAAATTGAACCAACGAGGTGCAGCACTGGAGCCATCAGGGCGCACCGTTTCGAATCGTTCGAGAGCTCCCATGGCACGCCATGTTTCATCACGCAATCCCCAGCCGCGCTCGGGGTCAATGGCCTGCGCGAGGGTGTAGGTGACGGTGTCGATGTCGGGAGAAATTGAGAGACCATGAAGTTCTGTGTCATCGCCGGTGTTGACAACCGTCACAACCTCCGACGGGTCCACGGCCTGGATGAGGCCTGCAAGAAAACGTGCCGCACCCACGCCACCAGCCAAAACCAAGATCATTCTGCAAGCGTAGGGGGTGCAATAGGGCGAGGTTCACCCCATTCGCATAGGCCATGGTGGTACCGTCATCAGGTCCATTCACTCAGTAAGAGGTCTTTCCGATGCCACGCGCTTTCATCACCGGAATCACAGGTCAAGACGGCCAACACCTAGCCGAATTCCTCCACTCCAAAGGCTACGAAGTCTTTGGCATGCTCAAGGGCCAGAACAACCCTCGTGCACTCCAGATTCGCGACGAGTTCCCATATGTCGAGCTTGTCCCTGGCGACCTTGCCGATCTCACCAGTTTGGTATCCGCACTTGAATATGTGCAGCCCGACGAGGTCTACAACCTCGGAGCTATCTCATTTGTTGCCATTTCTTTTGGTCAAGCAGAACTCACGTCCAACATCACAGGTCTTGGCGTGCTCCGCATGCTTGAAGCAATTCGCATGGTGGGTGGAACTCAGAACAACCCCATCCGCTTCTACCAAGCATCATCATCGGAGATGTTCGGCAAGGTGCGCGAGGTGCCTCAGAGCGAACTCACACCATTCCACCCACGTTCGCCATATGGCTGCGCAAAGGTGTTTGGTCATGACATCACTGTGAACTACCGCGAGAGCTATGGCATCTACGCATGCTCGGGCATCTTGTTTAACCACGAAGGTCCACGTCGCGGTCTTGAATTCGTCACGCGAAAGATTTCCAATACCGCTGCTCGTATCAAGTTGGGCTTGGAGAAGGAATTGGTCATGGGCAACCTTGACGCAAAGCGCGACTGGGGTTACGCAGGTGACTACGTCCGTGCAATGTGGCTGATGTTGCAGCAAGACCAGCCAGACGATTACGTCGTTGCTACCGGTGAGACGCACTCGATTGAAGAGTTCCTCACGCTTGCATTCCAAGAAGTCGGCCTCGACGATTGGCGCAACTACGTCCGTCAGGATCCACGCTTCTTCCGTCCTGCAGAAGTTGACCTTCTCATTGGTGATCCAACAAAGGCTCGCGAAAAGCTTGGCTGGATTCCAGAAGTTGACTTCCCATCACTCGTCAGCATGATGGTGCAAAACGACCTCGCTATCGAGACCGCACGAATCAAGAACTAGTTCATCTCTTTCATGCGCTCACGAAGCGCGTAAGAGAAAATTGCAAGAGCAACGGCGGAACCGGCAACGAGTCCTAGTTCGACACGTAAGAACAAGTCTTTGCTAACGAAGGCTGTCACTGCAAAGAACGTGATCATGGATGACAACCATCCAATGGCCACCCATCGATGACTGTGCAACGCGATAACCGCTTGTGCAACAGCAACAGCCAACATGTACAGGCCGCTCGACAACGCAAGCAATGTCAACGTGCGACGGTCAAGGCCGCCGTCATACATGATCGTGAGCGCCCAGGGTCCAAGAACCGCGGCGCCAGCAGTGCCCAAAATGGCAACAGCGGCAACGACTTTCATGAGCAATGCGAAGCCATGGCGGAATTCGTCATGATCACCTTTGGCGGCAAGTCGGGCGAGTCTCGGCAACAGAGATGCCTGGACGGCCTGGAACAAGAACAAGGGAACACGCGCCATGAGAACGCCATTGCCGAATGCAGTCACCATGCTTGCTTGACCAGCGTTGGCAAGAATGTCGACCCCGATAGGGCCAGCGTTGACAAGACCAGCAGCCATGATGGAACCGAGAAGAAGCCAGCCGAGGTTTGGCGTGAGCTCTGCATATGTTGCTTCAGGGCCAACATCGGTATGCGTCTCGCCACGGAAGAACACAACGGCAACAGCGACGAGGGGCGACAGTGCGACGGCGAGCGCATATGGGCCGACTGCAGTGACATTGAGTTGCCACAAGATGATGCAAGAAATAATGCGTACGGCGCCATCAACTCCCATGAGGGTTCCGTAAGCAATAAAGCGACCAGAACCAGATGCGATTCCGCGAGACATGTGTAGTGGCGCATACGCAACGATGGTGAAGACCAGCGCAATCGTGACAATCCAGTAACCCTCAAACATGTGGCTTGTCAGGAGTGGCGACAGTGCAGCAACAAGAACAATGAGGATTGCTGCAAGTCCCATTGCTAGTGGTGCCATCTTCTTCACGACAGGAAGTCCGCCCTCGTGAAGTGCACGTCGGTGGGCGAGTGCGCGACCAAGTTCTTGTTCAATTGGCAAAAGAAAGCCAGGAACAAGGGCAAAGGTGATGAACCACAATGCCACGATGGGCTTGAAGTCTTCTTTGCCTAATGCCAGCTGGCCTACCTTGAAAAAGGCGTAGGACGTAATGCCCGAGATAAAGAGACCGATGCCGACGGGGATAGTTCCCTCAGGCAGTGGAGCCTTCTTGGAACTCGAAAGTAGGGGGTCGTGGATGGCCTCGGTCACGTAGGCAGGCTAGTTGCGGGGCTGGTCAACCACGATGAACCCCGCGCGTGATTACTGCGCGGTGTTGACGCGTGCCTTCAGTGAGTCAACAAGTTCGCGACGACGAACCTGTGCTTTCTGAAAGCCAAGAACTGCGAAACCGACTGCGGTGTAGCCCGCTTCGGTTGCTTGCTTCACAGCGGGGTGGGAAAGAACTGCAGTGGGGTTCACTCGGCTGAGATCAAGCGAGGTGAGATCCAGTGAATGCAGCTGCGGAAGCGTGACCTTAGGAAGGTCCACCTTGGGGAGCTTGTCGAGAGGCAATTTGTCGAGGCCGGGGATGGTGACCTTCGAAAGATCGATATTGGGAAGAGAGATTCGAGGCAATTTCGTCATGCGGTCAGCGTATCGATGGGTGCTAACTCTTGCAAGCACTCTGCTGTCTGCCGTATGTCACAAGGGTTATCGGGCGCTGCCTCGGGGCCCAAAGTGGCTCGCACTAGCCTCGCTGGGGCGTGTCAGAGCCACAGGTTTCCACTTCCCAGCCCCCCGTGGTGGCCGTCATGGTCATTCACGAACCGGGCGACTGGTTGATCGAGTCCCTTCGGGGTCTCGCCGCACAGGACTACGCCTCCTTGCAGGTGCTGGCACTCGTTTCAGGCACTAGTGAAAACGCCGGATCTCGTACCGTCCTCGACACGATTGAGACCGAACTTCCTCAAGCGGTCGTGCGATATCTCGGGTCAAACCCCGGCTATGCAGCCGCGTGTAACTCGGTCTTGCAATTGGTGCAAGGTGATAGTGGATTTTTTTGCTTCCTCCACGACGACGTAGCGCTAGCACCTGATGCAATTTCACGCATGGTGGAAGAGCTCTATCGCTCAAACGCCGGAGCGGTGGGTCCGAAAATGGTGCATTGGGATAACCCCACCATGATTCAGTCGGTCGGGAACGCAGTGGACCGATTTGGTGTGGAGTTGCCGTACGCCGATGACGGTGAGTTGGATCAAGAACAACACGATTCGGTGCAAGACGTATTTGTACTGCCAAGTTCGTGTTTGTTGGTACGTGCAGATCTTTTTCGCACGGTGGGTGGATTCGATGCCACGT
>JACCDL011073886.1_pt1 | contig 18677 bp, 29 predicted proteins | sample 7441931 | NCBI WGS metagenome assembly JACCDL01 (sample SAMN15323437, study PRJNA562643) | freshwater metagenome | isolation source: river surface water | place: USA:Blue River Watershed | collected 2017-08-16 | reverse complement strand
CCCGGAGTTTGTCGGGTTGACGTTCCTCGTCCATGATGGGAACAAGTTTTTGCCGGTCTTCATCACCGAGAACATGGTCGGGCACCGCCTCGGCGAGTTCTCGCCAACGCGCACCTTCAAGGGCCACCAGCGAGTGGATCGCACGACGGCGGTGGCCTCGTGAGCATTCGCGTGAAGGCAACGGCGAAGTACGTGCGCGGTTCAACCCGCCGTGCCCAGCTCGTGGTGCGAGCGATCAAGGGGAAGTCTGTGGCTGATGCCACGGCGATCCTGCGCTTCCTGCCGCACTCCTCGGCTCGCGATGTCGCCTCCGTACTGAAGAGCGCAACGGCCAATGCCGAAGCGAACCACAGCATTCCGGCCGACCGCCTCTTCGTGGTCGACGCCAGCGCCGACGAGGGTCCAACCTTGAAGCGCTTCCGACCTCGCGCGCAGGGACGAGCCTTCGCCATCCATAAGCCAATGACTCACATCACCGTAGTCGTAAGCGCAAAGGAGGCCTAACCATGGGACAGAAGGTTCACCCAGTAGGCTTCCGACTCGGCATCACGAAGACGCGGTCTGCCCAGTGGTACGCCGACAAGGACTACACCAAGCTCCTCCAGGAAGACCTGCGCATTCGCAAGTTGATCGACGTGAAGTTGGCTGCGGCCAGCATCTCGAAGGTTGAGATCGAGCGCGGCTTGAACTACGTCACAGTGACCGTTCACTCGGCCAAGCCGGGTGTGGTGATCGGCAAGGGTGGCGCAAACGTCGAAGTGCTCCGCGCTGCGATCGGCGAGATCAGCGCCGGCAAGGTCAAGTTGGAGATCAAGGAGATCCGACAGCCAGACCTCGACGCCTACCTCGTAGCCGCATCCATCGGCGCGCAGCTGGTCCGACGCATCGCCTTCCGCAAGGCGCTGAAGCAGGGGATCCAGCGCTCGATGAAGGCTGGCGCGAAGGGCGTGAAGATCATGGTCTCCGGACGACTCGGCGGCGCTGAGATGAGCCGCACCGAGTGGGACCGCGACGGCCGACTTCCGCTGCACACGCTTCGTGCCGATATTGACTTCTCCGTCTTCCACGCCACGACCACCTTCGGTCAGATTGGTGTGAAGGTCTGGATCTACCGTGGCGACGCTCCAGCCGATGTGCTGAAGCCGAAGCCGCTCTCTGAAAACGCAGGATCGGGGGCATAACCATGTTGATGCCGAAGCGAGTCAAGTGGCGCAAGGTGCAGCGAGGCCGCATGTCCGGTCCCGCTAAGTCCGGTCGCACCGTGGCCTTCGGCGACTTCGGCATTGCCACCACCGAGCCAGCCTGGGTCACTGCCCGACAGATCGAGGCTGCACGTCGCGCAATGACGCGCCAGATCAACCGCGGTGGCAAGGTCTGGATCCGTATCTTCCCCGACAAGCCAATCACCAAGAAGCCTGCTGAAACTCGCATGGGTTCCGGTAAGGGCGCTCCAGACCAGTGGGTTGCCGTGGTGAAGCCAGGGCGTATCCTGTTTGAGATCGCTGGCGTCACGCGACCAGAGGCCGTTGAGGCCTTCCGCCTTGCCGGCATGAAGCTCCCTGTGAGCACGGTCATCGTGGAGCGCTCCGCCGATCTCGGCCAGGTTGTCTTCGGGAAGAAGTTCCTCCAGAAGGTGGCCCTCGGCGTCCCAACGACAGATGAGGCACCAGCAGCCGCCGGTGCTGCTCCAAAGGAGCCTGAACTCGTGAAGCCAGCGAAGCCTGCGAAGGAGGACGAGGCATGATTGAGATCGCCCAGGTCCGAAACATGACTGATGCTGAGTTGGTCCAGGCAATCGCTGATGCGAAGCGCGACCTTTGGCAGGCTCGATTCGAGCTGTCGACCCGTCAGTTGAAGGACACGAGTGTCGTAAACAAGACGCGTAAGACCATCGCGCGCCTGCTGATGGTCCTGGCCGAGCGCCAGGCCGCACAGAAGGCATAGGGGGAGTTATGAGCGAGCAGCATCTAGGAAAGCGCAAGACACAGACCGGCCGTGTTGTTAGCGATAAGGGTGACAAGACGATCGTGATCTCTGTAGAGCGCCTCGCGCAGCACCCTATCTACAAGCGCGTCATCCGCCGCACCGCACGATTCATGGCGCACGACGAGCTCAACGACGCCAAGGTCGGCGACCTCGTCACTGTCGAAGAGTCCCGACCACTCAGCGCCCGCAAGCGCTGGACACTGGTCAAGGTTGTAAAGCGCGGCGAGTCGCAGGAGGGGGCACTGTGATTCAGACCGGTACCCGTCTCCGCGTTGCAGACAACTCCGGCGCAAAGGTGATTGAGTGCTTCCGCATCCTCGGTCGCGGTCGTGCAACCACCGCGTTTGTTGGCGACGTGATCGTCGCGGCAGTGAAGCAAGCGACACCAAACGCGGGCGTGAAGAAGGGCGATGTCGTGAAGGCAGTTGTCGTTCGTACCGTGAAGGAGATCTCGCGACCTGATGGCAGCGTGATCCGCTTCGACGAGAACGCCGCCGTGCTGATCGCCGCTGACGGCAACCCACGAGGTACCCGTATCTTTGGGCCAGTTGCGCGCGAGCTGCGCGACAAGGACTACATGAAGATCATTTCACTCGCGCCGGAGGTGCTCTAATGCGTTCGATTTACGAGACGACCACAGAGATCCGCGTGGGCGACACCGTTTCCGTGCTCAGCGGCAAGGATGCAGGGAAGCGTGGCAGCGTTGAGCGCCTCGTGGCCCCAGGCAAGGTTGTCGTGACCGGCCTCAACATCGCGAAGAAGCACCAGAAGCCACGCCAGAAGATGGCGAACGGCTCACAGGCGCCAACGGTTGAGCCTGGCGGGATCATCGAGGTGGCCATGCCACTCGCCCTTGCCAAGGTTGCTGTGGTCTGCCCAAAGTGCGACCGACCAATCCGCCTGAAGGCAGGCCGAACCGCTGACGGCAAGAAGCAGCGCCTCTGTGGCCGCTGCGGCACCGTCATCGGTGGCAAGAAGGAGGCTGCCAAGTGAGCGAGCTGAAGCAGCGCTATACAACTGAAGTGATTCCGGCCCTGAAGAGCGAGTTCGGCTACACGAACGCGATGCAGGTGCCACGCCTCGAGAAGATCGTGGTCAACATCGGCCTCGGTGAGGCGCTGACGAACGCCAAGGCGGTCGATGCGGCCGTGGGCGATCTCGCCCTCATCACCGGCCAGCGCGCAATTGTCACCAAGGCGAAGAAGTCCATCGCGACCTTCAAGGTCCGCGAGGGGAACCCAATCGGCGCGAAGGTCACCCTTCGAGGCGAGCGCATGTGGGACTTCCTCGAGCGACTGACCCGCGTCGCCCTGCCACGAATCCGCGACTTCCGCGGTGTGTCGGGCAAGTCTTTCGATGGCCGCGGCAACTACACCCTGGGCATGAAGGAGCAGCTCTCCTTCCCTGAGGTGGAGTTCGACAAGATCGACCGACTTCGAGGTCTCGAGGTCACAATCGTAACGACGGCAAAGAGCGACGAGGAGTCCAAGAAGCTCCTCTCCATGCTCGGCATGCCGTTCGCGAACTGAGGGGGCTGAGATGGCGAAGAAGTCGATGGTTCTAAAGTCGGCAGCGCCGGCAAAGTTTTCTACGCGGAAGTACAGCCGTTGCGCCCTCTGTGGGCGTCCACGAGCATTCATCCGCCGATTCGGCCTCTGCCGAATCTGTTTCCGAGAGCGTGCCCTGGTCGGAATGATCCCGGGCGTCACGAAGTCGAGTTGGTGAGAATATGAACGTCACTGATCCAATTGCAGACATGCTCACTCGCATCCGGAACGCGTCGCGCGCCCGGCATGCCGAGGTGCTCGTCCCAGCCTCCAAGCTGAAGCTTCAGATGGCCCGCATCCTCGTGGATGAGGGGTTCGTCGCCTCCTTCGTGGAGACGAAGAAGGGCCCAGAGAACTACCTCCAGGTCACCCTGAAGTACGTCGACGGCAAGGTGCCGGTCGTTTCAGGCCTCAAGCGCATCAGCAAGCCTGGCCTAAGGGTTTATGCTGGTAAGACAGAGATTCCGCGCGTGCTCGGCGGCCTCGGTGTTGTCATCTTGAGCACATCAAAGGGGATCATGACCGGAGCGCAGGCCCACAAGGCCCAGCTCGGCGGCGAGATCCTCGCCTACGTCTGGTAGAGGAGGGGACTGATGTCACGAATCGGACGCAAGCCCATCGCCGTACCAGCAGGGGTGAAGGTCACCATTGAGGGTCGAACCGTTTCGGTCACCGGGCCGAAGGGGACCCTTTCGCGTGAGATCCCTGGCGCAGTCACATTCACCCTGGAGGGGGATGTGATTACCGTGACGCGTCCCGATGACAGCAAGACCAACCGCTCCATGCACGGCCTCTGCCGCACCCTTATCGCCAATATGGTCGAGGGCGTAGCAACCGGCTTCCGGACCGATCTTGAGATCAACGGCGTCGGTTACCGCGCCGCCAAGGCGGGGAACAAGTTGACCCTGGCCCTCGGCTACAGCCATCCGATCGAGATCAATCCGCCAGCGGGGATCACCTTTGAAGTGGACGGTCAGACGAAGGTCGCCGTTCTCGGCGCCAACAAGGAGCTCGTCGGCCAGATCGCCGCAGAGATCCGTTCGCTTCGCAAGCCTGAGCCGTACAAGGGGAAGGGCATTAAGTACGTCAACGAGGTCATCCGCCGCAAGGCTGGTAAGGCCGGAAAGGTTGGTGCCAAGTGAGCCGCGTAACGACACGCGTCGCGTCGCGTAAGCGCCGCCACGTTGGCATTCGACTGGTGGTTGAGGGTTCAGCGGCACGACCGCGACTCGCGATCTTCCGCAGCCTGAACCACATCTACGCACAGGTGATTGACGACGCAGCAGGGAAGACCCTGGCAGCGGCCTCAACGCTCGATGCGAAGGTGAAGGGCGACGCCAAGCGCACGAAAGTGCAGGAGGCCGCCGAAGTCGGAACCCTCGTTGCCGAGCGCGCGAAGGCCGCTGGTGTGGCGAAGGTCGTCTTCGACCGCGCTGGATTTAAATATCATGGGCGCCTCAAGGCGCTCGCAGACGCTGCCCGGGCTGCCGGGCTTGAGTTCTAGGAGGGCACTGAGATGGCGAGAATTGACGCGTCAAAGCTGACCCTCGCAGAGAAGGTCGTCCAGATCAACCGCGTAGCGAAGGTAGTGAAGGGCGGACGCCGCTTCACCTTCTCTGCGCTCGTCGTCGTTGGCGATGGCCAGGGACACGTTGGCGTTGGCATCGGCAAGGCCGGTGAAGTGCCAGAGTCGATCCGCAAGGGGACCGAAGACGCGAAGAAGAACCTGATTCGCGTGCCGTTCCTCGGCACCACCATTCCGCACGAAGTGTCGGCCGAGCACTCCGCCAGCCGCGTGATGCTGAAGCCAGCCTCGCAGGGAACGGGCGTGATCGCCGGTGGCGCAATTCGCGCGATCATCACCTCAGCGGGGATCCACGACATCCTCTCCAAGGTTTACGGCTCGTCAAACCCAGTGAACGCAACGCGTGCCGCTATCGCAGCGCTCTCGCAGCTGCGCACCGCTGAGCAGATCTCAGCTGCGCGTGGCAAGCGCGTCCGAATCCGCGTCGGCGGCCAAGAGTCGGCGCCAGAGGTGCACCATGGCTGAGAAGTACATCAAGGTCACGCAGGTGAAGAGCGAGCTTGGGCATGTCGCGCGAAATCGCGGCACCATTCGAGCCCTCGGCCTCGACCGCATCGGTGACACCAATCTGCTTCCTGACAATCCAGCCGTTCGCGGCATGGTGCGCCAGGTGAACTTCCTGGTATCGGTTGATGAGTTGACCGGCGCCGAGGCTGCGACCGCAGCAACTGCCGTCGCAACGAAGAAGGCACAGAAGGCGAAGAAGCCTGCCAAGGTGAAGAAGGCGAAGGTGACCAAGTGAAGCTCCATGATCTGCAGCCAGCACCAGGGTCAAAGAAGAAGCGTATTCGTGTCGGTCGCGGTATTGCGGCTGGGCGCGGTAAGACTGCCGGTTACGGTACGAAGGGCCAGACCTCACGAAGCGGTGGGAGCATCCCAGCGTGGTTCGAAGGTGGCCAGACGCCAATCCATCGCCGCATCCCAAAGCTTCGTGGCTTCCGCAACGTTCTGCGCGTTGAAGTTGCCGTCGTCAACGTTGGCCGAATTCAGCAGTGGATTGACGCTGGCCGACTGAAGGGCGAGAGCCCACTCAGCGTGAACGCCGACATCCTCGCCGCAGCGGGCCTCCTCAAGACTCGAGGGAAGCCGTTGAAGGTGCTCGGCACCGGTGAGATCTCGACGAAGATCCTGTTTGCCGCCAACGCCTTCACCGATAGCGCCGTGGCCAAGATCAAGGCCGCTGGCGGTGACATCACCGTGTATGAGATTGCGACTCCTGCCTCAGCGGCCCCAGTAGGGGTGAAGGCGGGGAAGAACGCTCCAACACCAGGGAAGAAGGCTCCAGCAAAGCGCGCCACTAAGGCTGCAGAGACCGACGGCGCAGACGCCTAAGGTTTAGGTCGCACGTAGGCGATTCTGCCTACGAATAGCGGGGAAGGAGACGAACGATGATTGACACCCTAGTGAACGCGTTCCGAACCCCCGAGATCCGACGCAAGCTCTTCTTCGTTGCCGCCATGCTCGTGGTCTTCCGCCTGCTCAGCCATGTGCCAGTACCAGGTGCCGATCCGGCCGCCCTCTCAGATTTCTTCCAGGACAACGCCCTCTTCGGCCTCCTTGACCTCTTCTCCGGTGGTGGGCTCGCACGATTCAGCGTCGTTGGCTTGGGCCTGAACCCATACATCAACGCCTCGATCATCATGCAGCTCATGAGCGGCGTGGTGCCGCGCCTGATCGAACTCAGCCGCGAGGGTGAGTACGGCCGCAACAAGATCAACCAGTACACCCGCTACCTGACCGTGCCGCTCGCGGCGCTGCAGAGCTACGCCTTCCTTGCGCTCCTCAACAGCCAGGATGTACTCACGACCCGAGTCGACCTTGCGAGCCCAGAGACCCTCGTGCAGATCGTCATCCTCACAACGGGTTCGCTGCTCCTCATGTGGATCGGCGAGCTTGTCACCGAGCGCGGGATCGGCAACGGAATCAGCTTCATCATCTTCGCTGGCATCATCGGCCGCGTGCCGGGTGCGATCCAAGAGTTCTTCAGCGCACCAGACATCGCAGTGCTCCTCGCCTTCTTGGTGCTCGGCGCTGCCGCAGTTGCCGCGATCATTTTGATCACCGAAGGTCAGCGACGCATTCCGGTCGAGTATGCGAGCCGCGTCCGCGGCAATCGCGTCTACCAGGGTGGCCGCACGTTCCTTCCACTCAAGGTGAATCAGGCTGGCGTGATCCCAATCATCTTTTCCATGAGCATCCTGCTCTTCCCGGCGCAGATCGCTGGGTACTTCACCGCCTCAGAGGTTGAGTGGGTGAAGGCTGGTGCGCAGTGGATCGTCGACACACTTGGACCACAGAACGAGTTGGTCTACCTGCCGTTCTACTTCATCCAGACGGTGGCGTTCACCTACTTCTACACCGCCTTCACTTTCAAGCCTGACGAAACCGCTGATCAGCTGCGCAAGAACGGTGGCTACATCCCAGGCATTCGTCCAGGGATGCCAACGCAGGAGTACCTCGGCAAAGTAGTGACACGCATCACGCTGCTCGGGTCGCTCTTCTTGGGCCTCGTTGCAGTTTCGCCGTATGCGCTCGGCACACTCTTCGGTGATCTCGGCGGCCTCGGCGTAAGCCTCGGCGGCACTGGTCTTCTGATCGCAGTGAGCGTTGTAGTGGAGACGATGAAGCAGCTCGAGGCGCAGATGCTGATGCGAAATTACGAGGGCTTTATTAAGTGATCCTCGTCCTTCTCGGCGCCCCAGGCGCAGGGAAGGGGACGCAAGCGGAGGCACTCTCCGCAGCAACGGGGGCAGCCCACGTTGCGACTGGCGACCTCTTCCGTGCAGAAATTGCAGCTGGCTCGCCGCTCGGCCTTGCCGCGCAGCAGTTCATCAATGCTGGACAACTGGTTCCCGACGAAGTCACGATCAACATGATCCAAGCACGTCTCGCGAAGCCAGACGCAGCAAGTCGCGTCATCCTGGACGGCTTTCCGCGCAATCCAGCACAGGCGGCAGCGCTTGATGCCGCGTATGCGGCCAGTGGCCGAGCGATCAGCGCCGTACTCCTGAAGGTTGACCGTGCGATCCTTGAAGAGCGCCTGACCGCACGGCGGGTCTGCCCCTCATGCGGCCGCTCCTATCACTTGCTCAGCCGTCCGCCGCAGAGCGCTGGAGTGTGCGACGTGTGCGGCACGGCACTGATCACGCGGAGCGACGACGCGCCGGAGACGGTTGCAGCGCGACTGGCGAATCAGCTTGCCGGGCTTGACTCCGTGGTGGAGCTCTACCGCGCGTCTGGCCGGCTCACTGAGGTGAACGGTGTTGGAGCCATTGACGAGGTCCAAGGTCGCCTCGCTGCGGCCGCCGCGGCCGCTGGGCTGACGGCCTAGCCATGGGTGCAATCACGCGCAAGAGCCCGAGCGAGATTGCCTCAATGCGCCGCGCAGGCGCCATCGTTGCTGAAATCCATGAGCTGATTCAAGAGGCGGCCGTCCCAGGGGCGAGCACCGCGGAGCTCAATGCGATCGCGGAGCGCTGCATCGTGCGCCACGGCGCCGCTTCGAACTTCAAGGGGTACCACGGCTTCCCCGCCTTTATCTGTATCTCGCTCGATAGCGAGGTCGTCCACGGCATCCCTGGCGATCGCGAGATCAAAGAGGGGATGCTCGTCTCCATTGACGCGGGGGCCATCTGGGACGGCTGGCATGCCGACGGGGCACGCAGCTTTGTGGTGGGCGAGGGCTCCCCGGAGGCGAAGCGCCTGGTGGCGGTGACCCGTGAGGCGCTGGATGCCGGCATCGCCGCCGCCCGACCAGGGGCCACCATTGAAGAGATCTCTGGCGCCATTGAGGATGTCGCCCTTCGGGCGGGGTACGGGATTGTCCGTCCCTATGTTGGCCATGGAATTGGCCGTGCCATGCACGAGGCCCCACAGGTGCCCAACTACCGCACTGGCCGCAAGAGCCTGACCCTGGCGGAGGGACACTGCCTGGCGATCGAGCCGATGCTCACCCTCGGCTCACCCGAGGTGGGGGTCATGGACGACGAGTGGACGGTTGTAACAATTGATGGAGGCCTCGCGGCCCACTGGGAGGACAGCATCGCCATCGTGGCGGGGGGCTCCACCATCCTGACGAGGGGGTCATGAACGCCCCCTATGTGCGGGGATCGTGGGGCTCTGCTATTGTCTCCCTTCGCGCGTCTGCGGACTCCGTAGCGCGCCGTCTCGGTCTTCCGAGATCCAGTAACGCGTTCTGATCGGGGGTTTGTTGGCGAAGAAGGATTCGATCGAGGTCGAGGGGACCGTTGTAGAGCCGCTACCGAACACATCGTTCGTGGTTGAGCTCGAAAACGGCCACCGGATCCGCGCCTATATCAGTGGAAAGCTTCGGACGAATTTCATCCGAATCCTTCCAGGTGATCGGGTGAAGGTCGAACTCTCGCCATACGATCTGACCCAGGGTCGGATCACCTACCGGTTGAAGTAGCAGCACGAGCGGTGCGCCGCTCACAGCAGGAGAACGAGTGAAAGTATCTGCGTCAGTCAAGGTTCGATGCGACAAGTGCCTCGTGATTAAGCGGCACGGTCGCGTCATGGTCATTTGCGAAAACCCAAAGCACAAGCAGCGACAGGGTTAACTGATGGCTCGTATTGCAGGCGTTGATATTCCGCGCGAGAAGCGTGTTGAGATCGCCCTTACCTACATCTTCGGCATCGGCCTAACCACCAGCCAGAAGATCTTGGCGCAGACCTCCATCAATCCAGACACGCGCGTGCGCGACCTCACCGAAGACCAGGTCAACCGACTCCGCGAAGTCATCGACAAGGGCCGCAAGGTTGAGGGTGACCTGCGCCGTGAGATCGCCATGAACATCAAGCGCCTGATCGAAGTCGGCACCTATCGTGGCACCCGACATCGCAAGAACCTCCCGTCGCGCGGACAGCGCACGAAGACCAACGCACGACAGCGCCGTGGCGCTCGTAAGACCGTCGCCGGCAAGAAGATTGAGAAGAAGTAGGTAGAGAGATGGCTGAAGAGAAGAAGAAGCGCGCACCGAAGGTTCGACGTCGCGAGAAGAAGAACGTGCCTGTTGGGCATGTGCACATCGCTGCGTCGTTCAACAACACCCTCGTCTCCATCACCGACCTTACCGGTGCGGTGCTTTCGTGGGCTTCGGGCGGCGTCGCAGGCTTCAAGGGCTCACGCAAGAGCACGCCATACGCCGCGTCACTCGGAGCTGAGGCAGCCGCACGTAAGGCGATGGAGCACGGACTTCGCTCCGTTGCCGTCTTCGTAAAGGGACCAGGCGCTGGACGCGAGCAGGCAATCCGTGGCCTTCAGACCGCGGGCCTCGACATCACTGCAATTACCGATGTGACGCCGCTGCCACACAATGGCTGCCGTCCTCCAAAGAAGCGCCGAGTCTAGGGGAGTAGAAGCATGGGTCGAGATACCGGACCAGTCTGCCGCCAGTGCCGTCGAGAGGGCGCGAAGCTCTTCTTGAAGGGCGCGCGCTGCTATACGAAGAAGTGCTCATTCGAAAAGCGCCCGACCCCTCCAGGTATGCACATGATGCGCCGCCGCAAGGTTGGTGACTACGGCCTCCAGCTTCGCGAGAAGCAGAAGATGCGCCGCGTCTATCGCATTGGCGAGACCCAGTTCCGCCGCCTCTTCGAGGCCGCTGAGCGCGGTACCGATGTAACGGGCGAGAACCCCCTCCGCCTCCTAGAGCTGCGATTCGACAACGTCGTCTACCGCCTCGGACTCGCCACCTCGCGCGACCAGGCACGCCAGTTGATTACGCACGGCCACCTTTCGATTAACGGGCAGGCGGTCAACATCCCGTCGTATTCGTTGAAGCCAGGCGACGTCATCTCGGTTCGCGAAGGTCGAGCCGACATCGGGCCATTCAAGGAGGCCGCTGGCTCCCTTGCAGGAAATGGCATGCAGGAGTGGCTCCGCGTGGATGCCACCAAGTTGACCGGTACGGTGGTCGCTGCTCCGCGGCGCGATCAGATGCCGGGCGACTTCAATGAACAACTCGTCGTCGAGTTCTACTCGCGGTAAGAGGGAGAGAGAACATGTCCGATGCACTGACCACCAAGATCGCCCCGCTCGAGGAGCTCGGCTCGTACGGCAAGTACGAGGCTGGCCCATTCGCGCCAGGCTACGGCGTCACCCTCGGCAATGCACTACGCCGCGTCCTTCTCGGATCGCTGGAAGGTGCCGCCGTCACCGCTGTGCAGATCGATGGCGTCATGCAGGAGTTCTCCTCGCTGCCAGGCGTCCGTGAGGACGTTGTGCAGATTCTTCTCAACGTTAAGAAGATTCGCCTTCGCAGCTTTGCGAAGGAGCGCATCGAGCTCACCCTTTCGAAGAAGGGGGCAGGCCCGGTCACCGCTGGCGACATCAAGCCGAACGGCCAGGTTGAGATCGTCAACCCGGAGCTCGTGCTTGCAACGCTTGACTCCGACAAGGCGGCCATTGAGGCCACCCTCGTCGTTGAGACCGGCGTTGGGTACGTTTCGTCGGACCGCGTTGATGCAGACCCTGAAGGCGAAGTACGACCACGTGGCGTGATGAGCGTTGACGCGATCTTCACCCCAGTCCGCAAGGTCAACTTCACCGTTGAGAACACGCGCGTCGGCCAGGACGTCGACCGCGAGAAGCTCATCCTTGAGATCGAGACCGATGGCACGATTACGCCAGAGGCAGCGGTTCGCAAGGCTGCGGCAATCCTCGTTGGTCAGTTCACCGCCTTCTCCGGTCTCGGTGAGGCCCCAGTCGCCGCGCCAGCGGCAGAGGCCGGCGGCAACCTGCTCGACCTCTCCATTGAAGACCTTGATCTTCCAATGCGCGCCTACAACGCACTGAAGCGCGCGGGCATCCTCAAGGTGCGCCAGCTCCTCACCGCCCTCGATGGCGGCGAAATGGAGCTCCTCAAGTTGCGCAACTTTGGCCAGAAGAGCCTGAACGAGGTTCGCGAGAAGCTCGTTGAGCGCGGCTTCGATGTGCCAGAGAGCACCATTCCTGCCGACGCCATCTTCGATGAAGATGAGAGCGACGACGAAGAGGAGAAGGCCTAATGACTTCGCACGCGATTGGCGGACGCAAGCTCTCCCGCAAGCAGGGGCCACGCCTTGCGCTGTACAAGAACCTGATCGTTTCCGTGTTGCGCTACGAGCGCATCCAGACGACCGAGGCCAAGGCCAAGGAGATTCGTCCGCAGGTTGAACGGACAATTCCTCGCGCCAAGAAGGGTGGTCTTTCGGGCTGCCCCGCCGTTCTCGCAGCACTGGCAGACGAGCCGCTCGTGGTTGAGAAGCTCTTTGATGAGATCGTGCCGAAGTATGCGAACCGCACCTCGGGCTACTGCCGCATCACCAAGATTGGCATTCGCCAGGGTGACTCGGCGCCGCTTGTGCAGCTTGAATTGATCTAGGAGGATCAGATGAACACGAAGACTTGGACACCTCGCGCCGCTGAAATCGAGCGCCGCTGGTTCGTGATCGATGCCGAGGGTCAGACCCTTGGCCGACTCGCGACGAAGGTGGCCTCAACGCTGATGGGGAAGGGGAAGCCAACCTTCGCTGACCACCTTGACTCAGGCGACTTCGTGATCGTGATCAACTCCGCGAAGCTGGTCGTGACTGGCGATCGACTCCTCTCGAAGAAGTACCACTCTCACTCGGGCCAGCCAGGCGGGTACCGCATGGAGGTCCTCGGCGACTTGCTGAAGCGCAAGCCGAACGAGGCGATTCGTCGTGCCGTCAAGGGCATGCTCCCAAAGACGAAGCTCGGCAATGCACAGATTCGTAAGTTGAAGGTCTATGCCGATGCGGATCATCCGCACGCTCCACAGAAGCCGGAGCCCCTCGCGTGAGCCCGAAGGAGAAGAGCGTGGCCAGTTTGCCGTACTACCAGGGAACCGGTCGACGCAAGACCTCCATCGCACGAGTACGTCTCGTTGCAGGTGAGGGTCAGATCGTCATCAACGGACGCACCTACGAGCAGCACTTTGGTGGTGCCGTTCCGCAGTCCGAAGTCTTCGCACCATACCGAGTCACCGGCACCGAAGGTCGCTTCAACGCGATGGTGAAGGTTGAGGGCGGCGGAATCTCCGGCCAGGCTGGCGCAATCCGCCACGGCATTTCCCGCGCACTCCTCTCCGCTGATCCAGAGGCATATCGACTTCCGCTCCGCCAGGCCGGATTCCTGACGCGCGATCCGCGCGCCAAGGAGCGTAAGAAGTACGGTCTCCGACGCGCACGCAAGGCGAAGCAGTTCACCAAGCGCTGATCTAGCGCAAGGGACACCGTGACCACGGTTCGCTTCGGCACCGATGGGATCCGCGGGATCGCTGGCGAGACACTTACCGCTGAACTAGCTGCCGCACTCGGCGTTGCCCTGATGCAGCAGCACCCAGCAGGGCTCGTGCTTATTGGCCGAGACACTCGACCGAGCGGACCCGCGTTGGCGAGCGCGCTGGCCGGCGCCATTGAGGCACACGGCGGCACCGTCATTGATGTTGGCGTGATTCCAACGCCAGGGCTCGCCTCACTCGTTGCCGGTGAACCGCGCGCCGCCTGCGGCGTGGTGGTCACCGCATCGCACAATCCAGTCGAATACAACGGCCTGAAGGTGCTCGCGCGTGATGGGCGCAAGATTCCAGACGCTGAGGAGCGTGCACTTGAGGCGGCGATGGAGATCGCCCTCGCCGAGCCGGTGCGCGTGGGCGCCCCATCGGTTGCACACGAAGCTGAGGCCCAGGAATATCGGCAGCGTTACGAGCGGACCCTGGGTGCGCTTGCGCAAACGATTGATGCTGCAGGACTGCGTGTGGTGGTGGATGCAGCGCATGGCGCAGCCTCGCCATTCGCCGTTGCAGCGCTCGCCGCCACTGGCGCCACGGTCCTACCGTTTGCGATGGGGGGCGGCGTTATCAATGATGGCGTTGGCGCCACGGATCCAGCCGCGCTCGGCGAGCAGGTGCGCGCGCACGGTGCCGACCTCGGGATCGCACTTGATGGCGACGCAGATCGCTGTGTCGTTGTTGATGCGGCCGGGCGAGCGATTGATGGTGACGTGCTGATCGCCCTCATTGCCCTCGATCGGAAGCGGCGGGGAGTCGCCGGGTCCGAGCGTGCCGTTGCCACGGTGCTGACCAATAGCGGGGTGGAGCGCCACCTTGCCACCCATGGGATCACCCTAGAGCGCACCCCCGTTGGCGATCGACACATTGCCGAACGACTCGCCGCTGGCCAGGGCGGCTTCGGTGGCGAGAAGAGTGGTCACCTCCTCTTCACAGAGCTCTCACCGACTGGTGATGGGCTCCTCAGTGCGATCACCGTGCTCGGACTCGTGGCCCGCGCGGGGGCTCCCGTTGGGGCGATGGCCGATGCCGTCCCCCTCGATCCACAGATCCAGCGCACGGTGCCGGTGCCCCCAGGTGAGGGGGAGCAACTCCTCACGGAGCCTGATCTCCAGAGTGCCATTCGCCAGGCTGAGGAGGCACTCGCACAGACAGGTGGACGCGTCCTTGTGCGCCTCTCTGGGACGGAGCCCCTGCTTCGGGTGATGGGCGAGGGCCCAGATCACGCAGCCGTCAGCGCCGCCGTTGAACGCTTGATTGAGGTCGCCGCGAGCCTCGTACGCGGGCGGTAGACTACCGCTATGTGCGGGATCGTCGGCTATATCGGCTCACGCGACGTCTCAACGACGTTGATTGAGGGGCTGCGCCTCCTTGAGTACCGCGGTTATGACTCCGCGGGAATTGCCGTTGCGGCAACCGGGGGCGAGATCTCCATGCGCAAGCGTGCGGGCCGCCTCGCCAATCTCGAAGGTGTCCTTGGCGAACTGCCAACCGGTTCAGTTGCTGGGATCGCCCACACGCGTTGGGCCACCCATGGTGCACCAACTGATCTGAATGCCCACCCCCACATGGATGAGCACGGTGAGATCGCCATCATCCACAACGGGATCATTGAGAACTACGCCGAACTGCAGCGGGAGCTGATGGGGAAGGGACACACCCTTTCCAGCGACGTTGACACCGAGGTGATCGCCCACCTGATCGAAGACGCCTACCAGGGTGACATTCGCCTAGCGGTAGCGGCTGTTCTACCTCGGCTACACGGGCAGTGGGCACTCGTTGTCATGCACCGCGGCGAGCCTGGCCGGATCATCGCTGCACGACGTGAAGCACCGCTTGCCGTCGGGCTCGGTGAAGGGGAGCAGTTCCTTGCCTCCGATCCTGTCGCCATGCTCGAGCACACCAACAAGATCATCTTCTTGCGAGACGGCGACCTTGCCGATCTTCAGCGCGGCGGAATCACCCTGTACGACTCCACTGGCGCAACGTTCGCCCCCAAAGTTGAAACGATCACCTGGGATGGTGCTGCGGCACGTAAAGAGGGGTACGCCCACTTCATGCGCAAGGAGATGGATGAGCAGCCACGGGCCCTCTCTGCGGCCATGCTCGGACGAGTTTCGGTTGACGGGGTAGCAATCAGCGAGCTTGACGCGATCGCACCCGCTCTCGCCGCAGCGCGATCTATTGAGATCGTTGCCTGCGGCTCGGCATACTACGCATCACTCACAGGGGCCACGCTTGCAGAGCGTCTCTTGCGCGTACCAGTGCGTGTGACGGTTGCCAGCGAATTCCGCTACGATCCACCCGCTCTCAGTCCGGCGAAACAGCTGACACGCTTGGTGCCGTGCGCGTTGCGAAGGCTGCGGGCGCGACCGTTCTCGCCATCGTAAACGCCGCAGGCTCTTCGCTGACGCGCGAGGCAGATGCAGTGGTCCTACTCCAAGCCGGCACAGAGATCTCCGTCGCAGCAACCAAGAGCTACACATCGCAGGCACTCGTCACGCTGCTCGTGACGCTTGATTTGGCCCGCCGTGCAGGCGTTCTTACCGCAGAGGATCTGCGCTCCTGGTCGACCGAACTGCTGACGATCCCTGCCATGGCTTCGGCTGCACTCGACGCGTCAGACGCACTTCCAGCAATTGCAAAGAAGTATTTCGGCGCAAGTGGCTTCATGTTTGTGAGCCGCGGCGCAGGGGTTGCCACCGCGTTTGAGGGAGCGCTGAAGCTGAAGGAGCTCGCGTACATCCACGCCGAGGGGATCGCCGCGGGCGAGATGAAGCATGGTCCGATCAGTCTCCTCGGTGCTGATCATCCGGTGGTGGCGGTGGTGCTGAACTCTCCTGTACTGCCAAAGCTTGTAAGTAACCTGATGGAGTCGCAGGCCCGCTCAGCTCCGGTCATCGCGGTGGTTTCGGGCGTGGACGATTGGACGAGCTTTGCCACGGATGCCGTGGTGATCCCAGCTGCTCGCCCAGAGATTGCTGCGTTGATTGCAACCATTCCGTTGCAGCGCTTCTCGTATGAGATGGCACTCCTCGCGGGTGCTGACATTGATCAGCCGAAGAATCTCGCGAAGTCCGTCACCGTCGAGTGATGGACGGGGGAGAGCACGCCGCGAGCACGCCAGAGATCGGCATCGACATTATTCGCGTGGACCGGATTGCAAACGTCTTGCGGCGCCATCCAGAGCGGTTTGAGCTGCGGGTACTGACCGCCGCAGAGCGCTCGTATGTTCGCGGCCGACCCGAGACGATGGCTGGACGTTGGGCTGCAAAGGAGGCGGTCTCCAAGGTGCTCGGCCTTGGCGTGCGTGGCATCGGCTGGCAGGAGATTGAAGTCGAGCGCCTACCAACTGGGCAACCCTCTGTGCGCCTCCACGATCGTGCCGCTGCGCGTGCATCGCAGCTCGGCATTCAGCATGTCGCGCTCTCCATTAGCCACGAACGCGAATATGCGATTGCGATCGCGTATGCCGTACGCACCGCTGGTGGCCGTTACCTCTTTCCGCCGCAGATCGGCGAAGACCTTGATGCCGCCGAGACGGCGCTTCTGGCACGAATTGAGCGCATTAAAGCGCTTCGGCGCGAGGAGCTGGCCCTCCTCGCGGAGCCGGTAGGGAAGCCACAGGCATGAGCGGGCTCCCCGAACGAATTCAGGAAGCTGGCCTGCCAGCGCTTGGGCGTGATGCCTGGGTAGAGGTTCGTCTCGATGCCATTGCAACAAACGTCCGCGCGCTCAAGGGGAAGCTTCCGACTGGCGGTCACCTTGACGTGGTGCTAAAGGCAGACGCCTACGGCCTTGGTGCCGTGCCTGTTGCGAGTGCTGCTTTCGACGCGGGCGCGCGCGCCGTACTTGTCGCCACGTTTGATGAGGCGCAAGAGCTCCGTGACGCTGGCATTACTGGGCCCGTGCGAGCCCTCTGGCGCGTTGCTCCTGCCCACCTGCGCGACGCTGCCGCAGCAGGCATTGGCGTCACCGCCTCATCACCCGCCGTGGTGCGCGAGATCATGAGTGCCGATCTCTCTGGGCTCGCCCCGCTGAGCGTTGACATTGAAGTAGACACCGGGCTCGGTCGCGACGGCATCTTGCCAAGCGATCTCGTAGCCCAGATCGCTGTGCTCCGCAGTAATCCAAACGTTCTCTTGCGGAGCATCTGGAGCCATCTCACTGCCGCCGAGAACGTGGACCGGTCGCGCCTACAAGAAGAGATCCTTGAGCAGGCGGCAGCCCAAGCGCCCGAACTTGAAGCGCACCTTGTGGGATCGGGAGGGCTGCTCACGATCGGTGACACACAGCGGGTTGCACGGGTTGGCATTGCGCTCTTCGGCGTTGTGCCGAACGCGCTACGGCCAACGATGACCGCTGCAGCAATCGGCATCGAGCGCGTCTACGGACTAGCCGCTCGTCCGGTGCGCATCGCGACCCTCCCCGTTGGTCATGGCGTCGGGTACGGCCCAGCATTCATCGCTGAGCGCGAATCAAGAATCATCACCCTGCCGATTGGGTACGCCGACGGCATCTCGTATCACGAGCGAGGCGTCGCTGAGGTGCTGGTGCGCGGCATCCGTCTACCCGTTGTTGGCACGATTGCAATGGACTCCATCACCATTGACGCCACAGATCACCCATCTACCGACCTCGCCGAAAGCGACGAGGTTGTCTTCATCGGTGCCTCGGGTGGCGAGTTGATTGAGCCGGTCGACGTGGCAAAACGTCGTAAGACGATCACCAATGAGGTGTCAACCAGCTTCACCAGCCGGCTCGCGCGCGTGTACACGGTGAACGGCAAGCCTGTAGCCTTGCGTGATCTGCGCGGATACCATTACGTGAACGAGAAATGACCAAATCGTCGTACCTCTTGATTCGCGAGGATCTTGATCGCACGTTTTACGCGCTAATGTCAGACGCTGAACCGACAAGGTTGCTCAGCAGCGTCACCCTGCCAACTGGGGCTGATGGCAACGCCGTCGAGAAGATGTTGCAGAGTGCTGCCGGTGCCGACCAGGGCGGCGCGATCTCCACGTCGCTGCGCGGAGATCCGAGCTCGCTCGGTCGTGCGGCGGGGCGCTGCGCAGAGGCGCTCGGCGTTCCTGTGAGAATTCTTGACGTTGCCCATGACGCGGGGCGGATCGCTTGGTCAACACCAGGCGTCGCGGGGGAGATGCGCTCAATTGCCGAAGGTGCACTTATCCCTACTGATGCCGTGGAGCGCCGTCGCCGCTGTGATGCGGTTTTGGGTTCGAT
>JACCDL010815617.1_pt1 | contig 18697 bp, 12 predicted proteins | sample 7441931 | NCBI WGS metagenome assembly JACCDL01 (sample SAMN15323437, study PRJNA562643) | freshwater metagenome | isolation source: river surface water | place: USA:Blue River Watershed | collected 2017-08-16 | reverse complement strand
GCGGGACGATGCTCATCTCGACCTTCGCCCTCGACGGCCCGACGAAGTGCAGCGGGCTCGAGGTCGAGCGCTACGCGCCCGAGGGGCTCGCGGAGGCGATGGGTGAGGCGTTCGAGCTCGTGCGGGGATTCAGTGAAACGCACCGGACGCCCGCGGATCGCGAGCAACACTTCAGCGTGGCGGTACTGCGGCGGCGCTAGAACCGCGCCTCGACGGAGAGGTCGAACCGCGTCTGCCGCACCCCACCGAGCCCGCCGCGCGAAAGATCCGCGCGGAACATCCCATCGAGGAAGCTCACGCCGACGCCCGCGCCGCGCAGCAAGGCCGCGGGCGTCCGCCATTCGGCACGCGGACCCGCCCACCCCACGTCGGCGAACACCACCGGCCGCACGCCCGCGCGGTTCAGCCCCAGCTCCTGGCGCGCCATCCACATCCCGTCGCCGGTCATCGCGCCGGCGGACGCACCGCGCACGCTCTGCAACCCGCCGAGGAAGAAAAGACGCTGCGTGGGCACGCGACCGGCCGTCGTCCCCGCGGCGAGGGTGAGGGCCGCAGCCACGGGGCCGAGGCCCCGCGACACCGTCGCCTCGCCGACGACGCGCCCATACGACCGATCACGGGGCGCGGGGACGAGCATGAACCGGCACGCATCGCACCAGGGCGGCGGGAAGGTGACCGTGCGTCCCGTCGCCCCCTCGAGGCGCACGTCTGCCACCACGCGCCACCCGCGCGGATCGAGCCCCGTGCTCTCGCGCCACCGCACACTGGCGCCCGAGAAGGTGCCGGGCTCCGCGAAGACGTTCACACCCATCCGTGGATCGTCGGCGCCGCTGAACAGCGAGAAGCGAGTCGCCACGTCGGCTGTCCGCTGGTGCTCCGTGAAGAGCCGCACGTCGATCCCCTGGCCGGTGCCAATCGTCCGCGTGAGCTCGACGCCGGTAGCGCGATGGTAGAACCCCTCGTCCCGACCATACAACAGCGCCGCGACGCCCGCCCCAAATGAGAGCGGCGCACCGAAGTCTGAACTGACGGCCACGCGTCGGTAGCCGCCAAGCCGCCACGTGGAGCGTACTCCGCGCCGTACTACACCGAGCTCCCATGCGAGCCGTCGGTCGCCGAGGGAACCGCGCAGAGCTGCGTCGGCGCGGAGACCGCGCCCCAACACCGCCTGTGCCTCCACCGCCGTGCTGAAGCCCTCCACCCGGTTGTAGCGGGTCAGCGCGAGTCCGTACACGAACGTCGGTGGGCGCGGCACGAAATCCGGCGGGAGCACGTCGGCGAGCAGGCCCACCAACTCCTCCCGCTCCGCCGCGCCGAAGAGGGCGTCATTCGAGGCGAAGAGCGACGGCGGGAGTTCGGGTGACGTCGCGAGCGTCGACCGGTCGCACGGAGTCTCCACGGCGATGTCCATCCGCACCCCCTGATACCGCGCGCCGCGACGCACCTCCGTGGTCCCCTCGGCGCACTGCCGCGCGCGGAGCGCCGCCGCGGTCGAGTCGGCCATCGCGTAGGCCGTGCGCAAGGCGGCGCGCACCGCGGCGCTGTCGAGCCCTGCCGCGCGCAGGCTGTCGCGCAGCGCACGGAGACTCGGCGGCGCCGGCGGCATCGCGGGGAGTGGGTCGGTCCCATCGACCGCGTCATAGCGAAACCGTTGTTCGACCGTCATCGGCACCCGCATGAAGCTCACGCGCGCGCGGAACTCCGCCGCCTGCGTCCGCGGCAGCCAGAAGCGTCCCTCGTACAACCCGTACTCGATGGTCATCGCCGTGAGGTCAGCCTCCATCGGCGTGATGAGTGCTTTGGCCACCATCGGCACGTCGTCCATCGCCGTCGAGTCATCGGCCTGCGCGACGGCCCAGATGTCCATCCGGTCGCTGAAGCGGAGCGCGGCGCGCACGAGATGCGCCTGCTCGAGCTCGAACCAGAGTGAGGCGGAGACGGTGTTCCATCTCGCCTCGCGTGGCGTCACCCGCAACTCGCGCAACAGGATGTCCCGGCCCCCCGGCAGGGAGACGGTCATCGAGTCGCCGGAGGCGAAGGTGAAGAAGGCTTCGGAGCCCTCGGCGACGGGATGCACCAGGAACGTCCCGTCGGTGTCCTCCCCCTCCTCGTCCCCACTCCCGATCATGTTGAAGAGCCAGAGCTCGTCCATCCCCGGGTAGTACGGAATCGCCATCAGGTCGGTGAGGTCCATCTCGTCATCGACCTCACGCTGCGCCTGGTCGAGCCCGGTGAGGATCGGGAGCGCCGCGCGCGCACCGAGCACCTCGACGCGCGCGCCGACGCCGCGCCGCCAGCGGACACGGGCCGCTCCCTCCGAGCGGTAGAGCAGCCGCTCACGTGCCGTCTCGCGCACCGACATCCCGGCGGAGACGCGCTGGTAGCTGTGCGCGTCGTAGCCCCGGAGCGACGAGTCTTGTGCGCTCCGCGCGGCCCGGGCCCGCGCCAGCAGGTCGCGCGCGAGGGTGTCTCGGAAGGCGGTGCGTCGCATCGTCTCGGTGACGGCGACGGCACGCGTGCGGGGCAAGCCCACCCCGACCGAGACGGAGACGGTGCCCTCCGGGGCGGCCGCGGACATTGTCACTTGCAGGGCGAGGACGAGCGAAGGGAGCATCGGCATAGATGGAGAATCGTACGTCGGCGCACACGGGCGGGTTTCTCCTCGCCCATTGCCGGACGGGTCCGAACGGCGTCCATTATTGTCCATGCGCGCGGATGCCCATTCGGGTCCCCTCGGGGACCTCCCGCCGGAAGAGTTCTCGCGTCACGCCGAGTCGCTCGCCCGATGGATTGCCTCGTACCTGCGAGACGGTGAGCGGTATCCGGTGCTCGCGCAGACGAGCCCCGGAGCGCTCGTCGCGGCGCTCCCGGCGCAGGCACCCACCGCCGCCGAGCCGTTGGCGGAGATCCTCGCCGACCTCGACCGCGTCGTGATGCCCGCGGTGACGCACTGGAACCACCCGGGCTTCCTCGCCTATTTCGCGAATACGGCTTCGGTCCCCGGCATCCTCGCCGAGCTCGTGACGGCCGCACTCAATCAGGTGGGCATTCTCTGGCGCACCTCGCCGGCGCTCGTCGAGATGGAACAGGTCACCACCGGGTGGCTCCGCGACGCGATGGCGCTGCCGTCGGACTGGTTCGGGATGATCACCGACACCGCCTCGGTCTCCACCCTGCAGGCCCTCGCTGCGGCTCGGGAGATGGATCCGTCGCTGGAGATCCGGCATCGCGGGATGGCCGGGCGCCCTGAGCTCCCGCGACTGCGGCTCTACTGCTCGATGCAGGCCCACTCGAGCGTCGACAAAGCCGCGATCACCCTGGGCATCGGGGCGGAGAACGTCGTACGCATCGCCACCGACGCCGAGTGTCGGCTGCGGCCGGAACTGCTGCAGTCGGCGATCGGCGCAGACCGTGCGGCGGGGTTCCGTCCCCTCGCCGTCATCGCGACCGTCGGGACGACCTCGACCACGAGCGTCGATCCGGTGCCCGCGATCGCCGCCATCTGCCGGCGCGAGGGGCTCTGGCTACACGTCGACGCGGCCTACGGTGGTGCGATGGCACTCCTTCCCGAGGCCCGCCACCTCTTCGCCGGGGTCGAGGGCGCCGACTCCCTCGTGATGAACCCACACAAGTGGCTCTTCACCCCGATGGATTGCTCGGTCCTCTGGACGCGGCATCCGGCGGTACTGAAGCGCACCTTCAGCCTCACGCCGGCCTATCTCGAGACGCAGGAGCAGGACGTCGCGCTCTCGCTCTCGGACTACTCCTTTCAACTCGGGCGTCGGTTCCGCGCGCTGAAGCTCTGGTTCGTGATGCGCGCCTTCGGAACCGAGGGGCTCGCCGCGCGCATCCGCCAGCACTGCACGCTCGCCCAGACCTTCGCGGAGTGGGTGCGGGCCACGCCGACGTGGGAGGTCCTCGCCCCGGTCCCGATGTCGGTGGTCTGCTTCCGCCATCGGCCGACGGACATGACCGACGAGGCCGCGCTCGAGCGCCACAACGCGGGGATCCTCGAGCGGGTGAACGCGAGCGGCCGCGTCTTCCTCTCCCACACGAAGCTCGGCGCGCGCTATGTGCTCCGCGTGGCGGTGGGGAACCTCCGCACGCAGGAGGCGCATCTCGCCGAGGCGTGGCGGCTGCTCGGCGAGGCCGCCGCGGCTCAGTCCGTCCCGGTGTGCCGATAGCGCGCGAAGCGCTCGAGCACGCGCGTCATCTCCGCCGCATCGAGTACCGCGGGCGTCCCCGCCGCGCGCGCGTGGACGAACATCTGCGCGAGGGTCTCCACCTCCACGGCGACGGCGAGCGCGTCGTCCGGCGACACGCCGAGCGCGAGGATCCCGTGGTGTGCGAGGAGGCAGGCGGTGCGCCCCTCGAGCGCGGCCACGGCGTGCGCGGAAAGTGCCGCGGTGCCGAAGGTCGCATACGGCGCACAGCGAATGTCGTCACCGCCGGCGACGGCGATCATGTAATGAAACGCGGGGATCCCGGTGCGCTGCACGTCGGGGAGGCAGGCGAGCGCCGTGGCGGCCGGCGCGTGCGCGTGCACCACGGCGTGCACCTCAGGACGCTGGGCGAGGAGATCGCGGTGCATCCGCCACTCCGACGACGGGGCGTGCGACCCGGCCCAGTGCGCCGGCGGCGCGAGTGGCGTGGCCTCGTCGAGCGCCGGCTGATCGAGCGCCACCCACGCGAGCGCCTCCGGCATCATCGCCTCGTACGGCATCGCCGACGGCGTGATCAGGAACCCGGGGGCGCCGTCGCGGTCGCAACGCGCTGAGACGTTCCCCGAGGTGCCCGCACTGAGTCCGCGCGGACCGAGCAGGCGCGCCACCGCGACGACCGCGGCACGCCGTGCCTCCTCCGAGGACCCCGCCCCACGGGTCGGTGCGATCGACATACTCATCGGGCCGCACCCGTCATCAGCGCCCGGATCCCCTCTGCCGTCGCCGGGACGACGCCGAGCTCCGTAATCAGTGCCGTCACGAGCGTCGCCGGCGTCAGGTCGAAGGCCGGATTCGCCGTGGGGGTTCCGTGGGGCACCACACGCACGCGGGTGACGGCGCCGTCGTCGGTAGCGCCGGTCACGAACGCGACCTCCGACGCGTCGCGCTCCTCGATCTCAATCGCATCCCCCGACGGCGTCGCGGGATCGATCGTCGAGACGGGACACGCCACATAGCACGGCACGCCGTGCGCCTGAGCGGCGAGCGCCTTCAGATAGGTTCCGACCTTGTTCGCGACGTCCCCATTCGCGGCCACACGGTCGGCCCCGACGATGACCGCATCGACCTCGCCTCGCATGAGCAGGAGGCCGCCCGCGTTGTCCGCGATGACGGTGTGCGGAACGCCGGCCGCCGCGAGCTCCCACGCCGTCAGCGCTGCCCCCTGGTTCCGAGGACGAGTCTCATCCACCCAAACGTGCACCGGCACGCCCGCGTCGTGCAGCGCGTAGATCGGCGCGAGCGCGGTGCCGTGGCCAGCCGTCGCAAGCCATCCCGCGTTGCAGTGCGTGAGGAGGTGTACCGGACGCCTCGGTGTCACCAGTGGTCGCAGGAGCTCCGCCCCATGCGACCCGATCGCGGCGTTCCCTGCGGCATCCTCCTCCGCGATCCGCACCGCCTCCGCCCACGCGACATCGGCGCGCTGCGACGCCGGCACCGTGCGCACCACGTCCGCCACCCGCGTGACGGCCCAGGCGAGATTCACCGCGGTGGGGCGGGCCGACGCGAGCCACGCGACAAGTGCGTCGAGGTTGGCAGGCATGCCCGCGACCGCGCTCGCCGCCCTCCTGCCGCCCGACGGCGGCTGCGCCCCACTCGCGTCGGCGATCTCCCGCAGCGCGAACGCGAGCCCAAAGGCCCCGACCGCCCCGATCAGAGGCGCCCCGCGCACCTGCATCGTCACGATCGCCGACCGACAGTGGTCAGCCGTGCGAAGCGAGACCCACTCCACCGCAAAGGGGAGTCGGGTCTGGTCGAGGACCTCCAGGGTCCACGGCGCAATCCAACGAATGGGGCGATTCATGGGTCGACAATCGGCTGTGAGGAATATCACACCACGCCGCCGGTCCCGCCGCTACGTTCTTAACGAACGACGGCCGACCCCCGTCTTCGGGGGTATCCATGGTCTGGCGTCCACGACCCATCCGTCCACCCAGCAGGAGCAGCAGATGATCCGTCTCCGTCACCTTCCCCTCGTCGCCCTCGCGCTCGGCCTCGCCGCCTGCGCCGAGTCCTCCACCGCGCCGTCCGTGACCGCGGGCGAAGACGACTACGCGCTCGTGATGTTCGGTGAGGCCGGCGCGGCCCTCGAGGGATCGCTTGGCACACAGACCGGCCCCGCGATGGACGGCCGCAGCTGGTTCGGCCGCCTCCCGGATTCGCTCGCGCTCACGGCCGTGCAGCGCACCGCGATCGCCGGCCTGCGCGCCTCATTCCGCCAGAACAATGCCGCCGCGCTCGACTCGCTGCGTGCAATCTTCGTGGAGGCGCGTGACGCGCGCCGCGCCGGTGCCACGCGCGAAGAGGTGCGCGCGATCCTCGTCACGGGCCGCCCGATCGCCGAGGCGCTCCGGCCGAAGGTCGTCGCGCTGCACGTCGCGACGTTCTCCGTACTCACCGACGCACAGCGCGCCTGGCTGATCGCGAACAAGCCGACCGTCTCCCCGATCATCCCGGGCGGCGTCTCCTGCCAGGCATGCGGCGTCTGCCCCGGTAGCGGCTGCTGAGCATCCGGTAGAGCATCGCCCGAGCGGAACGCCACGGGGGCGAGGACCAGATCGGTCCTCGCCCCCGTCGTGCATCCCGCCGCTCCCACCACGCGGCGTCGAGCGCCGAGACGCTCCGCGCCGACGCACCGGTGCTCTACCGCTCCGGGATCGCGTACTCCCCCGTCTTCGGCCGCTCGGGGAACTTCACCCAGCCGCTGACCTTCGTACGCCACTCGTCGAAGATCTCGTAGATCGTCGGAATCACGAGCAGCGTGAGGATCGTCGAGGTGATGGTCCCACCGATGATGGCGCGACCGAGCGGGGCGCGGAAGTCGGCACCCTCACCGGAGCCGATCGCCACAGGGATCATCCCGGCGATGAGCGCCACCGTCGTCATCAGGATGGGCCGTAACCGCACGCGCCCTGCCTCGATGATCGCGCTGCGGCGGTCCATCCCCTGTTCCTGCCCCCACTTCGCGAAGTCGATGAGCAGGATGGCGTTCTTCGCCACGATACCCATCAGCAGGATCACACCGATCATGCTCATGATGTTCAGCGTGTCGCCGGTCAGGATCAGCGCCAGTACCACGCCGATGAGCGAGAGCGGCAGCGAGATCAGGATCGCGATCGGGTCGAGGAACGACCCGAACTGCATCACGAGGATGAGATACATCAGCACGAGCGCCACGCCGAGGGCGGCGAGAATGTCGCCGAAGACCTGCGCCTGGTCACGCGCCTCGCCGCCCATCGACCAGCGGACGCCCTCGGGGAGTCGCATCGCGGTGAGGCGGTTCGTGATATCCGTGGTGACCTCGCCAAGCGAGCGCCCCGACAGGTTCGCCTGCACGACGATGACGTTGTCGCGGTCGAGGTGGCTGATCTTCGCGGGCCCGACCCCCTGCGAGACGCTCGCGAGCTGACCGAGCGGCATCATCGCCTTCGCCGGCCCCTGCCCGACGCTGATCGGCAGCGCCTCGATGTCGCTCACCCGCGCGCGCGACTCGGCCGCGAGCCGCACCCGCACCTTCCGGTTCTCGCCGCTCGGGTCGACCCAATCGCCGGCATCGACGCCGGCGAAGGCGGGACGGAGTGACTGCGCGAGCTGGCCGACGGTGACGCCGAGGCTCCCGGCGAGGCCACGGTTGAGCGCGATCTCGAGCTCGGGCTTCTGCCCCTTGGTGGAGAGCCCGACGTCGACGGCGCCGGGAATCGCCTTCACCATCGCGAGCACGGTGTCGGCCGTGCGCTGGAGCTGCCGCGCGTCGGTGCCGCGGAGCTCGACCTGCACCTGCTTCACCGCACCACCGAAGCCCGAGGTGAAGACCGCGACGGTGGCTCCGCCGATGCGCTTCACGTCCTCACGCAGCTTGGCCCCGAACTGCTCCTGCGAGATCGAGCGGTCGTGCTTCGGCACGAGCCGCACGTAGACCGAGGCGAGGTCCACCGAGCCGAGCGCCTCGGAGGGATCCATCCCGCCGCCGGCACCGATGGTGGTGAAGGTGTAGCGCACCTCCGCGTTGCCGCGGGCGAGCTGCGCCGCCTCCTCAGCCTTCGCGCGCGTGTACGCGAGGTTCGAGCCGGGCGGCGTCTCCACCTGGATGGTCAGCTCCGATCGGTCGGAGACGGGGACAAAGCCGAAGCCGCCAGCGACCGCCTGCAGGCCGATGGCCGCGACGAAGCTCCCGATGGCGAGGGCGATCACCGCGGCGCGGTGGTCGAGCGCCCAGCCGATGACGCTGGTGTACTTCTCCGCCATCCGGTCGAACCAGGCGTTGAAAGTCACCAGCTTGCGAGAGATCCAGCTCCGGTGCTCGTGCGCCTCGATCTCCGGATCCGGCCAGTAGGCCGAGAGCATCGGGTCGAGCGAGAAGCTGACGAAGAGGGAGACGAGCACCGCGCACGCGATGGTCAGCGCGAGCGGCTTGAACCACTGGCCCGAGAGGCCGTACATGAAGCCGATCGGCACGAAGACCGCGACGATCGAGAAGGTCGTCGCCGCCACGGCGAGCCCGATCTCATCGGTGCCCTCGTGTGCGGCGCGGAAGTGGTCTTTCCCCATCTCGACGTGCCGCACGATGTTCTCGCGCACCACGATGGCGTCGTCGATCAGGATGCCGATCGCGAGCGAGAGCCCGAGGAGCGACATCGTGTTGAGCGTGAAGCCGAACGCCCAGACGGCGATGAAGCTCGCGAGCACCGAGATCGGGAGCGCGAGGCCCGTGATGACGGTCGAACGCCAGGAGTTCAGGAAGAGGAAGACGACGAGCACGGTGAGCAGCGCGCCCTCGATGAGCGTGCGCTGCACGTTCGCGACGGACGCGACCACGCGCTCACCCGCGTTCTGCACGACGTCGATGGTCGTCCCCGCCGGCAACGTCGCGCGGAGCGCCTCGACCTCCGCGATCACCTTCTCCGCGACCTGCGTCGTGGAGTAGCCCTTCGCCTTCTTGATCATCAGGCCGACCGCTTGACGACCATTGTAGAGCGCCGCGGTGCGCGGCTCGGCGGTGCCGTCACGCACGTCGGCGAGCTCGGCGAGTCGGATCGACCGCCCCCCGCGTTCCGCCACCACAAGCTGCAGGAAGTCCGCCGGGGTCTCGAGCTTTCCCTTCAGTCGGATGGCGCGTTCGTCGAGCGTCCCGGTGAGTCGACCCACGGGCGCGGCGAGGTTCTGCGTCTGAAGCGCGCCAATCACCTGCGCGACGCTGATCCCCGCGGCCTGCAGTGCCGCCGGGCGGAGCTCGACGGTGAGCTCACGCTCCACACCACCCACGACGACCGCTTCCGCGACGCCCGGGATCGACCGGAGCACCCGCGTGATGCTGGGGTCCGCGATGCGCGTGAGTGCCGGCGCGTCGAGCGCAGTCGAGTTGAGTGAGAGCTGGACGATCGGCTGGTCAGCCGGGTCGAAACGTGTCAGCACCGGCTCCTTCATCTCGACAGGGAGCTCGCTGCGGATCGAGGAGATCTTGTCGCGGATGTCCTGCGACGCCTGCTGGAGGTCCTTCTCGAAGACGAAGAAGACCGTGACGTTCGCAAACCCGTCCTGCGCGGCACCGCTGATGCGGTCGACGCCGGAGATGCCGCTCACGGCCTCCTCCACCCGGTCGAGCACCTCACGCTCGACGACGTCGGGCGAGGCACCGGGGTACGGGATGGCGACGTTGATGATGGGTTGCTGCACGTCGGGGAACTCGTCGGTCTCGAGGCGCCAAAGCGCGAAGAGCCCGAAGACCACCAGCGCCACCATCGAGACGACGGTGATCAGGGGTCGCTTGATCGCGAAATCAGAGATGAACACGTCGAGCTCCGGGTCAGTTGGCGGTCGCGGCCGGCGCCGGCGGAGTCGCCGGGGCCACAGGCGCGGCGGCCGGCTTCACCACGAGCGGCGTCCCCACCGCCGTGCCGAGCGCCCCACCGACGAGCACGGTGTCGCCGACGGCGATGCCCGCGGTGATCTCGAAGCGCTCCGTCGCCTTGTCGAAGGTGCCGAGCGTGACCTCGACCTTCTCCGTCTTCCCGCCCTTCAAGCGCAGCACCGCAGGGCGCAGCCCGCGCTGATCCACCGCGGCCTCCGGCACCGTGAGCACCGTGCGCGCGTCGGCCGCCACACGCCCCTCGGCGAAGAGACCGGCGACGAGCTTGTTCCCCGCGTTCGGGATCCGCACGAAGAGTCGCACCTGCCGCGTCTGCGGGTCGGCCGACGGGTTCACCGCGCTGATCCGTCCCTGGAAGGTGCGCCCGGGATACCCGGTGACGGTGAAGGTGACCGTCGCACCCATGCGGACCTGCCCGAGCTGCTCCGCGGGCACCGCGGCCTCGAGCCGCATCGTCGCCGGATCCACCACCGTGAACAACGGTGCCCCCGGCGTGACGACGTCGCCGGGGTTCACGAACCGCTCGCTCACCACACCCGCGTACGGCGCGAGCACGCCCGCCGCGTCTTTCTGCTTGCTCGCCGCGGCGAAGCGCGCCTGCGCGTCGTCGAACGCGGTTCGCGCGAGGAGATCGCCGCGCTTGGCATTCTCGAGATCGCGGTCGGCGATGGCCCCCGCCTGCGCGAGCCGCTCGGCGCGCGTCAGTTCCCGCGCCGCGAGCTCACGGCCCGCCTCCGCAGCGGCGAGCGCCGAGCGCGCGGAGAGGAAGGCGTCGCTGATGGCGCGGTCATCGATGCGGGCGAGCGAGGCGCCCTGTGCGACCGTGCTCCCCTCATCGACGAGGACCTGCACCACCGATCCTGGGACCTCGGCGCGGATCTGCGCGGTGCGGTCCGCAACGAGCGTGCCCGAGAGGAGCGGGCCAGAGGAGATGACGGCGGTCTCTGCGATCGCGATGCCATCCGCGCCGATCTCGACGGTGACGGGTGCGGCGGCGGTCGCCTCCGTCTCCGCACCTCGGCAGGCGGCGAGCGAGATGAGCGCGATGAGCAGGGACGGGACGACGAGACGACGGGACATCGACGACTTCCTCGAGAGGATGGATGGACGGATCATAGGTCAGCGACCTCCCAACATCGGGAGGGGAAGGTCCTTCAGGAGCGCGAGCCGGAGCCGCGCGACCTCGAGGTCGCGCGCCGCCGTCACACGCTGCAGCCGCGCCTGCTCCAGCTGCACGCGCACCTGCGTGAGCTCGAGGCTCGTCGAGAGCCCCTCGCGGAACCGCACCTCGGCGATCGCGTACGCGCGTTGCGCCTGCGTGTCGGTGCCGACGCTCGCGGCATACGCCGCCTGCGCCTGCTCGTACTGGCTGATCGCGAGCAGCGCGTCGACCGAGGCGCCTTCGCGGCTCTGCTGCAGCCGCTCTCGCGCTTCCGTCAGGTTGGCCTCGGCCACGAGGCGCTCCCCGCGGAGCCGGCCGCCGGTGAGCACGGGGACCGAGAGCCCGAGCGTGACGTTCCAGTTCGGGAAGTAGAGGTCGAGCGCCGACGGGAGGAACGTCCCCTCCGGCGGATACGCGAACCGCTGGTAGGTACTGCTCAACTGGAGCGCCGGAAGCCGCGCGAGCTTCGCTGCCCGCAGCGCCCCTTCCTGCGCGCGGACCTGCGCCTCCGCCTGCCGCACCGTCGCACGCGCGCTCACCGCGGTGTCGGGTTGCACCGTGCGCTCATCGGCGAGCGCGATGGGGGCCGTCGGCGACGCAGCGGCCGCTGCGTCATCGCGGATCGGCGTCGTCAGGGTGAGCGGGCCCGTCAGCGGGAGATCGAGGAGCTGCTTGAGGCGCAGATACGCCGCGGTGCGCGCCCCCGCCGCCTGGATGACGAGCGGCCGCTGGTTGTCCCGCGCCACCTGCGCCCGAATCAGGTCGAACTCGGCCGCCGTCCCAACCTCGCGGGCCAGCTTCACCTGCGTGAGCGCACGGTCGGTGAGGACGAGCGAGCTCTCGGCGATGGCGACGAACTGGTCGGCCGCGACCGCGTCGAAGTACGCCTGGGCCACCTCGAGCACCGCCTGCGCCTTCGCCGCATCGTAGGCGATCTCGGCGGCGGTGCGTCCCGCCGCCGCGCCCGCGCGCGCCGCCGGGATGCGGCCCGCGGAGTAGAGCGTCTGCGAGACGTTGAGCGAGAAGATCGCGGTGTTCGGCGCCGCGAAGATCCGCGCGATCGGGGAGTCGGTGAAGCCACCGCCGGAGGTGGTGTCGTTCGGGTCGCTGAACCGCTCGCTGATCGAGGCGAACTGGTTCTGGATGGCGCGCTGGTACGCGATGCTGCCGTTGGCCTGCGGGAGGCGCGCGCTGTTGGCCTGTTGCTGCACCCCTTTCGCGCGCGTGACGCCGGCGGCGGCGATCGCGACTCCCTCGCTCTTCTGCTCGGCGCGGCGAAGTGCCTCGAGGAGAGAGAGCGTCGCGGGCGCGGCCGTCGAAGTCGAGGCCGTCGATGCCACGCCGCCGCGCTGCGCGACCAGGGTCATCGGTGTCGCGGCGAGGAGAAGCATCGCGAGGCAGGCCGCGGCGGTCGCGCCGAGTGCGCGGAGGAAGAGGCGCACGTAGGTGCGCGGTGCGTCGGGAGCGGGCGGGAACATGGAAGGCATCACATCACGGTGGAGGGCGTCGGAGAAGAGCGTGCCAAGGAGCATCGTGCAGGCGGCATTCGCATTCGCGACATCGGGAATCGCCCCGGACGTGTGCAGGCGGTCCACGTAGGCCCGGAGTTCGCGGAAGGAGACCGTCGGGTGGTCCGCGATTTCAGTCGAGTGCTCCGGGTGTTCGTGCAACTCCGCAACCGCGGATCGGATCAAGCCGCGGCGGTCGAGCATGAAGCGGTGGGTCTCGCCGACCCAGCGGGTCAGCTCGGCTTCGGGCTCTGCGGGGTCGGCGGGGAGGCTCGCCGCGCCCGGGTCCGGGTGGCAGGACCGGATGACCTCGTCAATCAGGTTGGCCTTGGAACCGAACGTCCGGAACAGTGTAACTTCATTGACGCCAGCGACTTCGGCGATTTTACGGGTCGTCGCGCCGCGGAATCCGAGCTCGGCGTAGACCTTGGCCGCCGCGTCGATGAGCTGTTGTCTGGTGGGTTCTGTCATATGCGATGCAAGTGGTTGCTTGCAATGAAAGCAAGCGACTACTTACATCAAACTCAAGTCGCCCCGAAAGGTTCCATCCTCCGCGCCAACCGGCCGCCGGGGGTTGCCCGACCCCCGTACTCGGGCCGACGACCGAAGCAACACGAACCGCACCACTTGCCCGCGCACCGCTCCGCCCGCTCCTTCCTTCCATGGCCAAGCAGAAGCCAGACGATCCGGCCCTCGCCGCTCAGCTCACCCCGCTTCAGTACCAGGTGACGCAGTGCAGCGCGACCGAACCACCCTTCCGCAACGAGTTCTGGGACCACAAGGCCCCGGGGCTCTACGTCGACATCGTCTCCGGCGAGCCGCTCTTCACCTCGCTCGACAAATTCGATTCGGGGACCGGATGGCCGTCGTTCACACGGCCCGCCGTCACCGCGAACGTCACCGAGCACGTTGATCGCTCGATTCCGTTCATGCCGCGCACCGAGGTGCGCTCCGCGCAGGGCGATTCCCATCTCGGCCACGTCTTCGACGACGGCCCGGGCCCTGAGGGGCTCCGCTACTGCATCAACTCCGCAGCGCTCCGCTTCATCCCGGTCGACCGACTCGCCGATGAGGGATACGCGGCATTCCTCCCGCGCTTCGCGTCCGACGCGCCGTCGGGCCGGACGGCCGGCGCATGACGATGCGTGCCTCCAGCGCCACCTCGACACCGCCCCTCGCCACCGCCACCCTCGGCGGCGGCTGCTTCTGGTGCCTCGAGGCGGTCTACCTGATGCTCCGCGGCGTGCACACAGTGAAGAGCGGCTACGCCGGCGGCCACGTCCCGCATCCGACCTACGAGCAGGTCTGCGGGAAGCAGACCGGCCACGCGGAAGTCGTGCAGGTGACCTTCGATCCACAGGTCATCACCTACCGCGACCTCCTCGACGTCTTCTTCACGATCCACGACCCGACCACGCGCGACCGGCAGGGCCACGACATCGGCCCGCAGTATCGCTCGGCGATCTTCACGCACGACGAGACGCAGGCGACGGAGGCGCGCGCCGCCCTCGCCGCGGCTCAGGCGTATTGGTCCGATCCGATCGTCACTGAGATCCGTCCGCTCGATACGTTCTGGCCGGCTGAGTCGTACCACGACGACTACTTTGCGCGGAACCCGCAGAACCCGTACTGCGCCGCAGTCGTGGCGCCGAAGGTGGCGAAGGCACGGAAGGCCTTCGTGGAGAAGCTCGCGCGATGACCGGTGCAATGACCGTGGTGGGCCGCGCCGTGACCCCTGCCCTGAGCTACGGCGTCATCTGCGCCAAGACCCGCAGTGCGAGCCACACGGTGACCCGCGCCGCGATCGTCATACTGCTCACGCTCGTCGCGCTTGTCCCTGCACGCGCCATCGCCCAGGAGGGCGTCCTCCGCGGCACCGTCACCGACACGACCGGCCGGCCCCTCGCGGGCGTCGAGGTGCTCTCCGTCAACGGGAAGCGCAGCACCCGCACCGACCGCAACGGGCGCTTCGCACTCGCCCGGTTGCCGTTCGGCCAGCAGCTGATCATGGCACGCTATCCGGGCTACCAGCCCGCGGACCGCGCGATCAACATGCTCGACGCGAATGTGCCCGAGCTCACCTTCCGCCTCCGCCGCATCGTCCAGCTCATCGACACCGTGCGGATCGTCTCGCACGACGGCTGTGCGGCCTACGATTTCACAGGCTTCGAATGCCGGCGGCGCGCCGGCGTCGGGCAGTTCCGCGGGCTCGAGGAGATCGGTGCGCTTCGCCCGCACTTCTGGGCCGACATGTTCGAGGGGATGCCGGGGTTCCGCAACGTGCAGGTGCCGGACCCGATCCTCGGGATGGACTGGGATGTGGAGAGCACCACGGGCTGGCGCTGCCTCGAGTCGGGGTGGAACGGTCGTGAGCGCACCGCGAACCTCGAGAACGTCCGCCCCGCCGACATCGTCGCCATTGAGCACTACGACGTCTACGAAAAGGTGCCAGCGGCCTACAAGCGGCTCGCCTGGCCGAACTCGCAGCCGCGGCCCTGCGCGCTCGTGATCTACTGGACCAAGGACTTCATCGAGAGGCAGCGCTCCGGTCGCCGCTGATCCACCCGGGTGGCGGGGCGACCCCCGTCACACGCATGTGTGGTGGAGCGGCGATCGTCACCCGTCCAGAACGACCGTCGCGGACGTCACCGCCCGCGACGTAGCACCCGGCCCGGCCGCGCGGTCGTGACCCGCCCGCCATCCACCATCGCGACGCCATTCACGAACACGTACGGGATCCCCGTCGCGTACTGATGCGGCTGCGTGAAGGTCGCGGGACTCCCGACCGTCGCAGCATCGAAGACCACCACATCCGCCACGCACCCGACGGCGAGGCATCCACGCCGTCCGCTCAACCCGAGCCGCGCCGCCGGCATCCCCGTCATCTTGTGCACCGCGGTCTCGAGCGTCAGCACCCGCTGCGTCCGCACATACTCGCCGAGCACGCGCGGGAAGGTCCCGTAGGCACGCGGATGCGGCACCCCTTCACCGGGATCGGTGAGTCGCCCGTCGGACGCAATCATCGTCTGTGGGTGCGCCATGATCCGCCGCACATCCCCTTCGTCGATGATGTGATAGACCATCGACGCCCCGCCATTGAGCTCGCCCTCGAGTACGAGCGCGGCGGCGGCCTCCATCGAGTGGCCGACCCCGCGCTGCTCGGCCCAGTCGTACAGCGTGCGCCCCTCGAGGGAGCGGTTCCACGTCACCTCACCGAACTGCACGCGTCGCGTGTCTCCGCCGCCACGGTCCGTCTGGAGCAGGTCGACGATGCCCCGGAGGATGCTGTCGCGGAGCGCCGGGTTGGCCACGCGGGCGCGCAGCGCCGCGCGCCCGCCGGCGAGCGCCCACGGCGGCAGCAGAACGGCGAGACTGGTCTGGCTCGCGGTGTAGGGGTACTGGTCGAGCATCACGTCGAGCCCGCGCGCCCGCGCGGAATCGACCATCGCGAGCGTCACGACGCTCTTTCCCCACATCGGCTGCCCCACCGCCTTGTGGTGCGTGAGCACGACGGGGATCCGCGCATCCCGCGCGATGGTGATCGCCTCCGCCACCCCCTCGAGAAGCCCGAGCCCCTCCTCACGCAGATGCGACGTGTAGATGCCACCCGAGTCTGCGGCCGCCTGCGCGAGCGTCACGACCTCGCTCGTGGTGGAGTAATACCCGGGCACGTAGCGGAGGCCGGTGCTCATCCCGAAGGCGCCCTCTGCCATCCCCTGCCGCACGAGCGCGACCATCCGATCGAGCTCCGCTGCCGTCGGCGCGCGGTTCTCGGTCCCCATCACACGCGTACGGATGGTGTTGTGCCCGACGAGATACGCGACGTTGATCCCGAGACCGAGTCGGTCAGCGCTGTCGGCGTAGGCGGCGAGCGGAAACGGACCGCTCCCATCGGGCCCGCCGAGGGCGAGGGTGACGCCCTGCGTCACCGCACTCGTCGCGCTCGGCTTCTCGAGTAGCGGCTCAAGATGCGCGTGCAGGTCGATGAACCCGGGTGCGACGATCATCCCCGCGGCATCCACCACCCGCGCCGCACGCCGCGCCTCGAGCGGCGTGCGGCTCACCGCGACGATCCGATCCCCGCGGACCGCGACGTCCGCGCGATACCGGGCGGCACCGGTGCCGTCGACGATGGTCCCGTTTCGGATCAACAGCGTCCACTCGGGAGACTGCGCGCGGGCGCCCCGCAGCGGAATCAGCAGCGCCGTCGACACCACCACCCATCGTATCCACCGTGACCGAATCCCCATCGTCATCTCCTCACTGAGCCATCATCGGGTGATCGCGTCGAGGACCTTCCCGAGGAAGGCGTCGATCGCCGCGTTCTCGATCCACCGCACCACGATCACGAGATCCTGCTCCGGCGCCACGAACACGAGATTCGTGCCGTTGCCCACGTGCCCGAACGCACTCGCCGGCGCGCTCGGCATCCACTTCCGCTCGGTGTTGAGGAACCAGTTCATGTACCCGTAGGTGGGCTGCGGCACCGTCGGCGTGAGCGCCTGAGAAACCCACGCCTCCGACAGGATGCGCCGGACCCCCCACATCCCACGCCGCTGCGTCAGGAGCCCGAAGCGCGCGAGGTCCCACGCGTTGATGAACATCCCGCCACCCCAGTGGCCACCGCCGCTCACCACCTGCACCGGGTGCCCGTCGAGCGTGATCCACGCGTTGTCGTAGCCGTTCCAGCGCCAGCTGCGTGACGCACCAATCGGGTCCATCACGTACTCGCGCAACACGTCGGGGAGCGGCCGACGCCAGATGTTCGTCGCCGCAAGCGCGAGGACGTTCACACGCACGTCGTTGTACTCGTACGTCGTGCCGGGGCGCGCACGGGGACGCGTGCGCCACTCGGCGGGGTTCGCCGAGGGCCGGTCGGCCCAGTCGGGCTTCCCCCAGAGCGTCCCCTCCCAATCACTCGTCTGCCGGAGCAGGTCGTCCCAGGTGATGCGGCGATTGTGGGGCGTGCTCCACGGATCGAGCAGCATCGACTCCCCAATCGTGGTGCCGGGTTCCGCTGGTGCGGTGAGACGCAGCCGATACGTCGGCCCCTGCGAGGGCCACACCGTGTCGCGCACCGAGGGAATCAGCCCACGGTCGACGGCGAGCCCGACGGTCGTCGAGAGGAAGCTCTTCGTGACGCTGTGCGTCATGTCGACGCGGTCCGGCTCTCCCCAGCTCGCGATGATGAACCCGCCGCGCAGGATCACCCCGGTCGGCTCGCCACGTGGCGCGAACGGCCCGATACCCTGGCCGAACGGCTCGCGCCCGAAGGTGCGGTAGTGATTCTCCTCCATATCACGCGGGGCCTTCGCCTCGTTCGCGACGGCGAACGCGATGGCGGCCGCGAGCTTCGTGCTGTCCACCCCTATCGCCGCGGGTGCGCGACGCTCCCAAGTGGCATCGGGCACATAGGGTGCGGCGACCGGCCGCGCGCGCCCGAGCCCCGCCTGCGCGCCCGCAATCGACGGTGACGCAATGCCCGCGATGCCTGTGCCAAGCACGGCCAACACAACGGTAGCCGTACCCGCCGCGCCGGTCAGTCGCGCCCGCTTCCGCTTGGTGCGATAGGGCAGCGCCCACAGGTACGCCCCGGTCAACCAGAGCCCGAAGAGCACGAGCCCCGAGGGAAGGAAGATCCCGAGCTTCGCCGCGTCACCGAAGAACGAGCCATCATGCAACTGCTCGATGAGGTCGGAGCGCCGATACGCCGTCTGCAACACCGCGCCGTCAGCGAGTGCGAGCTGCGCCTCCCAGCGCGAGTGCGTGATCACCTTCATGATCCCCTTGCTCGGCCGGACATCCACCCGCTCGATGTCCTCCCAGCCCTGCACGCCAGCCGCTGGCATCGCCCGCGCTGCCGCGAGGACGACGTCCCAGCCGACCTGCGGCACCGAGACGGGCGTCCGTTGCTCCGCCGGCTGCACCCAGGGCACCTGCT
>JACCDL010186764.1_pt1 | contig 18698 bp, 12 predicted proteins | sample 7441931 | NCBI WGS metagenome assembly JACCDL01 (sample SAMN15323437, study PRJNA562643) | freshwater metagenome | isolation source: river surface water | place: USA:Blue River Watershed | collected 2017-08-16 | reverse complement strand
TCGTAATAGGTTAGAATCAACACCAGACCCAGATTTAGTTTTTTCAAAAATAAATTTGTTGATTTTATTATGTATATTAATTTCATCAATATTAAAATCTGTTCTGGTGCAATTGAAATAAATATATGCACAAATATTATTGACTAATTTGTCAACACCAACTAATGTATTCATGTGTTTATCTATATCAGATTTTATAGGGTTGGACTGAATTGATTTTGCAACAGCAATAATTGTGTCATAATCACTTTTTGAAATTGCATTATTTACATCTTTAATTATTTCATCTTTGTCAGTGCTAATAACTGCACTGCTGCCTCCACCACCTGCGGGTAAAATTTTCGGTCTTTCATACAGTAAATCATAATGCCCGGGACTTAACAAAATTGTTACACTGCCGTTTTTGTCTGCACCACTGTATGTATATATTGAATCGGGCATATCTACATTTGCTGCAGTTCTTTGATTAAAAACACGCTTGATATCACAATGCAATTTTTCACCCAGCGCATTTAATTCAACAAATGTTCCTTCTGCGTTCTCTCCCCATCTCATTATGTAATTTATACAAAAACTCATTGCCAAGTCATCAATATTACTTTTGTTTGTATTGTAATTATCATAATTTTCATTACTCCACGTTTCAGTCGCGTTTGCATATTGTGCAAACCCTATTTTCAATCCATTTGCATCTTTTGAATGGTTCTCAATAAACCATAATGATACTAAAATTTTACCAATTGTAACTAATGTTTCATATAACCAATTGTTTTGCATATAATTAGTTTCAAAATCTTCTGCAGTTTTCCAGTCTTTAGTTAATAGTGTATTAATATATTGATTGAAATCATCATAATGTTTTGGTCTTGGGTTGTTGTTGGGTTCATTTATATAACCACCTTGTGGGTATTTTAATAATGTGATGACAACATCATTATTTGCATTTAATGCATTTTTAATATTATTTTTTAATTTTTCCATTCGATCCTTGCCGGTTATTTTATCTGCAATAATATTTTCAAAAAGTCCGAACATAACAGATGCATAATAACAATTTCCGTCTCCGCGAATTTTACGGATTGATTCAAATCTTTTGTTAAATAAAACTAATCTAGTATATAAAGTTTGATTATCAACATATTGCAGTGCAAAGTTAGATAAAGATTGTTTTGGCAAACAATTGTCACCATTAATATGTGTAATAAATATTGTTGAACCATCTGTTATTTCTGAAAATTTTGAATATAATTCTTCAGCAGGTTCAAATGATCCATATGTGCGGTAATAAATATGTCCGGCAATAATAACAAAATTTTCTGTAGGCAACCATTTATAATTATTTGAATTGTTTTCTTTTAAATAAAACATATAATCATCAACATTTTGAAACATCAAGTTAGTTTGTGTGATGAATTTTTTATAAACTTCTTTGATTTTGACTGCCATTTCATTTATTTGTTTTCCAACATCTATATTAGTAGTATTAATATTTTCAGTAAATATAGAGTCTTTACATAATGCTGGTTCAATATTTATTGCAGGATTTCCAGCAGGGGCAAATGCATATTTAACATTCACTGTGATGAGATTAGATGTTTTGGACTTAGGATTAGTTCCTGTGCTAGGTTGTCCCCCGCCACTTGCCGAAGAACTGCCTGTAAAATTAAAAACTGTATTGGGTCCGCCCCCACCTGCCGAAGGACCATTTGTAGAATTGCCTTTTGGAGATGTTGGTTTTTTTGCTTTGATGCCCAACAATGCATTTTTATCAACCTGCATTTTCTTAACAAATTTTTGCATTTCTTCACATATTTCATCATCTGAGATTTTTGGGTTATTTTTAACATCAACATAATTATTATAATTTGGTTCTCCAGTATTTGTGTCAAATGTCCAATTAGTATCTGCAAAATCATAAATACCATAAAAATATGCATCACCATTTTTCCAATAATTGCCATTCTCATTGAACCATTTAAATGTTACATACAATCGTTGCTTTTTAAAAATTAGGTTTTTTACGGTTTCTGGTATTTCTTGTTCATCACTTATTACCAACTCGTCGAGAACACCGGTTTTATGAATACTATAAATCTTTGATTCATTATATTTATTCATTTCATCCATGTTAATTTGAATAATTTTACCTTTATCATTCAAATAATACACCTGTAATATTCCTTTTGATAAAAATTCAAAATCTGATTTATCATTGTTCCAAAAATGTGGCATAAAAATTAAATTATACCTATCATTGTTGTCATCTTTTTTATGTGGTGTATTCTGATATATATAATGTATTTTGAATCCATCAATTGTTGATTCTTTAACATTCATCCATTTTATTCCTGAAAATATATTACTTTCTCTATAAGTTGTGAAAAAAGGAATGTTGTATTGATTGCTAATAAGATCTATACTTCTATGTTGTTCACTTGAAAATTTTGTAAAATTATCTATTGATACGGAGTTCACATCTGATATGTTACAATTTGTGGAAGTAAATGCACTCATTATTTACTCTATACATATAGACACATAATACAAATTAAACGCATATAGAATGAATTCCACTATTTTCTCTATCGCGCAAATGAAAAAAAACCCTATGGCAAAACTGATTTCCCAAATCAGTGACTCTAATGGAAAACTGATTTCCCAAATCAGTGACTCTAATGGAAAACTGATTTCCCAAATCAGTGACTCTAATGGAAAACTGATTTCTCAAATCAGTGACTCTAATGGAAAACTGATTTCTCAAACCAGTGACTCTAACAGTTCTGACTCACACAAAACCATCTATGACAAATATTCCGACTATGCTAAACATTATTCATCCATTTATGGAAATCGCGTCGCCATTCTTATGATGGTCGGTTCTTTCTATGAAATCTACGGGTCTAAATCCGACCCCTATTTCTCGGAAATCATCTCCGTCTGCCAACTCAACACCAGCGAAAAAAAAAATTTCCCCATTTTTATGGCAGGTTTCCCCGAATACACACTCGAAAAATACTTGCAACTCCTCAGCGCTGCCAATTTCACCTCCGTCGTCATTATTCAAGACGAAGAAAACAGCGCCAAAAATGCAAAAAAGAAACACACCGTCCATTCCATTTATAGTCCGGGCACCTATGTCCCCGTCAGCATTGACGCCTCTTCTTCCGGCACAAATAATATTATGTGCGTCTGGTTACATTCTTATCTCCCTATGCACCGCCCTAAATCAAACATCGTGTTTGGCATTTCCATTTTAAATATGTTCACCGGCAAATCCCACCTTTCCGAACACATTATGCCTTTTGAAAACAATGCAACCACATTTGATGAACTCGAGCGCATCATTTCCATCCACAATCCAAGCGAAATAATATTCCTGTATGACCTCGCCACTGTTGCGTCACAACAAGACGAATTGTTGCTTATGAATCGCATCAAATCCTATTGTGGCATCACCTGCGAATGCATACACACCCATCATATTAAAACCACCGCCACAGCAGGGTGTTGCGAAAAATCCCAACATCTCGTCTACACCATCGACTCCGTTTTCGGCACAGAAACCTACACAAATGTCAATGAATTTCACCTATATCCCACCGCAACCAAATCCTATTGTTTTTTGCTAAATTTCATAAATGAACACAATCCGGCACTCATACAGAAGATTTGTTTGCCCACTTTTATGAATTCGGGTCACAATGTGGTTCTTGCCAATCACGCGCTCAAACAATTGAATATAATTGACGACCATTCCACCGATTCTGTGCGCAGTGGGCAATTGTCTTCTGTATTGAATTTTTTGAATCGCGCTTGCACCACCATTGGAAAACGCCGCGTTAGAGAAATGATTACCACACCCACATTTGACGAAGAATGGTTAAATGCCGAATACAATATTGTGGAAACTATGATGGACTCAACTGCATCAAATTCCCCTTATGATGTGATGATGTTTTGCCGAAAACAACTAAATAATGTGATTGATTTGGAAAAAGTGCTTCGTCAAATTATTATTCGACGCATCCCATCTGCAATCATCAAACCCCTGTATGACTCACTTGCACAAGTCCAACAAATGGATGCCTGCATCAAAGAATTGGCACCTCTTGTTGAATATTTGCAAAAATCGCACATAAAACCGAACATCAATGATGTGTGTGATTTTGTATTGAAGACAATAGAGATTCACATAGATTTGTCCAAAATCAGTGATGCCGATTCTCTTACATTTTTCAAACACGGTGTGAATGCGGATATGGACAAATTGACCGAGGAATATGCCAATGTGACTGCCCACATTTCTGCGGTGCAAGCATTCTTTAATATGATTATGCGGACATCGTCAAATGCTCTATCGGACGACACCGAGTATGTGAAAATATGCAGCACTGAAAAATCGGGTTCAACGATGCAATTGACCAAGACCCGCGCAAAAACACTAAAACATTTGTTGGAAAAACAGGATTATATGTTGGCACCTTGGTATAAAACAATAGAGGCGTCCGGCAAATTTCGCGGATTTTCTATGAATTTCATTGCCGATGTGAAATTCAAAAGCGCAAATACAAACAATGACGAAATCGTGTTTGACCAGTTGTCTAAACTTTTCACAAAGGCGTTTCAATTGGAATTGGCAATAAAAAAGAAAAACGATGAAATGTATTCGCAATTTGTTTCGGATGTTTTGGGCGTTCAGTGCTTCTCATCAATAGAGGCAATCATTGATTATATTAGAATCATTGATGTTTTGCAATGCCGCGTTTATGTGGCAACAAAATACAAGTATTGTCGTCCGGTTATTTGCGCGGACCCTGCGAAGAATTCTTCCTATATGAATGCCACTGGTTTGCGCCACATTTTGATAGAGCACATCCAACAGAACGAATTATATGTGGCAAATGATGTGTCTTTAAATGGTGATGGAATTCTTTTGTATGGCACTAATGCTGTGGGAAAAACCAGTTTGATTCGCTCTATTGGCATTGCGACCGTGCTTGCGCAAACAGGGTTTTTTGTGCCGTGCACCAGTTTTGTTTATAAACCATATAGGTCGTTTTTCACTCGCATCCTCGGCGTGGATAATTTATACAAGGGTCTCTCTACATTTGGTGTAGAGATGAGCGAACTGAGAATGATATTGAAAAATGCGAATGACGGCAGTATGATATTGGGCGACGAATTGTGTTCGGGCACGGAGACGCAGAGTGCTCTTAGCATTTTCGTGGCGGGATTGATGGATTTGCACGAGGCAAAGTGCAGTTTCATATTTGCCACGCATTTTCACGAAATAGTGGATTATGAAGAGATAATAGCACTGGACCGATTGAAGATGAAGCATATGGCAGTAGTGTATGATAGAGAAAATGACTGTTTGATATATGACAGAACGCTGCGAGACGGAGTGGGTGATAATATGTATGGATTGGAGGTGTGCAAATCGCTTCATTTGCCGACGGAATTTTTAGAAAAGGCGTTTAAAATCAGGTCTAAATATTTTAGCGAAACTAGTTCGTTTTTGAGTCATAAAACGACCAAATACAATGCGAAAAAGGTTAGGGGTATGTGTGAAATGTGTGGCACACATATGAGCACGGAAACGCATCATTTGGCGATGCAGGCAACTGCCGAGAAAGAAGGCGTGATAAATAAGAATCATACAGGAAATTTGATGGCATTGTGTGAAAAATGTCATCAGGCGATGCATACTCAGGAATCAAAGGTTCAATACAAAACTGTGAAGAAAATAGTGAAAAAGAAAACGACCAATGGATATATGCCCTATGTACAAGGGGAGACCTAAAAATGCAGGAAGGGTTCAAGAATGGGACCTAAAAATGCAGGAAGGGTTTAAGAGTGGGACCTAAAAATACAGGAAGGGTTTAAGGGGAACCTAGGTTCCCCTTGAAAATTGATTCCTTTTTTTGTGTGTTTCCGGTTTGAAAACAAAAACTCAAATAAAATAAAATCGCATAATAATAAAAATGATGTTTGTGGAATCTGCTCAAATTTTGGATAACATATTTGAAAAATCAATGGAATCAATAGAGGAAATCAAAACTCTTCCTGAATTGGATATAAGTGAATCTGCAAATTGGATTAACCGTTCCAGAAATGAATTTGGCAAAAATATTAATAAAAAATTCACTGGACCCACCATTGATTCCAATGTCATAATTCCCAATCGCATCACTGTTGGTGGATATCCTTGCGGAGAAGCGCACAGTAAAAACAATGTCAGCATTCTTAAAACATATGGAGTCACCAAATTCGTCTGTTTGAATGATGAATATGGAACTGCAAAATGTGAAAAATATGATGACAAATTGGAGTCAGACAGTTTCATCCATTTTCCAATGAAAGATATGTATGCCAATACAAATGATATGGAACTATTTAACCTGTGTGAAAAATTGGCAAATATGGTATTGTTGGGTGAACATTTATACATACATTGCGGCGGCGGACACGGCAGAACCGGCATTGTTGTTTCAATTGTTCTTAAATTGTTATACAAGGATTTGGCAGTCGATGACATCTTTAATTACATTCAATATTCGCACGACCAGCGCAAATATCACAGATATGGTGTGTTTATTCATACAAGATATATTTGGGACCCTGTGTTAAGAAGCAAATTTTGCATTGGACAAGTCCCTACCCCGCAAACATCGGAACAACATTATCAAGTAAAACGCGTAATAAGTATGATGTAAACTAGTGATGGTTTACATTGACATAAATCTTATGCGGCAAAAACACAGTTTTTTGTTGAAGATAACAATAGGTTTTCCTTAAAGGGAAAGGTCCAAAGAAAACATTAGGTTTGCCTTAAAGGGAAAGGTCCAAAGGGAACCTTAGATTTTCCTTTAAGGGAAAGGTCCAAAGAAAACATTAGATTTGCCTTAAAGGGAAAGGTCCAAAGAAAACATTAGATTTGCCTTAAAGGAGGGATCCAAAGGGAACCATGGGTTCCCTTTGAAAATTGATTCTTTTTTTGCGCAAATGATGATAAAACAAAAGAATCAAAACATTAACACAACAAAGTATATAAGAAAATGAACGCCCAAGCAAAATATGACATTTACAACGAGTTTGCTCACCTTGTTGGCAAATACAGACTCAGAAAAGAAGAAGGATATGTGTGCAAATCTGTTTATATTCCCACGATGCATATCAAATACACAAATGCGGCAATATGGCATGTGTTTGAAAATATGGGATGCATAGTCACACGAATTGACAATGTGTCGGTCAAAACTAAAGATGGTATATCACCCAATTTCAAATCGGCATTTGTGCATTTTATGACCAATGATGAAACCGATTTCGCCAATTTTAATAATCTGCGAATATATCCTCACGCGGATAACATTCCATATATGAAACGCCACTTTTGGCAACCCAATCCAAAGATTCGCAAAGGTGAATATTGGATGCTCTTACCCAATGCATTAAGTGTGACAAACACGACTCTTACACTTGATGATATTGAGTCTAAGATGCGTGTGTTGGAATCCCAGGTTAAGGGCGATGATGTAGAGGCACTTGCTGCCAACCGCGGGTTTTTACTAGAAATTCGCGACAAACAAAATGGCATTATTCCTTTCGCCAAGGATACACGCATCAATGTGCATCAATTAGCGCGCAACATAGAGTTGATGGAGAAGCGCGTTGCCGAGTCTGCAGAGATCCCTTGCCCTGAAGCATAAACATATAACCTGTATTGAAATATAACCCTGTATTTATTTAATTAATAAAAATCGCATTTTTTTATGTGAATATTCATTCCACACTTTGGGGTGCTTCAAAAAATTGACCCATTTTTTGTTTTTGTTTTCAAAAGGCAAAAACAAAAACATATACAAACAAACAAAGATGCAAACCATAATTGAGGAATTGAGTGCTCCTGTCATACAGATGTTGGCAGAACAACACGCTAGAAAAATACTAGACTATCATTTGGGAAAATATGAGTTGGAAGAGGGTGAGACCGTTGACGCAGAATGGTCATTGGAAGATATGCAATTGGTGGCAAAAAGAATTGTTATTGGAGGAAACGCAACCCAGGAACCTATAGTCTCAACTTACGACGAGATCTATGAGGAATAAAATTAGTGCAGCAAATATGCAGTTGTGTATTATGCACTTTTTTATTGCACGTGTTTCCGCACAAGCATTATATTTGTGTCCAATTTGGGTGGTTCGCCCTTTATATACTGTTTGAGCATTGCTTTTCCTGTATTAAGAAGGACTCGTCGCAAATCCTCATTTTGATTGAATTTTGCCATTAAAGCAGCGTGGCGCTCTTTATCGGCGCGACCCCCGTCCAATCCATAAAAATCGGGGTCAATCACTATATTTTTGGGACGCCCCTTGCCTTTTTTATTGCCCGCCTCTATTGCCTTTGACAAATCCTTGGATATTTCACTGTCTGAATCCAACGAAAATAGAGAATAGAAATCGGGATTGCGTTTCTTATATTTCGCGCCTTGATAATAATGTTCTACTGTTTTCCACCGCTTATTATCCAATTTAAATGGTGTTTCATAAGAATCATCCAACATTCGTCGCCATTTTTTCTCTCTTGCCAAATTAAAATAATTAGTAATGGTCGCATCAACCACTTTTTCACCCTTTAGTTCACCCGGCAGTTCGTCCATTGATTTTTCATAAAACAGAAATGTATCTGATGTGTCATACAGGTCACCATTGGTGGGGTTCCAATCATCCGAATCGTCTGATGTTGTATTTCGCATTCCCAATTTGTTTTTGAAATTTCGGAAATCCGCAATTAAAGGAAATGTTCCGCCATTATTTTCCATACATTTGTTCACAATGAGCGTTTTCATATGATACGGCAATTCGCCAAACACAAATATTCGTTTGTGGTCATAAGACACCAATTCATATTTCTTGTTTTTCACAGAATGCGTCATAATAATATAATGACGCGGTTTCGGATTTGTGTAATCACTGTCGCCGTAACATTGCACCACCGCATTTAAATCGGTTTGGTCATATGCATCCTTGTATAATACAATCAACTTGATGTTCAGTTCTTTCTCTATTGTTTCAATGACAAAATCGTCCAAACAAATGTGCGAATTGCGGAGGTCATCGGCAGAACGCATATCCTTCATAAAGTTGTATTTTGTTGCATATTGTTCCACTATTTTCTTTGTGATGGCGAGGTCCTTGTATTTCTCTTTTTGTTCTTCAACCGATTTAATAATTGCCTTGTGGGCATCCTTATTAACGGCAGTTTCAATGCGGACTTTCAAAACACTAATTGATTTTTTGATGTCTCGCATTTCTCTATCAATCCTGGAAATTTCCGATGAGAAAATCAAATATTTGTCCAAACACTTTTCAAAATATTCGTCCGTAATTGCGCCCGAAACCATATTGCGCAACAATGCAATCGTTGTTTTATGACCGATTTGCATATAGGCATCCCTTATCACACAGTAAATGCTGTCGATATTTCCGCATTCGTTTGACACCATTTCGTATTTGTCGTTTTCCATAAATTTCTTCACCCAATTGTGGGCAGGCATCGAGACATACTGTTTCACTAAATTGTTGGCATCGTCTTCAGTCTCTTCTTGCAACAAATCCGGAATATTCTTGTTTGAATCTATCTCAAATATTTTGTGGGTGACAACTGGCGTATTTCCGCCCTTCATTTTGGTAGATACATTTTTGATATTGTCTTTGTCCTCGACCTCGGCATCAACATCGACCTTGACCTCGGCATTTTTTTTTATTTCGGCAATTTTAACATCGGCATCTTTCGCGGCAGCATTGTAATAATAGTCGGGCGAAGACCCCGACCTTTCCAAAAATTTGGGTTTCACAAAAGTGAACAATAGAGGTTCATACTGTTCAATATTGATGTCGCCATCTTCATCTAAACTGGATATTACATCTGTTGATTTCATTTCATACACGCCGATTTTCGATTTAATTGCATTGTTGGCAACCAAATAAATTGGAAAAAAAACAATATTCTTGTTTTGATATGTGTGTTTTTCCTTTCCTAGACCGATCACAACATCCTTGCCAAGGATTTCTATTTCAAACAGCGATGTTGCAAAACCACGGTCTTCTTCATCTATTTTTTTATTTTCCACATAATGCACTGTTTTGTCTATTTGTGAAACTACCATTTTGTTATATATTATTCGCATAAATCCATAATGTTTTGTGCGAATAAGATGCTTATGCACCAATCAAATCCATATATTTGAATTTGGCGCGACTTGATAATCCCGCCTTTTCACCCGTTTTGTATCCAGCAATCGTTTTTAAAGTGTCGACATATTTACTCTTGTCCATCTGTTTTCCTAAACTCGCAGATATCACCACCAGATTCTCTGTAATCTCATCAACCTCCTTTTGCTTGGATTTATTCTCTATTTTGCAAACCACCTGTTGCAGTAGTATGTCAAACAGGGAATCTATACTCGCAATTGTAATATTTGGCATTGCCTCTGTTTTGGCAATCTCGCAAAATACATTGGATGCATTTTTTCTGTTTGAATTGCGCAATGTGAACTCGCAAAACTCGTCATAATTCTCTTCCGATACATCCACTATGTTATTCATTGACTCCATATGTGCTTTGATTTTTTCATCCATAAATTCCTGTATGAGTTGCGGTTGTTTCTCATTGACGATTTTATACACCTTTGCATAAATTGTCGGCAATTTATTTGTGACCGATGTGTTAAATATGACATCAAACATCTTGGTCATCTTCTCCCGCAAATCGTCCTCATCTCCGTCAGTCGTATCCACGATTTCATCTATGTTGGTTTTCAATTCTTCCAATTTGCCGTCAATATTCTTGTCTGACAATTTGTTCATATTGGAACGGATGCCGTCAATTAATGCCTGCGAATTATCAACCATTGAAAATTTCGTAACTTGGAATCCATTTGCCTTGTTTTTCCAATCGGCACCATTTTTGCGCGCTTGCTGTTTAGTGAAATTCGCGCGACCATCATATTCCTTTGGTTTTCCCTTTGCTGCTGCTGATGTTGCTGCTGTTGCTGATGCTGATGCAGTAAATCCAACATTGGCATTGTATTGATTGACATAGGTGTTTTGAGTGTCATCGGTGCAACCGATTTCTTCACAAATGGTTTTGATGATTGATAACACTTGTGAAGGCAATACATAACCATTGTTGCCATTGTTTTCTAATTCTTCGTATTTCTTATTTACTACAGTTGCCATTTTTAAAGTGATAATATATTTTGTTTTCAATTGTCTAAATCATTTTTGTTTGAAATCAATTTTTCTGGGGAACCTAGGTTCCCCAGGACCCCTCCTATGAATGGAGAACCTAGGTTTCAGGCGCCGAAGGCGCCAATAAGTGGAACAACCTGCGGTTGTTCTCCCCTAAGTGTGCGAAGCACACGTCATTGGCACCGAAGGTGCCAATTTGGACCCCTCCTATGAATGGGGAACCTAGGTTTCAGGCACCTTTGGACTCCATCCTATGTATTGTGACAACTAATTTACACTTGTGCAGATTTGAAATAATTGCAATCAATTTATAAATTTTGCAATTATTTATTGTTCTACAGGTATTTTGCCTTGATTGGGACAACCACGAAAATGTGTAAAATATGATGTATTATATGGATGTTGTGGGGCATAAGTTCCTGACTTGGCATTACAAATAGGACATTTATATATTTTTTTGCCAGAATCGTTATATAAAACTTCTACAATATATGTTCCATCTGATGATTGCACTCCCGATGAATATGCTGGTTTTGCTGGTTCTGACATTAGTTTGTTAACTCTCTCAAATACAGATTTCACTAACAATGATTCTTCTGCTGAAGGTCTTTTTTCCGATGCTGTTGAAGGTGATGTTAAAGGTGCTGTTGAAGATGCTGAAGAAGATGCTGAATTAGACATTAACGATTCTGTATCATAAGGTGGTTCTCGCATTAACAATTCAATTTGTTCTAAATATTTGTCTGATTCTTGTAAATATGCTGCAAATGCCTCATCTGAGTGATCTCTTGACATAGTATTTATAAATATAATTTTTATATCTGGATTTTTGCTGTTGATATATTTTTTTATATCTGGCAAATGACTAAACCCCATTATAGCAACTACACAATTTACAGTGGGTTTGTCCTGAAAAATACTCAATATATCATCTCCATATTCTTCATTGCAATCACCTTTTTTGTTTCTCATACAAAAAGAAACATTTGAAAATTTTAAGGGTATTTTAGCATCACGAAGAGCATATTGTATCACAAGAAATGCATTAATTGTTTTTTCAGATAACCCATTACTCATAAGTTCTCGTGGCAATTCTGAATACACATGTGCACTATTATTAAATTTGCTATTAACTATATCAATAATATTTTTTTGTTTTTGCACAATATCATTAAATTCCTTAGAATTTGTTAAACTTAATCTAATATGTTTATCTCCAACAAGTATTATTACTTTTTCAGATGCATTTATTTTTTTTAATTCTTCTAATGTGCCACCAATAATTTTCTTGGGTTTTCTTGTTTTGTTTTTTTTGCAATGTTTTTTGCCGCGTTTTGACATTTTGCAAAAATGTCTTTTTCTTGTATCCGAATATTTAACCATTTATATATTTGCTATAGAAAATCTTCTAATATTGGGCGCCGTCGGGGGACATTTTAATCTATAGTTGTTCCACTATAGGTGCAAGACAAGTGCCCTCGAAAAATTGATTCATTTTTTGTCTTTCTTTGGAAAGAAGCAATAATATAACAAAATACACTGAAAACAAATAAGAAGAAAGAAAGAAATCCAGTTTAAAAAAGAATGTCTGCCACTGTCAATACTGTTGTTAAGAAGACTTTTCCTGTTAAGTATATCAAATACTTAAGTTATGGTCTTAAAATTATTAAAGAAATTTACCCAGAAGATTACAAACAAAAGGCGTTTGATTATTTGCATCTATATGAATCTGTTCCTGATGTTATGAATGATATTGATGCATCTCTTACCTCTGAATTAGAGGAAGAAGTTAAGGAAATTAAGCGCGAGTTTTATTCCAAAGCGCGCAATAAGCGTGCTAAGAGTGCGAAAAAGGAGGTTATTGAAGTTGCTAAGGAACCTGAAGTAGTTGCTGAAAGTATTACTGAAAAATTAGTTGAACTTGCTAATGAACCAACCATTGTTAGAGACCCTGATGCTAAGGAATCCGAAGTAGTTGCCAAGTCAACTAAGAAGCGCGTTACTAAACCTAAGGCAAAAAAGGTTACTGAGGTTGCTACTGAGGTTACTGAGGTTGCTACTGAGGTTGCTACTGAGGTTGCTACTGAGGTTGCTACTGAGGTTGCTACTGTTGCCATTACACCTGAATTCATTGCTGCGGAACTTGCTAAGGTATTTGATCCTTCCGATTCGGAAGAAGAAACTACTAAGGTTGCTAAGGTGACTAAGAAGCGTGTTACTAAACCTAAGGCAAAAAAGGTTACTGAGGTTGCTGAAGTTAATGAGGTTGCTAAGGAATCCGAAGTAGTTGTTGAGGTTGCCACTGAGGTTGCTACTGAGGTTGCTAAGGAATCTGAAGTAGTTGTTGAGGTTGCTAAGGAATCTGAAGTAGTTGTTGAGGTTGCTGAAGTAGTTGTTGAGGTTGCTAAGGTGCCTAAGAAGCGTGTTACTAAACCTAAGGCAAAAAAGGTTACTGAAGAGATTACTGAGGTTACTGAGGTTACTAATGAACTTGAAGCAGAACCCGAAGTAGCAAAATCATCCGATATTGCTCCTTGGTCACTTAAAGCAAAGAATACTGAGGAAGCACAACTTATTAAAAAATGCTTTGGTATTAATGTTCCTCCAGAGAATATTGGAAGAGAATAAATGTATAAAAATGTATAAATGTATAAATGTATAAAATTGTATAAAATTTAATTAATTAAACCGTCGAAGAATTAAAATGGCACTTTGTGAATAACTGCCTTTGGCAGTTACACGTGGAACAATCTGCGATTGTTCTCCCATTTTTTCTTCTAGGTTCGAGACCGATAACCATTTAATAAGGCAGAACAATCTGCGATTGTTCTGCCGTTTTAAATGTTCACCGGTTTAATATTAAACAACACCTGTTTAGGGGTCTTGTTTTTTTTCCTCAGGTATCATTTTTTGCACTATCCACGTGCCAACGCATAACCACATCATATTTATCATATTTCCACTTGTGTAAATTGCCCAACGCATTATTTGACAATGGGGTGCCGGCGCCATAAATATAGATAATATGAATCCACTAATTGTTTTTGGCACACATATTTGTGTGTAAATATGGGGCACCACAAAATGCAATATAACCCACAAACTATAAACAAAAATCGCGCTTTTAATTAATCGTAACATTCTTTTTGTTTCTTTGCACACCACACACATTGTTGCGATCAATTTTTTTCTTTTTTTCTTTGCCTAGAATAAACAAAGTTATAAAACCATTTAGACAGAATCCAAATAATATATGTATTACATAGAATGACCGAAACACTACAATATGATGAAAATACAGTTTATGCTTCTTGGGAAGATATGCGTCTGCCCGATGAAATTTTGCGCGGAATTTATGCATACGGATTTGAACGCCCAAGTCCCATACAGCAGCGCGCCATCCATCCAATCCAGTGTGGTCGCGAAGTTATTGCCCAGGCCCAATCCGGAACCGGCAAAACTGCCACATTTACCATCGGTTCTTTGTCTCGTCTAAATCCGGCATTAACTGGAACCCAAATTTTAGCACTCGCCCCCACACACGAGTTGGCATCCCAAACTACAACTGTGTTTAATTCTATTGGCACCGGCATTGCGAATTTTTCGGCAAAGACTTATATTGGCGGAACCAATGTCAGAGACGAAATTAATTCTGCCAAAAGATATCCGCCCACAGTTGCTGTAGGATGTCCTGGACGCATTTTGGATTTATTACAAAAAGGCGCATTTGCCATTTCCGATATTCACATTATTATAATTGACGAGGCAGACGAAATGTTATCCCAAGGATTTCAAGACCAAGTTCGCACCATTTTTTCATTATTAAATGAAAATGTGCAAGCACTCATTTTTAGCGCAACTCTCAGCAAAGAAGTGTTGGATATCACACGAAGATTCATAACCGACCCTGTTAGAATCTTAATGGAACCCGAGAAATTGACTTTGGAGGGAATTTCACAATATTATGCTTCTGTCCGCACCGATGATGATAAATACGATTTACTGTTGCAAATTTGTTCTAAAATGGCAATTAACCAATGCATTATTTATTGCAACAGTGTGAATCGTGTTCGCCATTTATACGATTGTATGACTCGCGACGGATTCAGTGTAGTATGCATTCATCGACATTTGACTAAATATGACCGCGAAAATGCTTTCAAACAATTCAAGACAAGTGCTTGCCGGTTTTTAATCTCGTCGGATATTACCGCGCGCGGCATTGATGTCCAACAGGTAAATGTTGTTATCAATTTCGATTTGACGCGAGACCCCAATACTTATTTGCACCGCATTGGGCGTTCTGGACGATGGGGACGAAAGGGCACTGCCATTAATTTTGTCACCTATTATGACACCCAAATCAAAAAGGATTTGGAAAACTACTACAGAATCCAAATCAATCCTTTGCCGAATAACTTATAAACCTTGTGCGCGTTAAATGCTATAATACAAATTCAATCAAATTTATATTATACAAATATGAACCCTGTATTGGACAAAACTTGGTTTAAATTGCCCATTGATTATTTAGAAGAATCGACAATTCACAATTTGTCACCCACAGTTGTTTCTGATTTGGAATTGGCGCCAACTATGTATTCTACTCTATTGCAACCCGAAACAGAACTCACAAGTGCTATGATTGACCGCATAAAAACTTCTTACACAAGCAATCGCGAATATCTGCGCCAAACACAAGATGTCATTATTTCCACACAAATGTGCAAATACAAAAAAGTGTCCGATGAGCAAGCATCAAAACTCCTACATATATGGAGGGACATTTATGAAGTGGAAAATTTCCACGACAGATATGGATATTTGGATTTTGAGCAAATCCGTTTCATAAACAAGACATCCACATTTATGGGATATTGGACAATAATGAATTTGATTTCGCCGGTTTTCTCTATCATTCTGCCTTTTTTATTCATCATTGCACCTTATGTGATTTTGCGCATTCAAAGTGTGCCCATCACTTTTGATACCTACATCAGTATGCTTAAAGACCTCGCCAAATCGCACGCAATCGGCAAAACATTAACCTCGTTTGAGAATTTTTCCATAAACAATTTCATTTATGTTATTTTCACAATTGCGATGTATGGATTGCAGATGTATCAAAACTGCAAACACTGTGTGCGTTTTTACAATAATATTCAAACACTAAATGACCATTTAGTGACAATCAAAGAATTCACTAATTCCTCTATTGCCAACATCGAAACTTTTTTGCAAACCAATAAAACAAAATCCCAATACCAAGCATTTTGTGTTGATGCCTCACAAAAATTACACGCACTAAAAGAATTGCAAAGTGACCTAAGCGATGTTCAAAAAATGGACCCCGGATTATGGAATGTTACCAAAAAAATATTTGATGTAGGTTATCTGCTGAAATCCTATTACTGCATTCACAACATAGATAAATACAAGGATGCTTTCAGTTATGCCATCTCATTTGAAGCATACATTTCCTGTTTGACAGGCATTGCCAATAGAGTTCACACAGGTGTTGTGAATTATGGCATTATTAAGGACTCGGGTCCTACACGGTTTGTAGGGCAGATATATCCTGTTTTAGTCAATTGCGATGCAGTTAAAAACAATTTGTCTTTGGAAAAGAATCTGATTATCACGGGTCCAAACGCATCCGGCAAAACCACGCAATTGAAAACTGCCGCAATTAATATTATTTTCACACAGCAGTTTGGTGTTGGATTCTATGATGCGTGCGAAATGGTACCATACACGCATATTCATTCCTATTTGAATATACCAGACACGAGTGGGCGCGACAGTTTGTTTCAGGCAGAGGCGCGCCGATGCAAAGAAATCATAGATATTATTGATGAACCCTTATTGACTGATGCGCGTCATTTCTGTATTTTTGATGAATTGTTTTCGGGCACAAATGCGGAAGAAGCAACAAGCGCCTCCTATGGATTCCTTAAGTATTTGCAAAAATACGACAATGTCGATTTTATTCTCACTACACATTTTGTCAAATTATGCAAAAAAGTGAAGAAAAACGAGGGCATTAAAATTGCCAATTACAAAATGGACGCAACCCTTGAAAACGGGGGTATCATATTTTCATATAAATTGGTGCGCGGAATCAGCAAAATCAAAGCAGCAAAACTGATTCTTATACAAATGGGATTTCCAACAGAAATCATAGAGAATCTATAAATACATTTTGCCCATTCCCAATCCTTGCACACACATTTTGTGTTTGCCATCTAAATATATTTGGGTGTGTATTTGGCATTGTTCTCTATACCACAATTTCCCCGCCAATTTTTCGCACCAGTAGTTTCCGCGAAATTGAATGAGCATTTGCTCTTCTGGCGACCAATGAGACAAGAATAAATGCGAAAAATCCCAACATTGGTCCAACATTTCGGCATATTTATTATCCAAATATTCCTGTGTGATCTCGCTATAATCGCGTGTGTAAAGAATCGGGGCATTTCCGTATTTTGCTCGGACCAAATAACTATCTTCTACAATGGGTATGCATTTTGCCATCAGTGCTTCATAGTGTCTGTGGCAATCAATGCCGTTCCCTTCGGGACTTATTACAAATTTGTATTTAGGCAATTCTGTAAAATATTTGCCATTCTCTATCGGCAAGTTTTGAAAACCATTGTGGGAAAGTGTTTTTGCAAATTGTGTTCGGTTTAATGATGTTGTGCCGCGGCGTCGTTGGTCGGTTTCGGTGTTAAATGCGCATAATAAAAGCATTTCTTTGTTGATGTTTTCGGCAGAAAATACATCTGGATTGTTTTTGAATTTAGTGAATCCATAACACATTCCGATAGAGGATGATGTAATTCCATCCAATCCATCTGTAGTGGATGCTTGCACAATTATTTGACTGTATGGAAATGCAAATTGTTGCCATTCTCGCAAAGTCATAATATAGGTCATCGTTAAAATATATAGAAATATATGCTGTTTATTTCTATATATGTCAGAAAAATTAGTATTTATTAGTGTGTTTAATTTTGGAGCAATAGAGATGGCAAAAAATCATCTAATATCTTTAAGAAATGCGGGCATTGAAAATCACAGGTCTTATGTGACTGATTCCGAATCATTTGAAATCATTAAATCTCTGGGATATCCTGTGTATTTAATACAAAATGATGATATTGTAAAAGACAAAAGCAATTTTGGAACCATTGAATTTAACAATATATCCTATGTGCGATATCATGTAATATTGCAATTATTTGAGAAAGGATACGATGTGTGGTATATGGATGTAGATACTGTGGTTTTGAAGGATTTAACATATATTTATTTGCAATGCAAAAAAATAAATTCACTGTATACTATTTTTCAAACAGATTTGGTTTCGCCCTGCACAGGATGTATGTTATTAATGAATAAGGGCGCCACAATTGATTTTGTAAAAACCGTTATTTCATATA
>JACCDL010599629.1_pt1 | contig 18756 bp, 16 predicted proteins | sample 7441931 | NCBI WGS metagenome assembly JACCDL01 (sample SAMN15323437, study PRJNA562643) | freshwater metagenome | isolation source: river surface water | place: USA:Blue River Watershed | collected 2017-08-16 | reverse complement strand
AGGTGACGTTGCATGACCTGTCTCACGATGGCGATTGGGGTGCCGCATTGCTGCACGCCGATGTGCACACCACCTTGCATTGGCAACGGCGGCTGGCGTATTTGCCGGGTGCGATCGTCACGCTCACGGCCATGCCGCCAGGGACTCTCGATATTCCGCTGGAGCGCTTGGTGACAGAGCGAAGCATCAGCACCAACACCGCTGCGGCTGGTGGCAACGCCAGCCTGATGTCTTTGGCTTGATGAATGGGGAACTTCTTCAGGTATCCATCCACTGAAAAGGCAACAAAATCTCCAGGGGCGCCTCTGCATCGAGCGCGCGCACGATGCCAAGCGCAGACACACGGTCTTCAATGGCGGCTTCAACAGAAAAGGGGTGATTGCCGAAGACAAGCGCACCCGCAAGCTCGGCTTCCAAGCCTTGGCCGACAGTTACCGCCGCTGCAGACCTTAGGCAAAGCCGTCAATGGGGTCCATTGGCCACGCACTCGGCCTTGCCGCCTGGGTGACAAAGTGCGGCGAAGCGCATGGCTAACATCGCGCATGCACTTGACTGTTTCATCGCCCGTTCAATCTCTGGCCGACATTCGACGGATTGAATCTCAGCCTTTATCCCAGGCCCTGCCCTGGGACAGCACCTACGCATTGATCGCGGCCAGCGCGCAGGTGCATGCCGATCGGCCGGCGCTCACCTTTTTACACACCGCCAAGCCGGGCGGCCCTGCCACCCGCTGGACCTACCGCGCCTTGTTACAAGGCATTCACCAAACGGCCAATCTGCTGCACAGCCTGCAGGTGGGCGCTCAAGACGTGGTGGCGATCTTGCTGCCGGGGGGACTGGCCTACCACTTGGCCTTGTGGGGCGGCGAAGCTGCAGGCATTGTGCAACCGCTGAACCCCTTGCTCAGCGAAGAAAAACTGCACGCTTTGTTGCAAGCCAGCCAGGCCAAAGTGCTGATTGCCCATGGCCTAGACGATGACAGCCACATGCGTGACAAGGCGTTGCGCTTGCAGGCCCAGTTGCCACACCTCCAAACGGTTTTGCTGGTGCACCCCGATGGACGGCCATTGGACCCGTTGCCCTCTTCATGGCCAGAAGGCGTGCATGATTTTCATGCCTTGCGTCATCAACAAAGAGCCGATCGCTTGCTGAGTGAGCGGGTCTTCCATGCCGATGACATCGCGGCGTACTTTCACACCGGAGGCACCACCGGCTCACCCAAGTTGGCGCGGCACAGCCACCGCGCGCAGGTGTTCACCGCTTGGGCCAATGCCACCATGCAAGGCTTTCAGCCGAGCGATGTGACGATCAATGGTTACCCCTTGTTTCATGTGGCCGGGGTGTTGCCCGGGGCCTTGTGCTCATTGGCGATCGGCATGCATGTGGTCATTCCCACTGCCGCGCTGTTTCGTGAACGAGAGGTTTTGCAAAACTATTGGCGCTTGGTAGAGCACCACGGTTGCACCCTGATGTCGGGCGTGCCCACGGTGCTCTCGGCTTTGGCAGGCGTGCCCCTGCAAGGCGCCGATATCTCTCGCTTGCGTGCGGTGCGCACCGGCGCTGCGCCGCTGCCACCTGAATTGGCCTTGCGTTTTGAACAGACCTTCGGCTTGCAGATTCATGAAAGCTTGGGTATGACCGAAACCGCGGGCCTCAGCACCGTCGCGCCACCGGGCCTGCGCGCGCCGGCCGGCTGTGTGGGCTGGCCGCTGCCCTATGCACGGGTGCGCATCGTGGCGTTGACTTCTGATGATCAAGCCAGCCAGCACGAATTGCCCACACTTGAAAAAGGCATGGTGCTGTACCAAGGCCCCAACCTGTTTTCGGGTTATCTGGACACAGAAGCCACCCAACGCAGTTTTACACCCGACGGCTGGCTGATCACGGGCGATGTGGGCTTTGTCGACGACGAAGGCCGCTTGCACCTGTCGGGCCGCGCCAAAGACCTGATCATTCGCGGCGGTCACAACATCGACCCCAAGGTGATCGAAGACGCGCTGGGCGCGCACCCGGCCGTGGCACTTTGCGCGGCCGTGGGCGCGCCCGATGCCTATGCCGGCGAACTGCCCGTGGCCTTTGCCACACTCAAACCGGGCTTGCAAGTCAGCGCCGAAGACTTGTTGGCCTTCACGGCCGAGCGCGTCGACGAGGCCCCCGCCAAACCGAAATCCATCACGCTGCTGGAGCGCATGCCGGTGACGAATGTCGGCAAAATCTACAAACCCGAATTGCGCACGCTGGCGACCGCCGCCGTGGTGCAGGGCCTGATTCAACGCGTCTTTGGCCCTTTGCACACGCCACAAGCACAATGGCCATTGGTGAAGGCAGAAGGCGATGGGCCGGTCACGGTCGATGCCCGCCACACGCCACCCAGCGACTGGGCCCATCTGAAGCCTCTGCTCGACGCCTTGCCGGCCCCGCTGAAACAGCTTGAGCCTTGATCAGCTCAACAAGCCCAGATCGCACAGCTGCGCCCGGACTTGCTGCGCGGTTTGGAAGCGAATAGGGCGCCAACCTTGGCGGTGTGCGGTATCGATGTTGGGCTGCATGTCGTCCACAAACACCGGCGCATGGCCGGCCATGGACAGCTTTTCTTCCGCGCAGTGATAGATCACGTCGTCGGGCTTGACCAAGCTCACCCGAGCGGAGAACACGCCGTCCTCAAACCAATCGGAAAAGGGGTGGTCGCATTCAATCCATTGAGCCAATTCTTCAGGCATGTTGGACAAATACACCAAGCGGTGATTGGCTGCCTTCAACTCCAAAATCAAATCGATGGTTTCTTGCTTGATGCGCATGTGTGGCGCCAAGGCATCGATGAGGGCCTTGATTTCGTGCGCCTCCATAGACAGTCTTTGCGCAATGCGTTGGGCCAGCGCATCGGGCTTGATCAGCCCGCGGTCCCATTGCGCCCAGTCGCCGTGCGGTTGGTGATTTTGAAACACCTCTGAGAGCATGCGGGCTGCGCCCACGTCATCTTGAATGCGCGTTGGAAAAACCTCGCGCATGAGTTTCAGGGGTTCCCAATTGAACACCACGCCACCCAAATCAAACACCACTGTTTCTCGTTTCATGCTGCCACCACCGTCACGCCATGCTCCCCCAAAGTCAGTCCAAGTTCTTCGCCCAAGACCCATTGCCGCTCCACTTGCGGCGTCACGACAAACACTGGGCCTAAAGCGGTCTCGATGGTCAATTCTTGAAATGATCCCAAATACGCTTGCTTGACCAAGGGCCCCCCCAAAGGCTCCTGGGTGCGGGCGGCGATTCGCCAGGCCTCGGGCCGAATCGCGGCCTTCACCGGCCCGACCGCCACTTTGTTGCGCGGGAAGAAGCTGAGTGGCCCGACTTTGACACTGCCATCGGCAACACACTCGCCATCGAACAACATGGCCTCGCCCATGAAGCCCGCAACAAAAGCGCTGCTGGGATGTTCGTACAAGCCTTGCGGCGTACCGGCTTGGGCAATCAAGCCCGACTCCATCACGATGATCTGGTCACTCACCGCCAAGGCTTCGCTTTGGTCATGCGTGACATAGGCCACCGTCAAGCCCAAACGTTGTTGCAGGCTGCGGATTTCTTCGCGCATGCTGCGGCGCAAACGGGCGTCCAAGTTGGACAACGGTTCGTCAAACAACAGCACCGCTGGCTCAATCACCAAAGCCCGTGCCACCGCCACCCGTTGCTGCTGGCCGCCAGACAACTCACTTGGGTAGCGCTCGTCCATGCCCTGCAAACCCACCGTGGCCAGCGCGGCGCGGGCGCGCTCGGGAATTTGGGCGCGTGGCACACCCGACACCTCCAAGCCATAACTCACGTTTTGCAACACGGTCATGTGCGGAAACAGCGCATAACTTTGAAAAACCATGCTGACCTGACGCTCGTTGGGGCCGAGTTGGGTCACGTCTTTGCCATCGATCAAGATCTGCCCGCCGCTCGGGCTTTCCAGCCCAGCGATCATGCGCAGCGTGGTGGTCTTGCCGCAGCCGCTCGGGCCGAGGATGGTGGTCAGCGTGCCTTTCGGCACCACAAAGTCAATGCCTTTGACCACCAGCGGCCCTCCCGGGCTGTAGCGCTTGGTGACTTGCCTGAACTCAATACCGGGTTGCAACGTGGACACCAAAACTTCTCCTCAATGGGGGGCAGGGGCTCGACGCCCAAGTTGTCGCTCACCCACGGCTTTTTGCAGCAGCCAAGTGATGCCCGACATGAACACGATCAACACGGTGCAATAGGCCAGCGCAACGCCATAGTCGCCATTGCCCACACGGCCGATGATGTAGGTGGTGGACAGCTCATACTTGGCCGAGACCAGAAAAATCACCGCAGACACCGTGGTCATCGACCGCACAAAACTGTAGGTGAGGGCGGCTACCAAGGCGGGCTTTAACAAAGGCAAGACCACGCGGCGCAAAGTGGTCAAGGTGCTCGCCCCCAGCATCTGCGAGGCTTCGTCGAGTGAGCGGTCGAGTTGTTTGAAAGCGGCCGTGCCGGCGCGCACGCCCACCGGCAAATTACGAAAGACAAAACACAAAACAATGATGAGCCCCGTACCCGTGAGTTCAACGGGCGGGACATTGAAAGCCAAGATGTAGCTCACCCCCAGCACCGTGCCGGGGATGGCAAATGTCAACAGAGCGGCAAATTCAAAGGTGGCTTTTCCACGAAATTCAGTGCGTGCCAGCAGCCAGGCCATCAACAAGCCCAAAGCCGTACACACCGGTGCGGCCATGGCGGCCAGTGTGGCTGTCGTGAACAGCGAGTTCCAAGCGGTTCCGGCCCACAACAAACCATGCTCGGTCCACTGCAAGTCAAATGCCACACGGAAATGGTTGAGTGTCAGGGTGTAGTCACGGCCCCAAACTTTGACAAAGCCGCCGATAAAGGCAAACAAGTACACCACCAGCGTGAACACCAACCAAGGACCCGCCACGCCCATGCACAAACGGCGCACCCCGGTGGGCAAGGGCATCGCCACGCCCGCATCGCCTTTGCCTGTGACGGTGGTGAAGCTGCTGCGGCCCAGCAAGCCCCGTTGCACAAAAAAGACCGACAGCGCAAACACACTCAAGATAAATGCCAGCGCCGCAGCCATGCCCGGGTCGAGCGAGGCCCCCACGATGGCGAAGAAAATTTCAGTGGAAAGCACTGCATACGAGCCCCCCAAGATGATCGGGTTGCCAAAGTCGGCCATGCTTTCAATAAAGCCCACCAAAAATGCATTGGCCAAGCCCGGCTTGAGCAGTGGCAAGGTCACCGTGGTGAAGGTGCGCCAACGGCTTGCACGCAAGGTTTGAGCGGCCTCTTCCAGTGCAGGACTGACGCCTTGCACCACGCCCCGCATGATCATGAATGCGATCGGCGTGAAGGCAAACATCTGCGCCAGCCAGACGCCAAACACGCCATAAAACCAACGCGTCGGCGGTATGCCAAAGGCCCACTCCATGAACTGGTTGTACAAACCCGCGCGGCCAAACAACAAGATCAGACCCAAGCCCACGACAAACGGGGGAATGATGATGGGCAACATGGCCAACACATTCAAAGGCCGTGCCAATCGCGTGCCACCGCGTTCGGCCCAGAGTGCCATCAAGGTGCCCATGAGGGTGGTGCCAGCGGCCGTCAGCAGGGCCAGATACAAGGTGTTCCAGGCCACACCACAACGGCTCTCGCCGAGCACACACCCCAACCCCCAAATGCGTTCTGTGGCCAAGCGCTCCACCAGGGCTGGAGGAGAAAACAGCCCCATGTCGTCGTACAGCGCCGACACCATAGACCGGGCCACGGGGTACACCACAAACAGCGCCAGCAAGGCCACACACACCATGACAGCTGACGAGACAAAAACATCGGAGCGGAAATACCCCAATCGGGCGACACCCACACCCAGCAAGACCACCAAGCTCAGTAGCACCACGCCACCGCCCCAGCCCATGCCGAATTGGCCCTTTTCTAGCGGCCCCCACCACCCCTCTAATGTGGAGAAAACCCAACCCGTCGCGCCAATTGCAAAGCCACTGACCAACAAGCCCAGCAGGCCCAGCAAAGCCCCCGCAAAGAGCCAAGCCCCTTGTGTGCGTCCGGGCGGCAACAACAAAGCCGCCCCGGACACCACAAGGCCCGCCAGCCCCAGCCACAACCACGGACGGCCATGGCTGAGGGCTTGGACAAGGCCGCTGCCCGCGCCTTCACTGCCCCAACCGCGCCAAAGTGCATCCAACAAGGATTGCGATTGCAGAAAATACCAAGGCAGTACCGCATAGGCCAACAGGCCCAGCAGCACCCAGCCCATCAGCGGATGGAGCAAGCGCCTAAATAAAGAAGTCATGGTGTTGAAAACCGACGAGCCCTTGCGGGCTCAACTCAGCGTGGCAGGCTGTTGACTTCTTTTTCCCAACGCTGAATCAGTCGGCGACGCTCGGCGGTTTGGCCGTATTTCGCGTAGTCGTAGTTGATCATCTTGATCTTGCGGAAATCGGGCACGCGCGGATCGACTTTGGTTTCTTTGTGCGAAGGCAGTTGGAACTGCAAAGTGGCAGCGCCCAAAGCCTGCGCAGAAGGGGTGAGTGCCCATTCATAAAACTTTTTGGCCGCGTCCATGTTGCGTGCGCCCTTGATGATGGACATCGAGCCAATTTCAGCACCCGTGCCATCGGAAGGGGTGATGGTCTCCAGCGGGAAACCTTGGGCTTTTTCTCCAGGGCCGTCATGCACAAAGCTGATCGAAACCGTCGCCTCACCCCGCGCCACCGCCTTGATGGGGCCGGTGCCCGAGCGGGTGTAAGTGGCAATGTTGCCGTGCAGTTTCTTCAAATAGTCAAACGCTTTGTCTTCACCCATCAGCTGTACCAGGGTCGCGATCATGGTGTAAGCCGTGCCGCTGGAAGCCGGGTTGGCCGATTGGATTTCACCTTTGTATTCGGGCTTGAGCAGATCGCCCCAAGTTTTGGGAATCGGCAGCTTTTTCTTGGCGATGAGCTCGGTGTTGTAGCCAAACCCCAAGGGGCCAGAGTAGATGCCCACCGTTCTGAATCCTGACTGCTCGGCTTGTTTTTGTGCCCAGTCATGCAACTTGGGCAATGTGGGAGATTTGTATTCTTGAGACAAGCCCTGCTCAGCGGCCTGCAGATGCGGGTCACCGGTGCCACCGAACCACAAGTCGGTTTTGGGGTTCGCACGTTCGGCCGTGATCTGGGCAATCGCCTCGCCAGAGCCTTTCAAGGTCATGTTGACTTTGACGCCCTGACTTTTCTCGAACGTCACGGCCAAGATGTTGCACCAAGCCGCTTGGGCCGAGCAAATCATATTGAACTCACCCGATTGGGCCTGTGCGGCCTGATTGGCCACCAGCATCAAGGGCAGCGCCATCCACATTGTCTTTTTCATTTCATGTCTCCTAGAGTTAATCCACCACCAAAATGACCCACGAAGTCTCAAGCCAGCGGCCACCATGCGCTTTCGTTTTTTCAAGCAATGGCCAACAAGGTTGCAACATGCTAATGCACAAAACAGAATAAAAGTTCACCAAAGCGACAAGAATCAGCGGCTTATATAAATGCAGCTACAGATGCAGGTGCGCCCTCAAGAAGACAGGTGTTTCCCAATGATCCCGGCCAACTCAAACATGGTGGCTTGGTCTTTGCCAAACACGGCCTGCAACTTGGCATCGGCTTTGATGGCGCGTTTGTCCGCCGGGTCTTGCAAGTTGTTGGCCTTGATGTAGTCCCAGATTTTTTTCACCACTTCGGTGCGCGCGTACGTGCCGTCGCCAATCACGGCGGCCAATGCGGCACTGGGCTTCAAGGTGCCCACAGCCGCCTTGCGCGGGGCTTTGGGCGCAGCCACTTTGGCGGCTTTTTTGGCGGCAGGGGTTTTGGCCGCAGCTGTTTTCTTGGCAGCCACTTTGCCAAATGGGGTTTTCTTGGCGGCGGTTTTGCGCGGAGGGTACTTTTTGCCCCCTTCGCGCTGCTCAAACTCAAACGTCACTTTGCCTTCTTCGGGGTTCCATGCCAGCATGGCCTTGAAGCTGCGGCGTGTGCGGTTGCTGATGAATTTGTCGAGCAAATCGGTCTTGCCAGCGGTCAGCAGTTTGACCATTTGTTCACGCTCCACCGATTGCTGCAAGATGATCTTGCCGGTCTTGAAATCGCAGCTGGGGGTGGCCTGGGCATGGGTGGGCACGGCTTTGCTGCAAACGTAGTTGCTGCCATGCTCGTGCACCGGGCTGCCGCACTTGGGGCAGGCGCCAAGTGCCTCGTCGCTCAGCTCAACAATCTCGCCGCTGTCGTCGTTTTTCTTGTCGTCGCCAAAGTCGAATTCGAGCTTCCAGTTTTTCTCTTCTTCGTTGTACTTCAACGCCATTTCAGCGACGAAGGGCCAGCCGGCTTTGGAGCGAAAACCGTCCAAGGGACCAATCTTTTTGTCGCGCATGAATTGCTCGACTTCAGCGGGCTCAAAGGTGCGGCCGGCAGGCGATTTGCCAAACGAAAAGCCACAGCCTTCTGAAGCGCCCTGCGCGCCCGTGCAAGCGTAGCGGCGGTAGTTTTCTTTGACCACACCGCCGCAGTTGGGGCAAGGCGCCACCAAGGTTGCGTAGTCGCCCGGCACCGTGTCGCGGTCGTACTCTTTGGCCTTCTTGACGATGTGCTCGGTCATGGCCGCAATTTCGGCCATGAAGGTGGCACGGCTCAATTTGCCTTGCTCCATTTGGGCCAGCTTGTACTCCCACTCGCCCGTCAGTTCGGGCTTAGAGAGTTCTTCCACTTGCAAGCCGCGCAACAGCGTCATCAACTGAAAGGCCTTGGCGGTCGGGATCATCTCGCGGCCTTCGCGCAGCATGTATTTCTCGTTGATCAAGCCTTCGATGATGGCGGCGCGTGTGGCGGGTGTGCCCAGCCCTTTTTCTTGCATGGCTTCGCGCAATTCGTCGTCGTCCACCATCTTGCCTGCGCCTTCCATGGCGCCCAACAAGGTGGCTTCTGAATAGCGTGCGGGCGGGCGCGTTTTCAGACCTTTGGCCTCGACGGATTCCACGCCGACCTTTTCACCCGCTTGCACAGGCACCAGGTTTTGTCCCTTGTCACCGTCTTTGGCATCGGCCACTTCTTCTGCCGCTTCTTTGCCGTAAATGGCCAGCCAACCGGGTTTCACCAAGACCTTGCCCACAGTTTTGAAGCTGTGGCCCGCCGCCACGCTGATGCGGGTGGTCACCTGGTACTCGGCGCTGGGGAAGAACACGGCCATGAAACGGCGCACCACCAAGTCGTAGAGTTTTTGCTCGGCCTCGGACAAGCCGCTGGGGGCTTGCAGTGTAGGGATGATGGCAAAGTGGTCTGAGACTTTTTTGTTGTCGAAGACGCGCGGGATTTTGCGCACGTAGTTGTTATTCAACGCAGTCAGGGCATGGGGCGCCAAATGCTTCATGCCGCTGTCGGCCAACATTTCAAACGTCTGCTTGGCCACCGGCACATAGTCTTCGGGCAGGTGGCGCGAATCGGTTCGCGGATAGGTCAGGGCCTTGTGACGCTCGTAAAGACTTTGCGCCAAGGCCAAGGTGGTCTTGGCCGAAAAACCAAACTTGCTGTTGGCCTCGCGCTGCAAACTGGTCAGGTCAAACAAGCCCGGGCTGGCTTGCGTGGTGGGCGTGGCTTCTTCGGTCACGCTGGCGGTTTTGCCACGCACGGCCTCCACAATGGCTTGGGCCTCGGCGGCAGACCACTTGCGGTCGGCCTTCTTTTCGCCGTCTTCTTCTTTCTTCCAAGCGGGGTCAAACCATTTGCCGGGATAAGTGCCGGCAGCGGCTGCGAACTCGGCATGGATCTCCCAATAATCGCGGCTGACAAACTTGCGGATTTGTTCTTCGCGCTCCACCACCACTGCCAATGTGGGCGTTTGCACCCGCCCGACAGTAGTCAAGAAAAAGCCGCCATCGCGCGAGTTAAAGGCCGTCATGGCACGGGTGCCATTGATGCCCACCAGCCAATCGGCCTCCGAGCGGCTGCGTGCCGCATCGGCCAAGCCTTGCATCTGCTGGTTGCTGCGCAAGTGCTCAAAGCCGTCGCGAATGGCTTGCGGCGTCATCGACTGCAACCACAGACGCTGCACAGGTTTGTCCAGGCCCTTGCTGCCACCTGCGTATTGTTCGATCAAGCGAAAAATCAACTCGCCCTCGCGGCCCGCGTCGCAGGCGTTGATCAAGGCGCTGACATCTTTGCGCTTGGCCTGTTTCACCACCGCACTCAGGCGGCTCTTGGTTTTGTCGACAGGTTTCAGCTCAAAGTGCGGCGGAATGACTGGCAAGTTGGCAAAGCTCCACTTGCCACGCTTCACGTCGTAGGCCTCGGGGGCTTGGATCTCGACCAAGTGCCCCACGGCGCTGGTCACGACATATTTGTCGTTCTCAAAATGGTCATCGTGCTTGTCGAATTTGCCGGAGGTCGGCGTCAACGCTTTGACGATGTCTTGAGCCACTGAAGGCTTCTCTGCAATTACCAATGTCTTCATGTCATTACAATCCGTTGTCTCGCGTGTGCGCACGCGCCCGGGCACGCTCGCGCGCACGCCCACATGAATTCACCATAACAAATTTTTTACGCTGTGGCCAAGACCTCCGTTTTTTCTCCCAACGCCGCCACCCCCATCGCCTCCGGCAAACGCATTCAAGTCAGACGCTCGGGCGTGCACGGCAAGGGCGTTTTTGCGTTGCAAGACTTGGCCGAAGGCGAGACCTTGATCGAGTACGTTGGCGAAGTGATCACTTGGGACGAAGCCCAAGACCGCCACCCACACGACCCGAACGACCCGAACCACACTTTTTACTTTCATGTGAACGAAGACCGGGTCATTGACGCATTGCACGGCGGCAACTCGTCACGCTGGATCAACCACAGCTGCAACCCCAACTGCGAAGCCGATGAAGTGAACGACCGCATTTTCATCAAGGCCCTGCGCAACATCAAAGCGGGCGAAGAGTTGAGCTACGACTACGGCTTGATCATTGACGAGCCCTACACCAAGAAGCTGAAGGCCGAATACCCCTGCTGGTGCGGCAGCGCCAACTGCCGTGGCACCTTGTTGTCGCCGAAAGACCGCGAAGACACGCCCAAAATCCCTGGCCAGAAAAAAGCCAAAGCCAAAGCCAAAGCCAAAGCCAAGGCAGAGACTCAGGCCAAGGCCGAGAAAAAAGCCGATGCGAAGGTGAAGGCCAAGAAGAAAGACAAAGCCAAGGCCGATTCAAAGACCAAAGCTAAGGCCAAGGCCAAGGACAAGCAAAAGGGCGGCGACAAATCCTCAGCGGAAGCCATAAGCCAATCGTCCAAGGGCTCGAAGGCCCGCAACCGCTGATTCGCCTGGCGCTGCATGAACGCCCCCACCGCTTGGCCTTCTGAAGCCGTTTGGGAGCAAATATTCCCGCTGTTGCCCCACTTCACGGTGGAGGTCTTGCCCGAGATTGACTCGAGCAACAGCGAGCTCATGCGCCGCGTGCGCGCAGGGCAAACCGAACCCACCCTGCTGGTGGCCGAGCGCCAAACCGCCGGGCGAGGCCGTATGGGGCGTGTCTGGCAAAGCCAGGCCGGGGACTCCTTGACCTTTTCACTCAGCCTGCCGCTGTCACCCCGCAACTGGTCGGGCCTGTCGCTGGCCGTGGGGCTCAGCCTGGCCGAGAGCCTGCACCCACAAATTGGCCTGAAATGGCCCAATGATTTGTGGTGGGAAGACCGCAAGCTGGGGGGCATATTGATCGAAGCCGCCAGCATGGGCGAGCACAGCCAAGTGGTGGTGGGGGTCGGCCTGAACATCCGGCCTCGGCCTGCTGAAGGACTGAACACGCCGCCGGCAGCGTTGACCGAATTGCGCCCCGAACTGAGCGCGACCTCTTGCTTGGCCGCAGTGGCTTTGCCCTTGGTTCAGACGCTGTTGGCGTTTGAGCGGCAAGGCTTTGCGCCGCTGCAAAAGCGATTTTCCGAGCGCGATGTGCTCAAGGGCCGACGCGTGCACACCAGCGATGGCCGGGAGGGTTGGGCCGCGAAGGTTGGCGAAAATGGCGAGTTTCAACTGCAAACCGAGGCGGGACTGCAAGCGATCAACAGCGCTGAAGTCAGCGTGCGGCCTTTTCCCACAGCAGATCAATTAGAGGATCGAATTCAATGATGCGATGGATCTTGGCTCTTTTGTTGGTGCTGAATGCGCTCACGCTGGCGTGGCAGTGGGACGCTTTTGCCTCATGGGGTTACGGGCCCAACACGGCACGCGAACCCGAACGCCTGTCGCAACAAATCCGGCCCGATGCCCTGAAAATAGAAAGCCCCGCTGTGGCCGAGCAGCGCATGGCCGCCGAGCGGGCCGCCGCCGAGGCCTCTGCCGCCGCAGCGCCGGCTGCCTCTGAAGCGTCTTCACCCGCTGCGGCCCCTGCACCCCTGCCCCGCAAACCTTGACCCTGCAACCCCACACCACCGGAGTCATGTCCATGAGCCTGAAACTTTATTTTGCCCCTGGCGCTTGTTCGTTTGTGCCCCATGTGCTGCTTGAAATGAGCGGCGCCGAGTTTGAGCCCTGCATGGTGAAACTGCACAAAGGTGAGCAAAACAGTGCCGACTACAAAGCCATCAACCCGCGGGGTCAAGTGCCCGTGTTGGTGAACAGCGGCCAAGCGGTCACGCAAATCGTGGCCATCGTTTTGCATCTGGACCAGTTGTTCCCGCAAGCGGGTTTCTTGCCCACTGAGGCGCTGGCCCGGGCCCAGGCCATCTCCACACTGGCTTGGATGAACAACACCGTGCACCCGACCTTCACGCACATCTTCATGCCGCAAAAGTTTTCGGACCAGCCCGATGTGCAAGCGGCCCTCAAGCCCTACAACGTCCAACTCTTTCAAGGCATGTTGGGTGAACTGCAATCGTTGGTGAAAGCAGCTGCCGCGAAAGGGCAAGCTTGGCTGAGCGGCGCCCATTTCGGGCCCTTGGACGCCTATGCCCTGACCCTCACCCGTTGGGGCACCATCGCCGGCATCAAGCCAGAGGTGCACCCCGAGTTGTGGGCCTTTGTGCAAAAAGTGGCGGCAGAGCCTGCTGTGGCTCGCGTGATCGAGCGCGAGCGCTTGCAGCTCAACCTGGCGGCTTAAAGCGCAAGGTGAAACAAGTGCCCGGCGGCGTCTGGCCCGGGAAGGCCGCATCCACGGTGACCGTGGCGCCGTGCTGCTGTGCAATTTCTTTGACGATGGGCAGGCCCAAACCCGAGCCATCGACGTTGGTGCCCAAGGCGCGATAAAAAGGCTGGAACACCATGTCGCGCTCGGCCACCGGAATGCCCGGCCCGTTGTCTTCGACTTGCATCACAAGGGCTTTGCTGTAGGGGTCGACCAGCACGCGCACGGTCACCACGCCTTGGTTGTCGGGCGTGCTCGGGGTGTAGTGCAGGGCGTTCTCGACCAAATTGCGCAGCATTTCTTTCAGCAAGGTCGGGTTGCCTTCCACTTGGACCCCCGGTGTTCCGGCATCGACCCCTTCGTAGCCCAAGTCCAAGCCTTTGTCCATGGCCCACGGCAAGCTGTCTTGCAGCACTTCGCTGGCCAAGCTGACCATGTCACAGCGTTGCTGTGGCAAGTGCGCACCGCCCCCTTCGGCGCGTGCCAAAGACAGCAACTGGTTGACGGTGTGCGTGGCCTGCACGCTGGCGCGGCCGATTTGTTTCAACGATTTTTTCAGGTCGTCTTCGCTGGAGCCCGAGCGCTGCGCCAAGTCGGCCTGCATGCGCAAACCCGCCAAAGGCGTTTTGAGTTGGTGCGCCGCGTCCGCTAAAAAGCGCTTTTGCGTGACGATGGAGTCTTTCAGGCGCTCGAGCAATTCATTCACCGAGACCACCAAAGGGGCCACTTCCATGGGGACCGCCTTGTCGTCCAAGGGGCTGAGGTCGTCGGGTTTGCGGGCACGGATGCGGTCTTCAAGCTCTGACAAAGGCTTGATGCCCCGCACCAAAGCCAACCACACCAACAACACCGCCAAAGGCAACAAGGCAAACTGCGGCAACATCACGCCCTTGATGATTTCTGCGGCCAACACCGAACGCTTTTCGCGGGTCTCTGCCACTTGCACCAAGGCGGGGTTTTTGCCCTCGGCGTCCAAACGAATCCAGGTGTAGGCCACACGCACTTCAAAGCCACGCATTTCGTCGTCGCGAATGTGCACGACGTAGCTGCTGCCTTTGTCGGCTTCTTTGGGAGGCTGGGGCAAGTCCCGCTCACCGCTCAAATGCTCGCCCAGAGTCCCTTTCACTTGGTAGTAAACCAAATCGGTTTCATCGGCACGCAACAGCTCACTGGCCGGTTGCGGCAAGCTGAACTGCACCCGCTGGTCAGGCCCCAACTTGACCTGTTGGGCCAGCGCTTGCACGTTGTAAACCAAGGCACGGTCAAACGGCTTGTTGGCCAAGCCCTGCGCCACCAACCAAGTGAGGGCCAAACTGATGGGCCACAGCAAGAGCAAGGGGGTGAGCATCCAGTCGAGGATTTCCCCGAACAACGAACGCTGCTCCCGCTTGAAGATGCGCACACTCCATCCACTGGACTTCATGGTCGTGGCATCCGCTCGTGTTGGGGGCTGGGGTTCACACCACCCGCGGCTCAGCCAGGGATTTTTTCAAGGCAATAGCCCAAGCCGCGCACGGTGGCGATGCGGATCGGGCCCTTCTCGATTTTTTTACGCAGGCGGTGAATGTAGACCTCAATGGCGTTGTTGCTGACTTCTTCACCCCACTCACACAGACGCTCGACCAACTGGTCTTTGCTGACCAGCCGGCCCGCGCGTTGCAGCAAAACCTCGAGCAGGCCCAGCTCGCGTGCGGACAGCTCGACCATCTTGCCGTCGATGGTGGCCACACGACCCGACTGGTCATAAATCAAAGGACCATGTTTGATCTGCGAAGTCGCACCGCCCATGCCGCGTCGCGTCAGGGCGCGCACGCGGGCTTCGAGCTCTTGCAAGCTGAAGGGTTTGGCCATGTAGTCATCGGCGCCATAGTCCAAACCTTTGACGCGCTCTTCAACGCTGTCAGCGGCCGTGAGGATCAACACCGGCAAAGTAGAGCCACGGGCACGCAACCGTTTCAGCACTTCCAGCCCGTGCATTTTGGGCAAGCCCAAATCCAGAATCAACAAGTCAAATTCGTTGTTGGTCATCAGGGCCGCGTCGGCCTCGCTGCCGCTCGCCACATGGTCCACCGCCGCACCCGCACTGCGCAAGGTGCGCAACAGGCCATCGGCCAGCACCTGGTCGTCTTCGGCAATCAGAATTCGCATGTCTGTCTCCTGTAGTTGTGCGGGCGGCTCGTCGGGTCTGACCGGGCCTGTTGATTTTAGTGTCAGGCCCAGAGTTTTCTGACGCAAGCGACGACGAGTTTTTGCTACCACCTCAATGGGCGTAGGCCTCCAAACCCAAGGCCACCACAGTGGCCACGTCTTTGCCTACGGCCGCGCGAAACTCGGCCTCCGCTTGGGCCACCGCATCTTTGAAGGCTTGCAACCACGCCAAGCCAACGGGCGTGAACACCACCCGGCGGGCCCGCGCGTCCAGCGGATCGGGCTCGCGCTGCACCAGTCCCCACGCGGTGCACTGGTCCACCAAATCGCCCATCGCTTGTTTGCTCATGCCGGCGGCACGCGCCAAATCGGTCAAGCGCGACCCTTGCAAGGCCAAATGCCGCGTGATGTGCACATGCGCCGCGCTGATTTGGTCGCGCGCAGCCAAGTTGGCCAAAGCCAACGGCACGCCTTCGTTACCGGCCATCAAAACCAGCACACGCTCGTCAAAGCGCCGCATGGCATGGCCCAGCAGGCGACCCAAATGGGTTTGGCGCCAACGGTCATCGGTCCAATCGCTCGCCTGAGGGTCGGTGTTGAGGGGGGTTTCAGACATGCCCAAATGATAAGGCAAACTGACCAAAATATCTGTTTACTTGTTTATACAGCTCATTTACAGTACTGTTCACACATCCAGTAAACAACACATTTTTGTTGCAGCTGATGTTCCAACCTATTGATATTCAAGGAGATTCTCATGAGCGACGACAACAGCGAAAAGTCCAAAGCCCTGCAAGCTGCCCTGGCCCAAATCGAAAAACAATTCGGCAAAGGCACCATCATGCGTCTGGGTGAGGGCGAAGTCATCGCCGACATTCAGGTCGTCTCCACCGGCTCTTTGGGCTTGGACATCGCCTTGGGCGTGGGCGGCTTGCCGCGCGGCCGGGTGATCGAGATTTACGGCCCCGAGTCTTCGGGCAAAACCACCCTGACTTTGCAAGTCATCTCTGAAATGCAACGCTTGGGCGGCACCTGCGCCTTTGTCGATGCCGAGCACGCCCTGGACGTGCAATACGCGCAAAACTTGGGCGTCAACCTGCAAGACCTGCTGGTCAGCCAGCCAGACACCGGCGAGCAGGCCTTAGAAATCGTCGACAGCTTGGTGCGCTCAGGGGCCGTGGACTTGGTGGTCATCGACTCGGTGGCCGCACTCACCCCCAAGGCCGAAATCGAGGGCGACATGGGCGACAGCCTGCCCGGCCTGCAAGCCCGCTTGATGAGCCAAGCCCTGCGCAAATTGACCGCCACCATCAAAAAGACCAACTGCACCGTCATCTTCATCAACCAAATTCGCATGAAGATCGGCGTGATGTTTGGCAGCCCCGAAACCACCACCGGCGGCAATGCGCTGAAGTTTTATGCCTCGGTCCGTTTGGACATTCGCCGCACCGGCACCATCAAAAAAGGCGACGACGCGATCGGCAACGAAACCAAAGTCAAGGTGGTGAAAAACAAAGTGGCACCGCCCTTCAAGACGGCCGAGTTCGACATCTTGTTTGGCGAGGGCATCAGCCGCGAGGGCGAAGTGATCGACATGGGGGTAACCGCCAAAATCGTCGACAAATCGGGCGCTTGGTATGCCTATCAGGGCGAAAAAATTGGCCAAGGCCGTGACAACGCCCGTGAGTTTTTGCGCGAAAACCCCGCCTTGTCCCGCGAAATCGAAAACAAAGTGCGCGAATCGCTGGGCATCCGTTTGCTCGAATCGGCGATTGCCGAAGCCAAGGGCGACTGAGCCTCAGGCCCTGTCTGAGCGCATGAACAAGCCCGGTTTTCAACCCTCGCTCAAAGGGCGCGCGCTGCGCCTTTTGAGCCAGCGTGAACACTCGCGCACTGAGCTCGAGCGCAAGCTGAGCGCTCACGAGCAAGTGCCCGGCGAATTGGCCCAGGCGCTGGACGAGTTGCAAGCACGCGACTTCATCAACGAGGGCCGCGTGGTGGAGTCGGTGGTGCACCGCCGTGCCGGCAAGTTGGGGGCCGCACGGGTCAAGCAAGAGTTGGCCGCAAAAGGCCTCTCAGGCGAGGCCGTGGAAGCCGCGATGGTGGATTTGCTGCAGACCGAGCTCAGCCGCGCTCAAGCGGTGTGGCGAAAAAAGTTTGACCGTCCCGCAGCCGATGCCCAAGAGCGGGCCAAACAGGCGCGGTTTTTGTTGACCCGCGGCTTCAAGGCCGAAGTGGTCCACAAAATTGTGCAGGGGCTCGACGAGCCCTGACCCGGGCTTGCCGCCCTGGGCCCATCACAGCCCCAACATCAACTCGATGTTTTGCACCGCGGCGCCGCTGGCCCCTTTGCCCAAATTGTCCAGTCGCGCCACGACCACCGCTTGACGGGCTTCTTCGTTCGCAAACACCCGGATTTCAAGTTTGTTGGTGTCATTCAAGGCCATCGCATCCAGCTTGAGGTTTTCGGTGGCCGGCTCGACACTGACCCAACCGCCCGCCGCCTGACTGGCCGCGTAGTGCGCCTTCAGCGCCTCTTGCACGTCGGCGGCTTTGGGCTGACCGGGCAGCGCATCCAAATGCAGTGGCAATTGCACCAACATGCCCTGCCGGAAGTTGCCCACCGACGGCACAAACAAAGGCCGGCGAGTCAAACCGGTGTAGCGCATGATTTCGGGAATGTGTTTGTGCTTCAGCCCCAATGCATACAACTCAAACAAGGGGGCTTTGCCCGCCTCGTAGTCTTCAATCATGGTGCGGCCACCCCCCGAATACCCGCTGACCGAGGGCAAACAGACTGGGAAATCGCGTGGCAACAATTGCGCATCGATAAGCGGCCGCAAAATCGCTATCGCTCCCGTGGCGTAGCAACCGGGGTTGGCCACGCGCTGGGCTTGGCGCACCGCATTCAGCTGGTCGGCCGCCAACTCTGGAAAGCCAAACACCCAGTCGGGGTGACAACGGTGCGCGGTCGAGGCGTCTACGATACGGGGCTTGCGACCGGGCAAGCTGTCGATCATGGCGACCGACTCGATCGAGGCTTCGTCGTGCAGGCACAAGACCACCAAATCGGCCTGCGCCATCAACTCTCGCTTGGCCTCGGGGTCTTTGCGCCGAGCAGGGTCAATGCTGAGCACTTGAATCTGCGGCATGCGTGCCAGCCGTTCACGAATTTGCAAGCCGGTGGTGCCCGCCTCGCCGTCAATGAATATGTGAGCCATGGGTACTACTTTCTCAAGAATACGGGGGTCCATCGTCATGTCAATGTAAGACGCAAGGATCAGGATTGGTGCATTGCAGCATGATACAGTCGCACGCTGCAGTGTCCAGAGCCTGTTGGCGGGTGCCCTTTTGACTTGGGGACCGCGGCGGACCGGTCGAATTTCCACCCCTCTGAGAGAAGACCTCATGAAGATTCACGAGTACCAAGGCAAGGAAATCTTGCGTCAATTCGGTGTGCCCGT
>JACCDL010506621.1_pt1 | contig 18758 bp, 12 predicted proteins | sample 7441931 | NCBI WGS metagenome assembly JACCDL01 (sample SAMN15323437, study PRJNA562643) | freshwater metagenome | isolation source: river surface water | place: USA:Blue River Watershed | collected 2017-08-16 | reverse complement strand
TTTCAATGACTACATCAGCAGTCTCATTCTCTGGGGGGATTTCAATGACTACATCACCACGCCCGTTTTTCGCGGGAACTTCGCTAGCAAATGGTACATCGGGAATTTTATCATTTTCATATGTATTACTTGTGATACAACATAGGAATAACCTAAGAAATTCATCGAATAATGACATAATAAATATCATGTATGATTTATTTTATATAAATCCAATTTTTAAACGAAATCCATGTGTCTAAAATTCCATGTAAAAAAATTGAATTGTTCTAGTTTATTTTGTTTATAAGATGGTGTGGGGTACTGTTTCTACCGACATCTTTGCATACATTTACTCTTTTCTGAAAATTAGAGATCTGAATCAGCTTAGATTAGTATGTAAATTTACGCGTAGAAACACTAACTTACATCAACTTCACGAGTTAACCATTAGCCATGTAAAGGATAACTATTTGTTAGATTTGAATCCTAGGACCTTTAGAAATGTAGAAATACTGAGTATTTGGCATGTTGAAACATCGAAATTACCGTTTATCCCTAATCTTAGGGAGTTATATCTGCACTGTGTTTCGGGTGTTACCATTCCTAATATTAACGGACTCGAAATTGTGGAATGTCATTCATGTAATTTACAAAGCTTTCCTCATATTGTAGGACTCAAGCGCGCTAGTTGTGTTAACAATAATCTGGAAACGTTTCCTCAAATTGAGGGGTTGAAGTATTTAGATATTTCTAGCACAAACGTAACGGAAGTACCTAATATTGTTGGTCTGGAAAATCTTATCGCTCGTGACTGTGGTATTATTAGTGTGCCGCCAATTAAAGGTCTAAAGTATGCAGATGTCAGTAATACTCCTTTGGAAGAGTTCCCTCACATTGAGGAACTTGAGTATTTAGATATTACTAATACCTTAATAGAGGAGATTCCCGAGTTTGATAATTTAAAATGCCTGTTCGCTTTTAAAACTTACATTAGAAATTTACCGAAACTTCGTAATCTTGAGCGTTATAGACTTTCCATGCGGGAAGATTAAAATATATATTAAAAGTAAACACACATGTGTGTTTACGAACTTTAAAAATTATTTTTTTGTATTGGCCGCGAACTATCCTGAAAAAAAAAGATAAATCACTGTAAAATTTTAATTTTCTATTTTTTTAACAAAAGGACGTTTGGTTATTAAAATATCAGTAACGTGGTTGAGCCACTCATTGTTAAGCCGCACAATCTCATTATGATAAATTTTAGAATAGTTAACGCCAACATACTTTCCGTCAATATAATATTCTGTCCTATTAGAGAAGTGTCGTGGTACGTAAGATTCTATAACTCCATATTCACCAATTGACTCAAACCCACTTATGTGATAACCATTTTTTCCATGTAACCAATGTAATATTTTATAATCAAGACAAGTGAACACACTCGTAATTGTGTTACAAGAGTTATAATCAAATGGTTCATACATTGAGACTCTAAACTGCGCACCTAGAGGAATAAGCCACCTAACTGCAAATTTAAAATTATTAATAATAATATCCCCGTATTTAGATTCATAATAAGCACATACATACATGCAATCTTCTTCAAACTTGAAATCCGGCGAAATAATTTTACGCACTTCTTCTCCATTCCAGAGCACTGACTTCATTGTTTTTTTTATAGTAACAAAAAAAAATTCAATTTTTTACGATCCTACATTCGCGTAAAACGATAACGCCAAAATTTAAACCTAAGCAATCTACATCCAGTTGGTTAACAACTAATCGCAATTAACTAAACTATAAAACACTGCCGTTTTATGATTGACCATTGTTTTAAAAAAATTCATGGCTGCAAAAAAAATAAATAATTTATTAAACAACTAAAATTTTTTAAAGTTCGATAATCACATCAATAAGTTGATGATCAGATGCAAAAGCAGGCATTCCAACACGAGCACGTTCCAGCACATATGTCTTAATAACACTTTCCTCAAAAGACACATTATCATCATGAATAACAGGCGTTAACTTAACCTCTGCACTGACATTAATAAATCCGGCATGAAATACATTATCAAGCCGACCTCCCATAGCATCACACTCCTTTTCATACACCTCAAGATACGCTGGCACAATTTCTTCTTCAATCTTAATCTCCTGAAGCCGATCGAGCAAACCAAGCTTTTTAAGACGCGTATCATTCTTACCCCAATCATATGGGAATGCAATAAAGGACGAATTATAATGAGCAAGTGCATTTTTACACCCTCCGAGCTCCATAATGGAGTCGCACTGCTCAGTGCCATTCCAATCGGGAAACGAATTATAATCACCGACACAAATTACAGGCATAATCTTTCTAACTTCGGCAATGTATTCTCCAAGAATACGAGAAGACTCTCGACGAACACCCCAAGGAATATCGATATGAGCATTAATGACCTGAAAAATACGACCTGCAACATTTTTAAATGAAACTGCGAAGGCGCCGCGTTCATTAATAGGCCCAAAATTATGATACTTAATTTGAAAGTCGGCCATCTCAGATCTTTGATCCTGAGTCAAAAACTCGCCACTTTTAGTAAAGGGAATCATTTTCTGATCAATAAAAGTGAACAAGTCGGATTTATAAGCCGTAAGATACTTAAATGAACGATCACCTCTATAAGGATTATAGGCACTAATCAACACCTCATAACCTAAAGATTTAAGCCCATCCACTAATGGCGTCACAGAATCAACTCGATTGTTGTCATCAACAACACAATTGCGTAACTCTTGCAGACAAATAATACCCGCATCGGATTTCTCTAAATAATAGAGAATATCTGGTACTCGCTTTGACACTCTCCAATTTGGCATTGAACCAGTAAGTTGGGCATTTTCTTCATATCTACTAAGATTAGTATCAATGTTATAACTGACAAGTTTAAAAGTATTCATTATTATATACCAATATGTTTTGTTATGTTTATAACAAAAAAAATCAATTTTTATTTATCAACTTAGACATAAATCTCTGGGAATGAGCGCATGAAACTTTATCAAGTTCTCGATCATTAACAATAGAACTCACTTTGGTTATCATCTCCACGAATCCAGTGATTGTTTTTAATATGAGGTATGTTCTTCAAAAGAGTGTGTCTCTTAATGTCCTTCTTAATGCTTTATTTTCTGCAGGCAGCCATTTTTTCCTTAAGTTCAAATGCTTGAAGCTCGAATGCTTGAAGTTTAACGGTATTCTCATTCTGAATAACCCTCGATAAAAGGTTAATTAAAAAAAATAATTTTTTTTTCAAATGAGATCAAACTACCACCGTTAAAAAGCTCTATTATTTAACAGATATTGAAAAAGATTAAAAATTTTTCTTTTATTTTATCGCGCATTATATATACCATGTCATCACCAGTTTGTCATTGTATCGGTTCCACCGGCGCACAAGGAGTGCAGGGCATGCAAGGTCCGCCCGGACCTCAGGGTCCTCAGGGAATTCAAGGAGTTCAAGGACCTCAGGGAATTCACGGCGCTCAAGGCGACATCGGCGCTATGGGCCCTCAGGGGCCCGTTGGATTAACCGGAGTTCAAGGACCTGCCGGAGTAGATGGAGCAGTTGGACCGCAAGGACCCGCTGGACCACAAGGACCTGCCGGAGTGGATGGAGTAGTTGGACCACAAGGACCTGCCGGAGTAGTTGGACCACAAGGACCTGCCGGAGTAGTTGGACCACAAGGACCTGCCGGAGTAGTTGGACCACAAGGACCGCAAGGACCCGCTGGACCACAAGGACCTGCCGGAGTGGATGGAGCAGTTGGGCCGCAAGGACCCGCTGGCTCCAGTTCGGTTACTGTTTCACTTTTCGGAAAGTTAATACCATCTTTAATATCGTCAAGCTCGCATACAGCCCCGTGGGAGGCCGTCGGAGTCCTAACACCAGGCATTTCGACTGGATGGATGAGTCTCGTAAATACCGGCACACAGGAACATATCACCTTCGATATGGGTGCATTAGTGCTTGTCACTAGTATGTATTGCACATTTGCCAACGGAAGAGACGGGGTTAATCCACGGGTAATGGGAAGTACTGATGGAGTTAATTGGATAAACCTTGCTTCATTTAATTCAGCTAATTACGGCGCCGTTACCGCTGATAACTTTAGAAATTACAACCTATCTTTGAACCTTAGCAGTGTGTACCGATACTATAGAGTTTTGTCGGACGCTTCGCCCTATACTTTTTACTCATTTATACAATTCTTTGGCACCACGTAAACTCAACACATAAAAAATTAAAATATACACCCGAAACAAATACACGACCATGTTGACATCAAAGCCACCGTAACATAATAAAATACAAAGAAAATCAAAAAAAATGATAAAAACTAAATAGATATTGTCGAATAAAACATATGTATGTTAATTTTTTATACATCTTCGGCAGTAACAATACGCGTTTCATAAGTGAAATTTTGACTTTTGTAGTATTCATTACGTTCATACCATTGATTTTTTAAAGATGTTTTCCAATCAACTATATCAACTATCTGTCTAACGATAGAATAATCTGATCCTAATCTAAATATTCTGTTAATGGTTTGTCTGCTTCCTCGTCGGCGCGGCGTTGCCAAAATTATACAATTCATTTTGGGGATAGAACAACCTGTTGCCATATATTGATATGTGGTTAAAATTATACTTTTACTCGCTTTGGCAAGATCCATCTCCTCTTCCGTAGAGCCGCCCACTAAACGTATGGATTGTAAATCACTCAATTCATTATCATCTGTTAAAATTTGACTCTTGAGATGTATTTCTTCAAGAAGTTGATTTATTTCTAAAAGAAATTCACGCCTATCAGCGAAGACAAAAATATTATATCCCTTCTGATGAAATTCCATGGTTAAATCAGCTATTAATTTAGTGCGTTGAGTATCTAACGTAAATTGCTCAATCATTTTGGGAACACATATGGTTTCTAATTTTTTGCTTATTATAGATTTTGTAAACCGTTTTGGCCCACTATATCTAACTTGTATAACGTTTCCCTTAAATGGAACACTTTCAGTGGAATATCCTTCTAACTTATCCGCCTGTAAAATTGGACCAATATTCCATCGTGGAATTCTGTCTAAATTATCTGGACGATCTTCCGGTGTGGCAGACAAACCAATCATATATGGACTTTGACACACATTAAATATTTTACTCCTCCCGGGGGCGCAATATTCATGAGATTCATCAAAAATTATAAAATCAAACATGTCGTAAAAATCTCTAATGGTATTAAAACCATCTATCGTAGGCATGACTAAACTATTAATTACGCCAACAACTATATCGCCAAATGCTCTCTTTTCCCCATAGTAACAAGCTACAATATTATAGGGAAATTTCCTTTCAAGGAGATCTTTCCATTGCTTTAATATAGTTCTATTATGTACAACAATTAATGTACGACACTGTAAAATACCTATTAAGCTTAATGATAAATATGTTTTGCCAAGTCCTGCTTGTAGGTTAATAATAGCCCCAGAACGACCCGCATTCAAATTTTCTTCGTTGAACCATTTATTAAATAATTCGTCTATTATTAACTGCTGTATATAAGTTGGAGATTCACCCATATATTTCATTTCAATTGGGTTGTTTTTTTTAATTTTATTAGTGAATGTAATGTTACTGAACTTGTTCTTTAATAGCTGTGCCCCAAATCTGGGAATAAATAATGTTTCGCCTACATGTTGATAACAAGTTGTTATTTTTTCATATCCCATAATGGTTTTATCACGTATCGTATAATAATTTTTAATTTTACGGACAATTTCAGGTGTCATTTTAGAAGTATCGATACTTGTACCGACACGTGAAATAGTAACGTTTATTTCATCAGTCGGACGTTTGCGGGGGGCTGACTTCAGTATCATCGCTTCTTTATATTCGACCGGTTCATAATTGTCCAACAGTTGGTCAATTTTATCCCAAACACTCATGATATACTATAAATTTCAATCTTTATAAATATTTTTGCCTAAGTTTATGTCACTATAAATTCATAAGAAAGAATTTATATATAGGACATGTGTGGCATTTTTTCATCTTTAGGAAATTATTCAATTGAAGATGTCCAACCTTATTTTCATGCCATACAGCATAGAGGTCCAGATGCGTCAAGCATGGAGGTAATTGACAAAATTCAGGATAAGAACCTGATTTTTGGATTCCATAGACTGGCTATCATAGACCCGTTGGCAAGATCAATGCAACCCCTGCAGCTGAATGGCCTTTTTCTGATTTGTAACGGTGAAATTTATAACTACAAAGAGTTGATTGCCAAATACGGTTTTGTAATGAACACACATTCCGATTGTGAGGTCATTTTGCACATGTACGAGCATTTCGGGCGAAACGAAACCGCGTTGGCAAGACTACTAAACGAGCTGCGTGCCGAATTTGCCTTCGTTTTATACGACAAGGCTTCCCGCGAGCTCATAGCCGCCCGCGACCCGTTTGGGGTGCGCCCGCTATTCTACGGATTCCATGGAAAGGCGATCGTATTTGCTTCGGAATTAAAAGCCCTGTTATTTCGGGCAACCGCCAAACAGCTCCTTCCAGGAAGTTACGTGTTTAGGGAACACAGCGAAAAGTACAACACTACAAAATTTATAAAATATTATGACATCGGAACAGGCAAAAGTGCGTCAGAGCCAAAACCGGCCCCTCCCAAATCCTGGTTTTTATGTTCACCGCTGGCCAGAAGTACATGCGAGGTAACGTACGCAGTGCATGCAAAGATACGGGAATTGCTCGAACGCGCCGTGGTCATTAGAATGATGAGCGATCGTCCAGTAGGATGCTTACTCTCCGGCGGGCTCGATAGTTCGTTAATTACGGCGCTTGTAGCACGACATATTAATAACTTACATTGCTTCAGTATCGGCCTACGCGATGGTCTAGACATTATTGCCGCCAAAAAAGTGGTGGAATTTTTAAAGGGCAGGGGACATGAAATCGAACATCACATTGTCTACTTTACCGTAGAGGAAGGATTTGGAGTCGTGCGAGACGTGATTCGATGTTTGGAAACAAGGTGTGTTACAACGATACGAGCCGGAGTGGTTAATTATTTACTGGCGCGTTATGTGTCCACCACGAACATTAAGGTGCTCTATTCTGGCAGCGGGTCCGACGAAGTTTTTAACGGATATCAATATGGCAAATTGATTCACGACGCGGAGACGGTAGAACTGGATTCTAAAAGATTGCTCGACAACTTGCATTTGTACGACAATTTGCGAGACGACCGAACCACTGCAAACTTTGGGCTCGAGGTGCGAGTTCCTTTTCTCTGTCGAGATCTGGTAGACTATGTCTTTTCTATACATGGCGACTATAGGCTGTCGGATATCAAAATGGAAAAATCGCTCCTGCGAGATGCATTCAAATCAGAAGACGTCCTTCCAGATGAAATACTCTACCGCAGAAAGGAAGCGTGGAGCGATGCTGTTTCTTCAGAGGAAGTTTCGTGGTATAAGGCACTGGCAAAGAAAATAGATGCGATCATTCCAGACAAGGAGTTTGCCGCCGCCGGCGCAATTTTTCCATATGATACCCCTAAAACAAAAGAAAGTTATTATTATAGACAAATCTTTGAGGAACTATTTCCAGGGAGAGCTAATATTATTCCAAAGATTTGGCTTCCTCCTCGGAACTTAGTTGGACGCGAAATCGTTGACCCCAGCGCCACTGTGCTAAATTGTTACGAACGATAAGCTTCTCGTCCTTTAAAATTTGAATTCTTATTTTTTTTATATACAATAAGACAAGATACGCAATGTTGGAAGGTATGCCACAAAACTGGAGAGACCTCATATGCGAGTCACATCTCGAACAAATAGAGGAAAAGATCACTAGGAGTACTCCCGACGCAAAGTTATGCCCTCCGAAGCATTTATGGTTCGAGTGGGCACGATTGACGCCTTTAGAATCTGTTAAAGTTATAATCATCGGCCAGGATCCATACTATGATCGGGGAACCGCTCACGGGCTAGCCTTTAGTTCTAAAGGTCGTAAAATCCCACCATCTTTACAAAATATATATAAGTGCCTTAAAAACCAAGGAGAGATTAAAAAAATGCCGAATCACGCCGATTTAACAAAATGGGCGCAAAACGGCGTGCTATTACTTAATGCCGCTTTGAGCACACAGGAGGGAACTCCTGCCGGACATTCTAAAATTTGGAATCCGTTTGTTGCTAACATTATAAGTGCGCTTTCCGATTATGGAAATGATCACGGTAAAAAGTACATGTTCCTGTTATGGGGTAACTTTGCCAAATCATTTAAAAAAAATATTAATGGAGATCATGATGTGTTAGAATGGATTCACCCAAGCCCAATGGCGCAGACGCATGCTTCACCGGGGCAGAAGTTTATTAACTGTAATCACTTCTATCTCTGTTCTGTAAGTCACGGCATAAACTGGTCGCTGGATTCTGATGAGTCTGACGACGAAAAAGCATCTGTTTCGACTCGCCGGGTGACAACCGACCCCAGCATTATTCAAGTCTTTACTGATGGCAGTTGTCAAAATAACGGAAAAGAAAGTGCTATGGCTGGGTTTGCGGCAATATTTGTAGGCGGCGTTCTTAAAGGGAAGAGATTACGTGGAAAAGTTTCCAAAGACGCGTCAAATATCCGCGCCGAAGGGAAGGCGATTATTTGTGCTTTAGATAGGTTAAAAAAGACGGATGAAAAGCTATGGGAAAAGGCAGAAATTTATACAGATTCTGAATTCTGGATTAACATGATTACAAAGTTTATGCCGAAGTGGAATGAAGCAAAATTTAATAAACAAAAAAATTCAGATATGACAAAAAAAATATGGCAGTTATGGAACTCACTGACAGGTAGAGTGAAAATTATTTGGGTTCCTGCGCATAATAAACTTGACTGGAAGAACAGTACATCTGAGTATGAAAGGTGGTGTTTTAAACATAATGAAGCTGTAGATAAGTTAGCTAATTTAGCGTGTAATGAATAATCGCAACAGTAAACATTTAAAGCGTATACGCATTTATTTTTTTTTTAATTTGTAAAATACAAGAATATATAGACCAAAAATGAGCAAATATTTATCCGGCACGAAAATATTTAATTCATCCGGCACGGTGTCCACAACAATAACGGATAGTTTATTTTCAACTATAGTACCATTTGTAATTACCGATAGCACCTTATCAACATCTTCAACAACAGGAAGTATTTACGTATCTGGCGGTCTCGGAGTAGCAAAAAATGTGTGGGTTGGTACGTCATATAGTGGCGGAGTGCTTGCATCCAGTAATGTACGTGGTATGGTTTTTAATTCACCGACAATAACTTTAACTGACAACGCACTTGGGGCGGGCACCATAACAAATGCCAATTCTATAGCGTTTGCCCAACTAACATTGGCCACAACAACTAATGCTATAACAGCCACTAATGCAGCCACTTTATATATCGCCGGCGCGCCCATTGCCGGAACAAATATGACGATTACTAATTCTTACGCTTTGCAGATCGCGGCAGGTAGAAGTGTTTTTTCTGATTCGACAGCATCATCCAGCACTACGACCGGTGCACTTGTGGTGACGGGCGGCGTCGGTATTGGTGGTAATTTAAACGTAGGGGGATCCGCCGCAACGGGCGCGCTCAGCGCTAGTACGATTTCAGGCACTTCGGCAACTCTCTCAGCAACTTCTAACCAAATAACTCTAGGCACTACAAATACTGTAACACTAAGCGCCGCAGCACCAGCGGCATCGAGAACATATACAATTCCGAATGTCGGCGGCAATGCAAGTTTTTTAACCACCGCGGCGACTTACACGGGACAGAATAGTGCCGGTATTACTTTAAATAACAATCAAATAATAAATACGGCATCTTACTTGAACGGATGCTCAATTTTTATTGGATCTAATACCGTAACCGATAATGTTACAGCTGCAAATGGCTCAGTATCATTGTTTGCCGATGTGTACATCGGAGGTAAATTTTTGAACGCGACTAACACAAATATAACGTATACTGACGTAACAGCTCTATATTTACATGGAACAATAAATATAGGAGGAGGTAACATTACCGCGCGACAATCGGCGCTATTAATTAATAGTGGGCACATCAGGCTTTTTAATGGCAGTTTCATAACGTATAGTTTTGGCACTCTTGGCATTCCATCTCTTTATCTTGTTGGAGTAGGAGGCCTTTACGGTGTTACCGGATTTAAAATGGGGATGTCCGTAAATAGTACATTAGTTCAATCATGGACTACCACCCAGTCGCAATTCCCTATAACTGGTACTGCATCGGCCCCGAGTATTTATTTTGGTACGAGTACAAATACCGGAATATACGCGCCTTCATCTGGTTCTATTGCCATATCATCTGCCGGGTCAAACATTTGGACAACATCAGCAACAGGATTAAGTGTGTTAGCTTCTACAGCCTCTTCCAGCACCACTAGTGGTGCTGTCACCGTAACCGGTGGTGTTGGAATTGGTGGCGATCTATACGTCGGCGGCACTATATTCGGCACGGTTAATGGAACAATAAACACGGCAGCGATAAGTTTATCATCGACATCAGATCAAATAACATTAAATTCTTCCACCGGCAATACCGTAAAATTAACCGCCCCGACTTTTGCGGCAGCTCGGACATATACCATACGCGATGCCGGAGGAAATGCGGATTTTATCATGAGTACTTTTGGATCCACACAATCTATTGCTGGCGGACTAACCTCTTCTAATTTGTTGACAGCTTCAAATGGATTTACTTTAACAACTGGCGCGTTAAATCTTACGAGTACTTCGGGCGCGATAGCATTAACCGGTACCACATTTACCACAAACAATCCAATAACTACTACGTCCAGCACAACATCAACTTCGACAAGTACAGGAGCCTTAATAACCACGGGCGGTGCCGGTATAGGCGGTAATTTATATGTCGGCGGACTTATCAATGGCGCGAGTACCATTACTTCAGCAGGTATACTGACGGCATCAAATGGGTTTACTTTGACAACTGGTGCACTAAATCTTACAAGCACTTCAGGCGCAATATCGCTAACAGGCACCACGTTCACCACAAACAATCCAATAAGTACAACTTCTACAACCATAGCCACGTCTTCCAGTTCAGGCGCATTAATTTCATCTGGAGGTGCCAGCATAACAAAAAATTTATGGATCGGTACATCATACATCGACACATTATTTGCGACTAGCAATGTTCGTGGTACCATAATTAATTGTCCAAATATTACACTAACTGATAATGCTATAGCTGCAGGGACAATATCAAATATTAACGTGGTTACATTGGGACAAGTTATATATGCTACTGTGGCTAATGCAGTAACCGCCACTAATGCAGCAACTTTACACATTGTTGGATCTCCTACAGGAGGTACGAATGTTACTATATCTAATTCATATGCTATACAAGTTGCTTCCGGACGAAGTTTGTTTGCCGACTCAACTGCTTCTACCAGCACAACAAGCGGTGCGGTTATAATTACCGGCGGTGCTGGTATAGGTGGTAATTTATATGTCGGCGGACTTATCAATGGGGCCAGCACCATTACTTCGGCTAGCACACTAACCGCCTCAAATGGGTTTACTTTGACAACTGGTGCACTAAATCTTACGAGTACTTCAGGCGCAATAGCATTAACCAGTACTACATTTACTACAAATAATCCCCTGATTACGACATCTACCACGACATCAACATCTACCGCCACGGGAGCTTTGCAAGTTAGTGGTGGTGCGGGTATAGTTGGTAATTTGTATGTAGGGGGTAGTATTAACGGGGCGAGTGGCCTTGTCATTACGTCCGGTAATATAAATATGTCGTCTTCATCTGGCACGTTTTCAACTCCAACTGGCGCAGTAACCTTAGGATCTGGGGATATAACAACATCAGGCACTTTGATTATTGGAAAAAATAATATACTTACGCCTTTCTCTGTAACAGGAACTTCTTCGCCGCAAACCCTTGCTGCGTCAGCAACAGGAACTCTCATAATATTAAATACCAGTGGCAACATTACATTGAATCTTCCTTCATCCCCCCCAAATGGAACGAGATTTATGATAATAAATACAGCTAATTTTACAGTAACTTTAAGTACAAATTCTAGCAGTGTTTATTTTGACGGAGATTCTTTGATCACTTCTATAAACATGATACAGTATGATCGTATACACATTATATATCAAGGTACTAACTGGTATACTTTCTAAGTGTTTAAAAATTAAGGTTCAAAAATTGAGCGTTTTTTGACAGGACGGATTAAGGGGACATAAAAAAATTGAAAAAAAATACCATAATATATTATTAATATGGAACAGAGATACATTTTCGTAAACGATTATCAATACTTAAGTGAATGGGAAAAGCTTTCCTTCACATTATTTGGCGACGAAATTAATGAAATGGACAGATTTATAGAATTTAACAAAGAAATGTTTAAGGAAAGTTATGCTGTTGAAAACAAGCATCCAGACCTTTTAACTAAATCTAACTTAGATTTTATAAAGTGTGTGTTACAGGACGGTACTAATTTATTGGAAGATATGGATCAAAATACGATGATGTTGATTAACCAAGATGAACATAAATCGGGTATAGTCCCACCGTCACCAAATTTATTAAGATATCGTGGCAACAGAATAGATTTTAATCATATTTGGCAATTTAGACATTTTGATCATACACAGGTTTTTGTTAAAAATCGTTTATTCTATTCTCCCTGCGTGTACCCAAATGTTATGGATGATCTTTCCTTCAACAATCTATTGGAGCTAGCCGAAGAGAGATATCCCGAAAGACGCGTTAAATTTTTAGATCATTTTAAAGAGGAAAATCCTATCGTTATGGATCGGTGTAAGTCCAACGATGTATTTATGATCGTAATGGATTATATTCAGCCATGTAAGTTCATAAGAAAAAATTAATTAATTTACTCGATTTTCATGTTATTTTTTTTTATCATAAAAAAATAACAGTCATACTATTTAACTTTTTAATCTTCCATTAAATATTATGTTCATAATTCATCCTCGATGACCTTTCCAAGATTTTTCATATAATTTTCAACAAAGCTCTCATCTATATGAACATTGTTATAAATCGTACCAACTGTTGGCGCCTGCCCATTAATTAATGGTCCACTGACAGAATGTATGTTATCCACTATACCATCGACCGCGGCATTTTCTATAACCTGAATGGGAGATTGAAAACTTAATCGCAACGTTACGTTACTGGCTTCTCTGGCTTGCAGACCTGTCTTTTGAATGGAACTCGTTCTGCCACCTGATGTCATTTCCGCGGCAAAAACGCTGGTCATCTGCCGAGTGACATCATCCGAAGACATTGTTTTTCTGATTTCGGTGATTATCTTATTTTGCGCGGCTTCTATGCCATACATTTCCTCAAATTCGGAAATACTATTAGTTTGTGTTCTATACTTATCGACATAAGGATTTTCAAGTACATCTTCTAAGTTAGTTCCAAATGTGGTAATTCCATACACCTTATTCGATTCTATAGAACCATCTTCCTTTATCTCTGATTTAGCAATATGTGTAACTTCTGTATATGTGATATTTTTAACTCCTCTAATTACAGTTTTACTTATTTTTTTTGCTAAGTCAATAATAATAGACTCGGAAAATCCAGACGAAGGTATTTTAATCATACTTTGCGCTAAATATGCGCGAATAATAATAATTTCTGAACTTTCAGAAGTATAGACTAAAAACATGTCCGGATATTTAAGTCTCAGCTTTGTAATTATGGTGTCAAGCTTCATACTATTAATAATCAATTCTTCCTTGTTGATCTCATAACGGATGCACCATTTAGTTATGTCTCCCTGCATTCTCATACCGACATTATTTTTTTCAAATGTTCTTATCATTTTTTCTTCGTGCTTGAAAGCTGGGTGACTAGGTTGCCCATAAGGTTCGAAAAAGATTCTTTCCGAACTGATAAACCTCTCAAAGTCCATGACCTCGATATGATTAGCAATTTCTTGCACCTTCACTTTATCTTTTTCATATTCCGGTAGAACCATGATCAACATCATCGGCGTCTTTAAAGATTCCGTAGATTTTGCGCCTAAAATCTCCTTATATCGTTCAATAACATTGAAAGATGTGCCCCCACCGGCACCTCCTCCTCTGTGTCTGCTGTCAAGCGCATATTGTGTAACTGGCTGACTAAGACATTGTGCGGCGAGTATACCAACTGCTACACCGTAGTCAATGAGTGAATTTTTAAATGTTATCTTAATTTTGATGATTATCATATCAACATGAAAATTTGTAATATTCTTTCGAGAGAGCCCGGCTGTACATAAATATGTTCTAATCAGAATGCATAGTAGTGTGACCGCGGTCTTATGAACTTCTGGCACTTTCTGCTTTCTCTTTTCATATTGTGCGTTAAAGTACATATACGCTATGTTGTCACACAAGTCTCTAACTTTATTTATGGTCAGAACCGGATCAAGCGTCTTCTGCTCTTTGGGCAGTTTGTCCACCGCATCTTCATAGTTATAAATAATGTCTTCAATTATTCTAAATGGATTAATAGGCATTTGCTGTGTATAATCCAGCAAATACTGACCGGGGTTATTATTCTCAGCCCATAGAAAAATGGTTCTATAAAGATTTCGATCATCTACTAACTGTTTAAATTCCTCATCGAGTAATTTTTCGACATCTTTATTATGATAAACCGTATCAAACTGTTTAACCGTAGCGTGATACTGCTCTTCCATTTCCTTATTTGAAATAAGGACAGTAAGAAACTTCACAGCTTCTGTCCGCCGCGTGTCAACTCCGGCATCGGCAAATAGCAGCTGTACTATATTTTCATCTTTCACGGCCTGTCGAAGATTATTCGTCACTATAGATTCTAAATTCTTAACACTTATTCTGCTCTGGGCCCCGGACACTGAAGTACTTAACGCATTACTAATAGAACTAAAACGCGCATCACCAGCCGCAAATGGAAATACTTCGGGATTAATACCCTCTCGATATGATGTTTCTATGAATCCGAGAGATTCCGGCTCATTATCGTATCTCAAAAAGTATGGACTTGTACGGCCCCAACTAAAATTTCGTGGTGGTCTACAACCATTGATAGTAACCTGACCGACGCTTCCATTAATATTTATCATATTTGACTTCTTTCCTTTGGAGCCGGTAAAGATCAGCCTAGCTAACTTATTATTCCTAAAATCAATATCGTTAAGAATTGGAATAACAAAACTGTCGCCAGGTTCTAAGGCGTTAAGCTGCTTCTGTTCATAATAATTACTTAACTTAACGCCTAAGGGATTGATAAGATTCCGACTATTCAGTTGCTCCGTAATCTGTCTCGCTTCGATCTTCATCGAGGAGGTATGCTCATGTACCTTTTGCAACGCCTCACCACTAATGTTAATATCCTGAATGCCGACAGTAAAACCGCTCCATAGAAAGAACCTAGAAACGATTTGATGAAAATTATGAATGGCACCCAATGCGGCATTAGCCCCATATTCATTATTGATGATGTGAAAAATTGAACCCATAACTTGTTGTCCCATGGTAGCCTTATCCAAAGAACCGGACACCAATTCTCCTCTATTTATTTGAATATATATTTCATCGGGATCGTACTTGATGAAAGGCGCATATTGCGGCAAATAGAACGATGCCTTCTTTTTTGGGTAGTTAATTTTAGGTAAAAACTTTCCAATAAGATTACGTCCCGTATATTTCATCTTATCAAAATTAAAACCCTCTTGAGGGGGTGTCACATTTGAAAACAACTGCATTGCGTGCCATTTATCCATCATAGTATCTGATCGTGTTAATTCGGCCGAACCAATTGTACAATCCTGAATAGATCCGAAATACGGTGAATGATTTTGGTATGAAACCATCCAATTACCAATCCATGACATTTTTTGAAGCTCTGTTCGCGATTGAACATTTTGGGCAATAATAATATTGGCACAGTCACCATCAAAATCTGCCGAATATGGTACACATGCGCTCACATTAATTCGTATAGTATTAGATTTTTCCATAATTTTAACTTTATGGCTCCCAATCTGACCGAATAGAAGAGAAGGTTGTCTATTAAAGCCTACGTAATCACCATCTACTATATCACGAAATACTATATCACCTTCTTGAAGTTCATAATTAGGGTCCAGGTGTTCTATTTTATGATATTTTCCCGTTCCTTTAATTTCTACTCCAGTACAACCGGGATAAATATTTCTTCTGTTCATATAATAAATATTTATCTTGTTACGATTGTATGAACGAACTGTCTCGGGAATTTGCATAGATTTGGCAAGCTTTATGGGTATACCGATTTCATCTACGTGCAATGTGTTATCACCACTAATAACTGATCTACCCATTAAATAAGTTCGTTTTCCCATCATAGACTTTCTGATTCTACCGGTCTTTTTGGGAAAACGACCAGCTATGCTTGACATTGCTTTACCTCCTGCTGCGGCAAATCTAACTTGATCGTTTGTTTGTGATGAACCCTTAATCATTCCGTAAACAGCTAAATCCAAATTAAAATAATCCTGATCCAGTTCATTGGATATTTTATTTAACTCGGGAATTTCAACTGGCAACTTTTCATTCATGTTAACTATATTTTTGATAAAAGCCGTAATATCACTATTGTTAGATCTTGAACCTCCAACTCTTTTAATATCAGGCCTAATTGTATTTGGCGGAATTCTAATAATATCCAATATAAAATTTCGAGGGTGGCATATAATGGGCTTTCCTACGGTTAAAACAGTTTCATTTGTAATACGACTAAATATGTCCTTAATAATATGATTATATAATTGTTCGGGTTTACTTGCCTTACCAGTTCGGTAATCGGCATAAATAACGGATGGCTTATATTTATCCTTGGTAATTGCCGGATGTGGCTCTTGACAATCTTCCCATGGACATTTACTAACTCCTTTAGATAATTTAACATACTCACCCAACAATTTATTACTAGCTAAAGTTATATCTTTATTAACAATAAGTCGTCCGCATTTAAAACAAATGATTTTAAGCCATTTAATGATGTTGTCACGAAATAAGGGACTTTTAACTGGATAATGTAGATCTAAAGATCCGGAATGTCCGCTGCAAAGTTTTTTATCATATCCACAACGACCACATGCCCACGAATATTCTGTCGAACCCATAGATGGATCGTAACATCCACCCGGTACAGGCATGTCACCTTTAAAAAGTTCTTTATTTTTAACGGAGACCGCACTATCTATATAATTTTCCTCGGACCCCAAAACATAAAATTCCACTTTTTTAACTTCAGCATAATAAGGATAAAGATAATTATTAGCCATTTCAATGATATTAATATATTATATTATATATTCTTTATAGGGAAATTCAAATTTAACAATTATATTGTTATGCGATTGGTCAACATGTCAACAGTTAAATCGATGCACGTTTTCAATAAAATGACCAAACAATGTGTTAATCATACACACGATATCCCGTACAAGCATATTGCCGTACTTACTAAAGGTTCGAGCGCGCGTCCTATAATGGATTGTAGTTTTAATCAGGTGTCTAATACGGATTTGTCTATACATGCGGAAATTTCCGCCATTAAAAACTTTCTTAAACAAAAAGGACTATGGGGAAAACAATGTCTTTTATGAGCTTGAACAATTAAAAAATACTCGTAAACGCGAAGTCAATCATAGACTTTATAAAAAAATAAAAAAACAATTAGCCGGCTGTTCAATGATAGTTTTACGTGTTGATGCAAGTGGCCGCCTTACAGAATCAAAGCCGTGTTTGGATTGCACAAAACATTTGAAATTATTAGGTATTAAGCATGTGTTTTATAGTAGTTTTGGAGGTAATATAATTTCTGAAAAAATTAAAGATTTACAAACTTCACACTTATGTCGTTCGAGAAAAGCTATGAAAAATAAGTAAATATATCATGCGGTAAGTCATCGCATTTTTTCTGTAATATGTAAAAAAATAAGTGAGTACATTTTTATTAATTTATCCATCATTTTTTTAATCATACATAACGTATAGATATGTGGTTTTTTCTTACATTACTTTTAATTTCCAGCCATGTTCGGGATATCAGCTCATTTAAATGTTTCCGCTGTGTGGAAGTTTTACCATCAGTACCGTCCCGGCCGCCCTCACCTACGGCCCCTACTCCGGCCCCTACTCCGGCTCCAACTCCGGCTCCAACTAATCCCGTAACAATACTACATTTTTCTGATTTTGTTAAATCACCAGTTGTTGCTGTTTTACCGAATAACACAGTCAAGGTAAGTTACGTACCATCTTCGAGAGGGACAAACGTTATAAGTTCTAATAAAGAAGTTCCTATCGTGTACCGAAATGAGGTTACAATGGAATTTGAAGTGTTTTTTGATAAAGATTTTGAATGGGTAAACGGAGGTAAAATGCACGGCCTGATAAGCGGAACGCCAAAAACAGTATCTACCGGATGCGTCACTCAACCTGTCAATGGCTGGTCTTATCGTCTAATGTGGCGCAGTGATGCGCGTATCGCTTTATACATATACGATCAGTCGCGATTAACAAATGGTCAGGCATGCGGGAATAACTTAGACTCGCCGATGAATACTTTAGGAAAAGGCCGTTGGATCAATATCAAAATG
>JACCDL011517136.1_pt1 | contig 18760 bp, 15 predicted proteins | sample 7441931 | NCBI WGS metagenome assembly JACCDL01 (sample SAMN15323437, study PRJNA562643) | freshwater metagenome | isolation source: river surface water | place: USA:Blue River Watershed | collected 2017-08-16 | reverse complement strand
CGGCAAGTCATTGAACTTTGCAATCTCTTTGCCTGCTTTACGGGGATACCACTGCTCCGGCTGCGTATCGCGACTGACATAAAAGGCAACAGCATCGCGAAGATTTTTTATGTGCCCGTTATGAAAAAACACCTGCCGTGTGGCCACGTTGCGCAACGTGGGGACTTTGAATTTGCCACAAGCGCTGTCTTGTGATGCGCGGCCAGAGCGGCCTGATTTGCACAAACCGAGATCCGTATAACGCGGGTCTGCATTGGCAGGAATTGCCGCATTGCGAGGAAGACCGAGCCCATCGTAAGTGAAATCAGTAAACAACGGCGGTCTGCCATCCTCGCGTTTTGCACTAGGGTGGCATGCAGCACAATTACCTTTTTTCTCGTCGTTAAAAAGTTGCAGCCCCCGCATTTCAGCAGCGGTTAGTTGAGCCTTACCCGCGAGGTAGGCATCGTACTTTGCGCTGAATGGCTGAAACTCAGCCGAATCGCGCTGATACTGCTCCAGAGCAAGCCCCAGTGTCGCGAATGCCGTATCTACATGATCCAAGCTGGTTTCGCCAAACACCTGTCGAAACTTAGCCGCATAGTCCGCCTTGCGCAGTTTTTCCACGACAGCCTCGCGCGTGAGATTGGCCATCTCATTTGCAGCGAGCAAGGGGCGCTCAGCCTGCGCAGCAAACGTATCGACGCTGCCATCATGATTGAAGCCGCCATACGGCGTTCCCTCTTCATCAAAACCAAGCGGTGGGGTATCAGCGAGATAGCGAATCGATGGCACGGCGCGAGTACCGGGTCGATTCAGCAGCGGCCCGCCAAATTGCACTGCCAGCGCATTTGCCTGCGCGTGCGCGTGCTGGGGTGAGTGACAACTGGCACAGGACTGCTTGCCGGAAGCCGATAGGGACACGTCATGGAAAATCAGTTTGCCGATATCAGCGGCGTTCAAATCACTGGCTATTGAGGTCGCTGCTTGCCTTTGGCAAGCCGACAGGGTCAAGAGCAGGAAAAGGATGGTGAGTGCTCTCATCGCTTCAGCATTCATATGGCCTTCAAATCGAAAAGCTGTGCCAGCTCTTCAGAGCGCCAAATTATAAACAGCATCTGCGAAATCATTTTTTGACCGAAGAAATTTTCCAATCAACGCGCTCTTTAACGACAACAAATTGATAAGCTACTTTCTTTTCTTTGGATGATAAGCGCACAAGATATCTATCGTCTGTCACTTTGATTTCATCGCCGAATTTGACACTTCTATCCTGACAAGCAGCCGCTATTTCGTCTGAGACGCGAAAAATCCCAGAGCTTTCTAAAACATTCACCAAAGGACCTGATAACTCTAGCAGCAGCTGCAAATCATCCGTCACAAAGGGCGACAAAGATTGCACATCTTTTGTTTTACACATCGACTCAAGCGCGGACATAACCACTTGCTGCCTAGGGCTCAATACCAGACTCGCGCAACCACCAACCAACAAGCAAGCGGCTAATAAGAGAGACCATCGAATTCTATTCATAGAGCACACGAAATTCATGACACCTATCTATCAGCACCACATGCACACGCCGCTTGCGCTCCTGGAAGCATCACGGGGTGCGCTTCGAATTTTATTTTTCAGGCTTGTTTTGCGGCTTTGCCGGCTTGGGTGAAGACGGCTTGCCTTTAGGCGCCTCTGTTGGTTCGGGCGCACTTGGCGCAGGCGATGACTGTGACGCTTTCGTTGGATTGGCCGCATTGGGTGCGCGCGGTGCATCCGCATCCGCCTGATTTTTCACGGCAGCGGGCTCAGGTGGCTTGCTTTCCTTTACCGAAGATACATCGCCATTATTTGAAGCACTGGCAGCATCGGCAGAATCATGCTTTGGCACCTGCTCTTTTTCTACGGCGGCGGGCTTCCTGGATTCCGCGGGGACCCCTTCATGCTTTTTGTACTGCATAAATGCGAGAATCAAAAGACCCAGCACAGCCACGGCGATGACGCCAAGAACCAGCACACCCGGTTTCCTGAATCCTGTTTTTTCTGCTGCCTCGTGAACCTGGCTCCCACCAGCCTGTGCCGAATCCGCAAAATTTTTAACAGTAAATTTTTCAGGAGAAAACGATCCCGTGGGTGGATGTGCATCGCCCTGGTGATAAATTTGAACAGAAATATTGTCGGGGCCACCGCGCTCATTGGCGAGATTGATCAAGCGATTCACTGCGTCTTGCGCAGAGAAAGCCATGGACATCGCAGCAATTTCAACGGCATTGACCTGACCCCAGAGTCCGTCTGAACAAAGGAGATACCGGTCGCCAGCCAGGATAGGCTCAGGGCCAATCACGTCGACCTCGACATCGGGACGACCACCGAGACAGCGCATCAGCATATTCGCGTCTGGATGCTCTTCAGCTTGTTCGGGTGTGAGGATACCGCTGTCAATCATTCGCTGAACATAGGAATGATCCTTGGTCACCTGCTCAACTGAACCGGGACGAATGCGATACACGCGACTATCCCCCACGTGAGCCACGTATGCTTGATTGCGAGCCACTGCAAGCACCACACAAGTGGTACCCATACCGCGAAGCTCGGTATTGACCTCGGCATGCTCAACGATTTTGCGGTTGACTACCTTGATGCTGTCTCTCAGTGCCTCGAGCGGAGCGCTGCTGCTGACGCGGTTAGCGAATTCCTGCCCAATGCCCTCAGATGCCATCGCGGCCGCTTGTCGGCCACCCGCATGACCGCCCATCCCATCACACACAATCAACAAGGTCCAGACATCGTCACTGGTTCGATAGAAGCTGGTGGCGTCCTGATTTTCCTCTCTCACACGCCCTGGATCCGTTCCCTCTCCGACAAACACCTTGGCTGACATGAGTTACCTCCATTGTTATATGTACAACCTACCCGATAGGTTTATGGCAGGTCTTCAGCATCGCTGGCGGTACACAAGCACACCGAACCGCTGCCGCCACAAATGACCTAACGAAACAGGTTTTTATTCTGCGCGAAAAACGACCAGCCCTAAGCGCACTTCCTGACCACTCACCAGCGAAACAGGCGTTTGACCAATTCTGACGCCGTTGACAAAAGTGCCGTTGGTAGAATTGAGATCGGCAATGGTGTAGCCGGTGGCAGTTTGCATCAATACGGCATGTCTACCTGACACGGATGGTATATCGATCCAGATATCATTATTGTCATGCGCACCAATGGAAATCTGCGATCCATCCAGCTGATAAGTTTGCGTCTTCGGCGCACCACCAATCAGGACCAGCCTGGTTATCGATCGATCAGTCGAAGGTACACGATATTCCGTCTTCCGTGGCGCGGGTCTGGGAACACTCGCTGGCTTCTCAATATCAATTCGTTTCTCGGTACGCGAATCAAGCACGGATTCAGGAGGAATCTCAATGCTGGTTTTTCCAGCCACCTCAGGTGGCGACGCGAGAGCGACCTCATCCTGGGCGGCACTTTCAAGCTCTTTTTGTCTGACAGCTCTCCGCCAGAAAAAAAAGGCCAATACAGCTGCTAATGCACCGCCGATGGCAAGGTAAATCCAAAGCTTCTCCGGAATACCACCAGCCTTCTCGGAGGTGAGCGACTTGATTCGTGTCAATTCATTTTCACTGACATCAAAGGGGACTTTCTTGGAGACGTTGTCGTAGTTGATGCCTAAGGTATGGCTCAAACTAGTCGTCGGTATATGGCGCAAAGGAATGGACAAGACAATTTCATTGGCCATTTCCATATTCAGCTTGTTGACACCATCGCCAATTTGCTCAGGGGAGAGGGCCGTAAAGGTGACGCCGCCGGTATCCTTCGAGATCACTTCCAGCTCACCCTTTGCCGCGAGAACGCGAGCGTTCTGTGAAGGTAAAAAAATAAGTGAGTGCACGTCGATGAAATTCTGCTTCGCGATTTCAACACACTGCGCAGCAGTCCTGCCGGTTTTTTCATTCATGCCATCGCTCAGTACGATCATCGATCGCCGCAGCGGAAGATCAGTGCCGCGCTGAGCCAATAGTCTGACACCATCGTAAATAGACTCGAATAACGCAGTGGTTTGAGAGGCACCCTGAAGCTTGTCTATAAACGACGATGCTTGATCAATATCGCTGGTGAAATCCAGCGCAAGCCTCCAGTTATCACCGATGATGCCAATGGCAACGAAATCTTTTCCGGATCGCAGCTTTCGAATGTAATTCTTCAGCTCGCGTTTCAGGGTCGGCAAACTATTCGTCATGGATCCGCTGATATCCAGCGCAATCAACACCGCCAGTCCCTGCTCGGAGTCACCAAAACTTTTAATTTTTATGTCATTTTTCGGAATCGACGAATCGTCAATTTTCACAGAGAGCTTTTCTTGCGATAGCTCGATCGTGGGCTGGTCTGTCGCTGTTCGGAACGACACGTACCCGTCCAAATTATTTGACGGTGCGACTTTAATATTTCTTACCTCGACACCCCGAACTTCGGCAGAATGTGCGGTCGCATGGCAGAGCGCGAGCACGAGGCACAGCAAAGGGATCAATAGCGCGACGAAGCACTGATTCAACAAAGCCCTAGCGTCTTCGGATCGAACAAGCGCTACGCCATCTTTGATCTTCAAGCCCCTCGCTTTGCCGCAATAAGATGGGTCCGCATCCATCGCATACCGACTTGGCATCTCTCTAATAATCTTCATCAGCACCAGCCTTTTCAATTATGGAATGAGTACCAATACGAATTCAGTATCACCTGCTTTTATCTTGGTTCCATGAGTGGCATCAGCCGAGTCACCCCAAATCTCCACCCCATCGACGGTCGTTGCATTGGTTGTTGTCAAATCCCTGACTTTGATTCGACCTCCCCGCACCATGACCACAAAGTGTTCGGAGCTCATCGCACGATCGGAAGGCACCGGAGAATCAACGGTACTGGATGATCCAAAGCTGTTTTTGCCATCGTAGATTTTGAACGCATCCCCCGATATATTCCAAGTGTAAGACACAAGGAACCCGACAAGTTTGGGCTTATTGCTGGCCTGAGACGTTAGTGATGCTGCCTCATCCGGGGCAATAAATTGCGTCTTTCGTGCATTTCTGTTGGCAGCGGCTTCACGAGGCGCAACGGGAACGCCTACGCTGTCTGCATCACTTTCAGGGACGAGATATTCAGTTTTTCTGCCACCGGCACCCAAATTTGATTCAGGTGAGTTAGTCATAAGTATCGTAGGCGCAGGCGTGCTGCGGCCACTAGAAAATGGCTTCGATTCCTTGGTCAGATCAGACCCGCATTGTTTGCACTTATTTGCATCCTCGCGATTTGCGGTTCCACACAGCATGCATCTCATGAACTACTCCTTTTTCAATACGTCTATGTTCAAGATTTTTTATTTTGAGAGCGACCAGAAAGCACAAAAGCGGTAGCCATCAGCGCCGCCAGGGAAATTCCAAAAATGAAAAATATATCTTTGCCAAAATCGTCGGACTTTAATCCTTTGGCTTCAATTTCGCGCACTTTGAACTGTGCACTTTTCTCATTAGCTTCCATACCTCGTAACTCCGAATCCAACAAAGCCTCCGTTGCCCAGCGGCTTATCAAAGGCGAGGCAAGTACTTTCTTCCAGTCCTGATCCAAAGGAAATACACAGCCACCCATCACCAGGTGAACAATCAAAATCAAATTGGTAAATGACATCGCTTGGGTCTCTGCAACCACAATGGCCGAGATCAGCAAACCAATGATGGTTGATGCCAACGAGGTCGCGGCGAGAACGAAAAATACCTCTGCGGTACTTGCATTGAGAGAGATGATGCTGCGCATAACAATGATCAAGATCAGGCTCTGAATAACCCCCACCGTCCATAGCAAGGCTATTTTGGACATCAAGTACGGCATGATCTGCAGGTTGACCCGACGCTCTCTCTTGAAAATTGCCCGCTCCGCGACGATTTCTCTGCAAGAATTGAGTAAGCCCGAAAAAATCGTCGCCAGCACCATAATAAAGAGCGGGACGGAAAAGCCCAGAGTCGTCGTCGAGAGATTGCCTATCAGCAGACCAATTGCGATGGGAAACAAGGTCAAGAAAATGAGATTTTCCTTGTCGCGCTGCTTGATGAGACAGAATCGCTGAAATAGCGTGAAAAATTGCGCAACCGGGAAAGACTTTGGTTTTTGATGCCTGTTCTTGTTTGTATTGAGATGATTCTCGCGGTCAGCCTGCCTGTCCTTCACATACTCCGAAAACAATGACGATTTTCTATAAGAAGCGGAAAGCTCTTTGGGCGCTTTTTTATCCAGATTGGCAATGACCTCATCCGGGGTTTGTTTGGCTGCCTGAAAATAATCGAACGAATCAGGATTGGGCGGACCAAAAAATGCGAGCTGTCCGCCTTTGGCAAGTAGTAGAACATAATTCATCTTGTTATACACCTCTGCCGAGGGCTGATGTATCGTCAAGATGATGGTTTTACCTTGGTTGGCCAATTCGCGTAGAACGGTGATGATGTCAGCCGTGTCGCTCGATGACAAGCCTGAGGTCGGTTCATCGAGGAAAAGAAGGACAGGATCCGATACCAGCTCAACACCCAGATTGACGCGCTTTCGCTGCCCGCCCGACAATACTTTGTTTTCTACAGAGCCAATCAGCTGATCTTTTTGATCTACGAGATTGAGCTCTTTCAGCGTCTGACTGATGCGCTGCTCGATCTCCGCATCGGTGGTGTCAGGCGGCAAGCGCATCCGCGCTGAAAAATAAAGCGCCTGGTGAACGGTGAGATCTTTATGCAAGATATCGTCCTGCGGCACATAACCAATAGCGCTCCGATATCGATCAAAATTCTCGAAAAGATTTTCGCCGTTCAGCAGCAACTGACCGCTGCTTGGTGCTTCTTCACCGCACAGAATCTGCAACAAGGTTGTTTTACCGGCGCCCGATGGGCCCATCAAGGCCACAAGTTCAGAGGGAAAAATCGATAGATCGACATCATCCAACAGCGTCAGATTTTTCCCGGTGGTTCGATGAACCGTTGAACGATTAATGTGCAATGCATCTAAGCGGATGGCGTTAGGTACGGAATTGGCAGCAACCTTATTGTTATTGGTAACGTCAATGGTAATAAATCCAATGGCAATCTGACTATCGAGAGACGTTTCTTCCCGAACGATTCGCTTGCCATTCACGTAGGTACCGTTCAAGCTTCCCAAATCTTCGACCAGCAAGCGACCGTTGTCCAGCAAAGTTAATTTTGCGTGTCTGCTACTTACCTGTGGACTGGAAAGCAAAACATCACATTGCTCGGATCGTCCAATGACGATAGGTTTTTTGGGTTGTAGCTTGATGGACGCTTTTGAGGTATTTGCATTACTTGCCTCAAGAGTTTCGGTCAATAGCTTTACGGGCAATCGATAGCTACCGAGGAGCAGTACATCGTTCAGCGTTACCAAGGCCGGCTTTTCTAACCGGTTCGACTTACTGTTCAGGAAAGTGCCATTCGAACTGTTAAGATCAGTGACTTCCCAACCATTGGCTACCTTGCTTATTTGGATATGCCGTCGCGAGACAGTGGGAACATCGGCGGTAAAGTCAGCCTCAGGATCGCGACCAACAATGTATGCCGCTTTTGCAGCACCCGGCTTGGACGGCACGGGCGTCGATCTAGTGGACTGTTGAGCACCGCTGGTAGACGCCTGTAATTGATGGCTTATTTCACTGACTGAGAGTTTGTAACTACCGAGCACTAGCGTGTCGCTTGTCTTGACTCGAACACTACCGATAATCTTGTTATCACGCTGGTTGATGCAGGTGCCGTTGGTGCTGTTCAAATCTCTGACAACAATATCCCGATCCATCTGAGCCGCTGCCAAATGCTGCTGGCTTACGCTCAGGTCATTGATGGGGATTTCACAGTCAGGAGATCGGCCAATAACGATCGCACGAACAAAAACAGAGCCACCGCACTCATCACAAAAATGGGATGATTCTTCGTTCAGATTGCTACAACCGGAACAAAATTTCATTTTTTATTGGTACTGCTTTGTTTCGCGATTAATTTTGCCAAGGATTCCAGATATCTTTTTCTATCTGGAGACGGCGGGTGCGAGCTTAATAAATCGTAGGCGATTCTCTTCGCGCCACCCGTGGGCGCCGAGCCATCTTTAGCCACCTGGGTCATGACATCCATGAATTCAGGTCCACTTTTTTGCTGAAATCCAGCTAAGTGCGCCAGACACAAGCCCAAGCGATCGGCTTCATACTCCTGATCTTGCGAGTACGCTTTTGAAAGTACGCCCGTGGTGACCGCAGCAATGACTTCAGAGGCCTCTGCGCCGGAATCTGTGCCGGTGAGATTTTTACCAATTCGACTGGCAGCCAGTGAAACTCTCAGCGATTTTTCTGGATGCTCAAGCAGCGCGTGGGAAATTTCATGACCAATCACGAACGCCAGCTGATCATCCGTTTTTGCCCTGCTGATCAGCCCCTCTAAAACATAGCCCCTACCGCCTGGCCCCATGTAAGCGTTGAAGTCTTTGGACGGCAGCACCTGAAAATTGCAGCACAAATCATTCGGTCTTTTTGTTGACTCCTGCAACTTTGAGGAGATCTTTTCTATGCGTTGTCCAGAGGCACTTGCCTTCGGCTGCCCATATTCTTCAAAAATTGATTTGGCCAGCGCATTAGCGGCATTTTTTCTGTCACTGTCCGATAGCTTAGGCAGCCCAGCGATATCAGAGAGCACCTCCGTGCTTTGCCTTGCCAGATTTTTTCCTAATTTCAGAAGATCCGACGTATCTTCACCCACTGTAGGAGGAAGCTTTGGCTCTGTCCCAAAACATGTGTTCATCAACTGCGCTACGAGCTGCTTGTTGGTTTCCGAACCTGACAGCTTGTTCGTTTCGGGGTTGGTTATCGCAGCAGTGGCATTGATATTTATCTCTGGCGTTTCAAACAGAATGAGATAGCCAAACGTGAGGATTGAGAGCACACCAAGAACGCTAGAGGAAAGCAGCATTCGATTTGCTTTTGATTTTGTACTTGACTGAACAAGCCGGGCACCATCATCGTCACAGTAGACTGCGCTACTATCGGTGACTATTTTTTCGCAAACCGGGCAGCGTAATTTTTTTGAGAAATATTTCATTATTTTTCTACGAATAGGGCCAGAGAAACAGGCACCACGGTCGTTATTTTTCCAACATAGATAGTTGCCTCACCCACGACAGCAAGATCTTTGCCACGCAACATCTTGAGAAACGTTTCTTCTGCATTTACCGGATAACCTGGTGTCAGACTGTCCCGGTCACGCTTAACGGTATATTCACCCGGTCTAATCAATAGCTCAGGATCAAAGTTAATCTCAAAATTTCTGGAGAGGACGCCGTAAGTCGCTTTGCCTTCATATTTTTTAACTCCGATAGAAAATGGCAGAGGGTTATTGCCGCGAAGTTCGAATGCAAGTTCCAGATTACCTTGCTTCGCACTGATTGCAATATCTGAGGCACTGACCGTTATTTTTTGTACTGAAAAAATAACCAGCCATAACCAAGACCGAGAACCAATCCAATCGTCAGTAAAACTGAAGCAAGAAAAACTCTGAGAATGGGAAGCCTCCCCCTCGCAGACATCGGCACTGAAATTTCAGTGCCTTAATTGCCGATCAGGGCAATTTTCCAATTTCCTTGTTCGAGTACAACGGTAAAATTTTCGACAGAATTATCCGCGCCCATTCGCGCCCGCACGATATATCGCGCATCAGATACTTTCACTTCGTCCATCACTTTAACTTCCGTGTCTGCGCAGGCTATTGCAATAGAATCCGTGACCTGAACAAGTCCGGCCGCCTCGCCCAACTTTGAAAATGTCGCCGCCAACTGAAGAAGGGGTTTCGAGTTTTCTGTCACATACGGCTCAATGGCTTCAATATTTTTCTGATTGCACACGCTTCGTATCGCATCTTTGACGACTTTTTTGCGTGGCGAAGGATCAAATTGATCGCAACCGGCGAAGCTGAAGCAAACCAAGAACAGCATGACCAACGTTTTAATATATTTGTTCATACTGCTTTTCCTCAACTTGGTTTTTATGGATCTAAATCTCAGGTTATAAATTGCAGTCAGCGCAATAGATGATGTTTCTTCTGGGGATGCTCACCTACTCAGCGAGACTCACTGCGAAACTGGTGTTTACCTTTTGCACCCAAACAGGACATGGACATTAGCCGTAGTTATTTTGGTTTTCATCGCCTTTTTTTATCAGCCAGTAGAGCAGGAAAAAAGCACCCACGATGGTAAGAACAATCCAATACCACCAGCCACTTCGATTAGTGTCATGCAATCTTCGAACCATTACACTAGTCGAAGGTAAAAAAACTACCGCACTGTAGAGAAAATAGAGCGTAGGTTCTTCGGTGACGGACGATACTGTCATTGCGGCCCAACCCACCAATGATGTAAAAAGCATAAACCACCAATATTCAGCTCTCGATGCTCTTCCCTTCCAAACGACGTATTTGGAAAAACAAGTGGAAATAGCTTGTCCAAAAGACATCGATTGGCCAATTGCGATTTCGCCCGAGCCGGCGTTGAGAATTGCGATGGGCTTGCCGCAGCTACCGCAGAATTGTGCGCTTTCAATGTTTTCACTTCCACAACTCGGACAAAACATAACTACTCCTAAGGTTTTTAATACTTGCAATCTTCTTCCGTCTTGGCGATCACAAAGATGGTTGCAGAGTTAATCGCGAGATTTATCGAAAATAAAATAATTGTTTTTAAAACAATTATTCCAAGATCACTTATATCTGGAACGACTTTTATTTGACCATATAGTCATATAGTAAACGTCTTCAGTGGTTTTGTGTTGACTGGTTGAAACAAATCACGCTATACGATTATTATTTTTAAATCTTTATTTATGAGTATTTCGTCCAGCGGGAGGGAGACAAATAATCAGCGGAAGTCTTTGCGAGAGTCAGTGTCGACGCGCGGCGCATCACCACGACATTAAGGACGATTCAGCCGCTTTTAGCCAAATTGGATAACTGTTTGATTATCTACTTGTCTTTTTCGAAAATCATTGAGGTCTCCGATCAAACCAGATTCGTTGGTTACACCAACACCCTACGCCTGCCGGCGATGGCCGCAATGAATGCAGAATTTCGTCAGCATGAGATGCTCTTTCCCGCAATTTGTACAAAAACGATGTTGAGGCGTTGATTGCCCTTCGGTTGCCATCCCTGAATCCTGGGCGGCAGTCAGCGCCGCATTGTCAGAACTGCGAACTGCCTCAGCTCCGACACTCGGCCTTAGCTGCTCAAGCACCTCTTCACAAGTCGACTGCCGCCGATCAGGTTCCTTGTCCAATGATTGCATCACCACACGCTCCAGCCAATCGGGGATTCCTTGCCTCAGACTGCGCAGCGGCAGGATCTGGCCTCGAACGTGCCCCTCTTTAATCTCGAAATCTGACTCCGTACCCGACGCATCCTTCTCCCCAAACGGCGGACGACCGGTCAACACTTCGTAGAACACGCAACCCAGCGAATAAATGTCACTTCGTGCGTCCACTGTCTCCGGACGCCGAATCTGCTCAGGAGACATGTAATGTGCCGAACCCATTGCCGTACCGGTACGGGTGAGCTTGGTCGATCCTAAAACCTTGGCTATACCAAAGTCGGTCACCTTCGCCTCGCCATTGGCCATCACCATCACGTTCGAAGGTTTTAGATCTCGATGAATCACGCCCTGCCTGTGTGCATAACCGACTGCCGAGAACACTTGCTCCATGATTTTTATCGCATCATCAATGGGCAAAGCACCGCGCAATTCCAGCACCTCGGATAAAGATTTTCCTTCGATGTACTCCATCACCAGGGCTGGCTGCTCACCTTCCATCTCCGCTGTTAGCACCTGCACGAGACCCGGGTGACGCAGCCCCGCCTGAATATTTGCTTCCTGGATGAAGCGCTCCCGCAAGGCCTGATCGCGGGCAAGTAATGGCGACAACGCTTTGATTGCTACCTGCTGATTGAGTACGGTATGCCTGCCTAAGTAGACAGTACCCATGCCACCCTCACCCAATTCACGTTCAACGATATAACCGAATAGTCGATCACCTGACTTCATTGCCGCCGCCTTCTCATTTATCTAGGATTTTTGTTGACCGTCATAGGGACAATAAACCTCGAAAATACATTATGGGCAATATACCAAAGGGTGACTGCGTGCGCAGAATGCGCGCGACGGCACGCCGGAAGATATCTTTTTGATATGACAATCTAATCCTGAGTAGGGTATTGAAGACTGGGTGGCTTAGATTCGCCGCATTAAATCAGGACAAAAACAATAACGTGGGATTCCTGAGCTGCCTGGGTCGATCAAGCCTCGGATGACGCAGCAGTTGGTGGTGGTGATGGTCGTGTTGCGCATGGCCTGATTCCGACGTCGACCTGCGGCGGGGCTGATTGTGCATTCGGATCAAAAAATCCTAATTCTGGGACTTTTTGATATGTAGAAGCGATGCCTGCTGTTGGTTTAGAAAAAACCGCATGAATAATGGAAACTGTTACGGGTTAACATTCTGCGCAATATTCGTACTATTTTTAATTCGCTGATGTATCAGTGAACTTTTTTTGATTAGCAATTCGGGACAAATTTTTATGAAGCCTCATATTCGTCTATTCGCCATTTCTTTTTTTATACTTTTCTCGAATCACGTACACGCAACCATAAATTCGTGTGCCGTTACCGAGATGACGCCTGATGGATTCGTCGCTCTGCGCTCCGGTCCCGGGGTCAATTTCGCGATAGTCAGAAAAATTTTGTCTACTGATGGACTATATGGAGACTTCACAGAATGCGGCAAGAGTGCTGGTAGCAAGGCACCTCTCTGTGATCGGTCAGGTAATTGGTTATATGTCGCAAAGATTTGCCCGCTACCCGGTTGCTCAATGACTGGCGAGCAGTATGAAGGCTGGGTATCAAGGAAATTCATTCGTTTCGTAGGATGTGAGTAGCCAAGCAATGAAGCTGACATTTGTAACACTTCGACATTTTGTTGGCTATTGATGCCCCCAACCCGAGATCCGGGACTGAGGAGCGGATTGACCAATGTAAGTCTGCGGCCAATCGCAAGCCCTAACGCTTTTGATAAATTCTGGGGTGTGTAAAAGAAAAAACTTTGAAAACTACCGATTGCACGTCCTTGCCTATTGCGGTTGGGACCGTGTAATCAATCGTATCTGATGAATGCCCTTCCCCGTTATTGGGGAAGAGCCAAGCTTTTGGGTATGTAAAAATAAAAATGCGCCAAAAAGGCGCATGTTCACTTGCAATCTGGCGGAAGGGGTGAGATTCGCCTACATCCCGCAGGCCGCGGTCTGGCTTGCAAGCCAGACCCTTCGAATCTCACACGCAATGTGCGCAGGCACATCGCTCGCTTCAAAAACAAAAATCCCCTGACGGGGATTTTTAAATTTGGCGGAAGCGGTGAGATTCGAACTCACGGAGGGCGCAAACCCTCGCCGGTTTTCAAGACCGGTGCCTTAAACCGCTCGGCCACGCTTCCTTTTCTTGAATCGGGCAAGATTATACCCTGCCCCGCCCTAGTTCAGGCCTCGTCTGGCAAGAACATCTGTTGCAGATCGTTGAGAAACCGCTGCCCCAGCACCGTGGGCTGGACCATTCGGTGGTCGCAGGTCAGGAGACCGCGCGCTTCAGACTCGGCAATCGCCCTCTCGACCACCTGCAAAGGCAGCCCGGTGCGCTCGGCAAACAGTCTTGACTCAAATCCGCCCGTCAGCCGCAACGCATTCAGCATGAACTCAAAACCCAGTACTTCCCGGCTGATCTCGGCATCTTCGAACACGGCGTTGCCAGCTGCGGCCTGTTGCATGTAGGTGCCGGGCTGTTTGTAGCGCGCCTGGCGCACGATGCGGTGGGGGAAAGACAGCTTGGAGTGCGCGCCTGCGCCAATGCCGAGGTAATCGCCGAATTCCCAGTAATTCAGGTTATGCCGTGCGCGCCGTCCGGGTTGGGCGAACGCAGACACCTCGTAGTGCTGATACCCAGCCAGCGCGGTTTGCTCTTCGATCATCTCCTGCATCTCGGCGCTCAAATCGTCATCAGGGACAGTCGGTGGAAATTTGGCGAAGACTGTGTTGGGCTCGATCGTCAGATGATAGAGCGACAGATGCGGTGGTGCGTAGCTCAAGGCTGTTGTGAGGTCCTCTTGCGCTTGCACCAGCGTTTGGCCGGGCAAGGCGTACATCAAATCTAGATTAAAGTTTTGAAAGCAGGATTGTGCACATTCAATCGCGCGCCGCGCTTCGTCACCGTCGTGAATTCGACCCAGTGCCTTGAGATGCTCGGGGTTGAAACTTTGTATACCCATCGAGAGGCGATTGATACCACTGCCAGCGAAGGCGCGAAATTTATCAGCCTCGAAGGTGCCGGGGTTGGCTTCCATGGTGATTTCTGCAGCGCCGTCGAGTGGCAGCAGGCTGCGAATGTCGGACATGAGCTGATCAAGCGCATGCGCTGACATAAGGCTGGGGGTACCACCGCCGATAAAAATGCTGACGATCTTCCTGCCCCACACCAAGGGCAGAGCCTGCTCCAAATCAGCGCGCAGCGCATTCAAATAGTCTTGCTCGGGAAAGCTGCCATCCGCTTCATGTGAATTGAAATCGCAATACGGACATTTGCGTACGCACCACGGGAAATGCACGTACAGAGCCAAGGGCGGCAAGGCTGCAAGGCTGAGTATGCCCGGCCGCAGGTAGTGCTCTACCACGCGGGGCGGCACGGCCTGTACCACCTCGGGGCGAATGGGAATCATGCCAGCTGCGAAATCAGTATTCGAAGGGCTTGCGCCCGATGCGAGATCTGATTTTTTTCTTCGGGGGTGAGTTCGGCGGCAGTTTTATTCAATGACGGCAGCCAGAAATGCGGGTCGTAACCAAAACCACCCTGCCCGCGTGGCTGATCAATGATTTCACCATGCCAGCGCGCGTCTGCAATGACAGGTTGCGGATCATCAGCGTGGCGCAGATAGACCAGTACGCAGTAGTAGTAGGCAGACTTGTCTTCATGCGCTTGCAAGTCGGCCACTAGCTTTACGTTGTTAGCCGCATCGGATTTGGGCTCGCCCGCATAGCGCGCAGAAAACACGCCGGGTGCGCCGCCCAGCGCAGGCACGCAGATACCAGAGTCATCAGCCAACGCCGGCAAACCGCTTTCACGGGCTGCATGCCGTGCTTTGGTCAGTGCATTTTCTATGAAGGTGGCGTAAGGTTCTTCTGCTTCACTGATATTCAGCGCTGCCTGCGTTTGGATCGCGAAACCAAGCGGCGCGAGCAACCGATCAAACTCGGCGAGCTTGCCGCGATTATTGGACGCTAATACCAGTGGACGTGTCATCACCATCAGTATCGGTTCAGGCGACCAGTCCCAATGCCTGCTTCTGCAAACGAATCAGCTCTCTGATGCCGGAATCAGCCAGATCAAGTAGCTGATTCATGGTTGCACGATCAAATGCATCACCTTCAGCAGTGCCCTGCACTTCAATGAAATGCCCGGCGTCATTCATGACGACATTCATGTCGGTGTCGCAGCCTGAGTCTTCGATGTAATCCAAATCGAGTACGGGTAAACCCTGATACACGCCCACCGAAATCGCTGCCACAAAATGGCGCAATGGAATCGCGGCAATCTGCCCACCCGCGACCAGACCGCTGAATGCATCATAGGCAGCAATCATGGCGCCAGTAATCGCAGCGGTACGGGTACCGCCATCGGCCTGGAGCACGTCACAATCGAGTTGCAGAGTGCGCTCACCAAAAGCGTTCAAATCGAAAGCAGCACGCAGCGAGCGACCAATCAGGCGCTGGATTTCCTGGGTGCGTCCGGACTGCTTGCCTTTGGCTGCTTCGCGGTCCATGCGGGTGTGGGTGGAGCGCGGCAGCATGCCGTACTCGGCAGTGAGCCAGCCTTTGCCCTGCCCGCGCATGAAGGGTGGCACCTTCTCATCGACACTGGCGGTGCAAAGCACGCGGGTATCGCCGAATTCAATCAGTACAGATCCTTCTGCATGGCGAGTGTAATGGCGCGTGATACGAACTTCGCGCAGGGCATGCGCTGCACGCCCGCTGGGGCGTTGTGTGGCGTTATCTGACACTTAATCCTCGGATGGTGTAGTGGGTGTTTTGTCGTCCGGTGTGCAAAAGCGTGCGATCGCACGTTCAATCGCCTCGGCTCCCTGATTTTGCTCTGCGGGGGCGTAAGACGGATGAATGCTGGTCACGACGCGGTTGCCCGGCAGTGCATCCGTCATCATCGCACTTGGGCTGCCTGCCGCGCCCGGCTCATCTTCCAGCCAGGTCAGCGCCAGCGCGGTGACATTATCCCCGTTTTTGCCGCCAGCGACGGCGGCGGACTTTACCAGCTCCGGTACAGCCACATCCAGCGATCGGGCAGACAGACGGTAGGCGAGTTCATGCTCAGGGATACTGGACCAGAGCCCATCTGAGCACAGCAGGATCTGGTCACCGGTTTTAAGACGTACGGGCGGTGCCTTTTCCACACGGGGCAAGGTGGGCGCACCGACGCAGTTGTAAAGTTTATTGCGATCAGGATGGAACAGTCTTTCAGCGGGGGACAACCTGCCGAGCGAGACTAGACGTTCGACATGCGAGTGATCGACCGTGCGCGCCAGTATGCGACCACTGCGCAGCCAGTACAGGCGCGAATCCCCGCAATGAGCCCAATGCGCCTCGCCTTGCTGGACGATACAGACAACGATGGTCGTACGGGGCGTATCCGGAAGCCGATGCTCTGCTCGGTAGCGATGCAACGCGTGATGCGCCGCAAAGACGAGATCTTCAAGCAAGCGCGACGGATCAGCCACCGTGGGCCTTGCTCTCTCCTGAAACAAGGCACCCATGACCTGCATCGCCATCGAAGCGGCCAACTCGCCATGCAAATGTCCGCCCATGCCATCTGCCAGCAAGAGCAGTAGCGCATCGCGGGTGAAGCAGTACCCCATCCTGTCCTGATTGCTGCTCCGACCGCCGATCTGGCTGTCCTGATAAATCGAGAAACGCATGTTCAGCCCACCAGTCGGCGTAGCCGGGAAAGTAGATTGTTGGACGCCGCTGCGCTGTTTCTGGGTGGACGTAGCGCCTTTTGCAAAGCGAACACACTCTGAGGACGTTTAAGGGGCTCCAGCATCAGGCTCCAGCGGACGGTATCAATGAGTTCGCTCGAATAAAGCCCGCGCAGTTGATGATAGAAATCATCCATGCGATCTTCACGTTTTCTTTCCATGGCCGATTGCGGCGGCACACCCACCATGCATGTAAAGATCGACGCTCCAATGCTGTAGATATCAGTCCAGGGGCCGAGCTCTTTTTTGGCATAGAGCTCAGGGGCAGCAAAGCCCGGGGTATACATGGGATGCAACTGGGATAAATCAGCGTGCAGCGTCTGCCTTGCCGCGCCAAAATCGATGAGTATGGGTGTACCGTCCGAGCGCAGATAAATGTTAGCGGGCTTGAGATCGAGGTGCAGCAATTTGTGCGTGTGAACTTCGCGCAAGGCATCCATGACTTGCGCGAACATGCGGCGCACTATGGTCTCAGTAATGAGCGGCTTGTCGCCCTTTTTTTTGCGACGGGCAATATGCTCCTGCAAAGACCATCCGTGTTCATAACCCATGACCAGATAGACGGTGTCATGTGCGCGAAAGAAATTCAGTACCCGTATGACATGAGGGTGAACGATAGACGCCAGCGCCCTGCCCTCATCAAAAAAACACTTCAGGCCAATGCGATACAACTCGACATGCTCAGGCGCGACCGTAGGCTGCAGCTCGCCCGCCGCACGCCGCGCCAGTGCGGCGGGCATGTATTCCTTGATGGCGACGGAATTGCCATCATTGTCTTCGGCAAGGTACACGATGCTGAAGCCGCCGACGGCGATCTTCTTTACAATGCGGTATCCGCCGATTTCTATTCCATCCGGCAACGCTGCGTTGGTTTGAACGGCCATCTCTACGAATACTCCATCATTTTCCCGGCTCGGGATTGTGTGGATTAATTAGCTTTTTGTAAAGTCAGACAGGGAACTTATTTTGACTATCAGCAGTATGACCGGGTATGCCGTCGTCAAGCGGGAAAGCGATGCAGGCACGCTGACAATCGAACTTAAAAGCGTCAATTCGCGCTTTCTCGATTTGCAATTCCGCATCAATGATGAGCTTCGCTCACTGGAGCCCATGCTGCGGGAAGCGATCATGTCGCGCGCCGCCCGGGGCAAAGTCGAATGCCGGCTTTCTTTTGGTCGCAAGGAGCAATCCGACACCAGCCTCGCGGTCAATGAGACATTGCTCGCTGCGCTCAACTCAGCGCAACACAAGGTGCTGGCTACATTCAGCGACGCGCGCCCGATGTCGGTCAATGAATTGCTGCGCTGGCCCGGCGTGCTTTCGGAATCAGAACTAGGCCAGGATTCGCTGCAGGCTGATGTGCAGACCGCACTCAGAGATACGCTGGATGCGTTTGTAACGTCACGTCAGCGTGAAGGTGCGTCGCTCGAGACCATGCTGCTCTCGCGCATCGATGATATTGAACAAATCGTCGCCCGTATTACGCCCCTGGTACCTCAGGCGGTCGAACAGTTTCGCCAGAAGGCCATTGAACGCATGCAGGAAGCGCTGGGTCAGGCCATAGGGGACGGCAGCGCTTTGCCGGCCGACCTGCAAGATCGCATTCGGCAGGAAGTTACCCTTTACGGCATACGGGT
>JACCDL010433444.1_pt1 | contig 18813 bp, 19 predicted proteins | sample 7441931 | NCBI WGS metagenome assembly JACCDL01 (sample SAMN15323437, study PRJNA562643) | freshwater metagenome | isolation source: river surface water | place: USA:Blue River Watershed | collected 2017-08-16 | reverse complement strand
TCGCCATCTCTAAACCCATGGCGGTAACACCTGAACGAGACAGTAAAAATGGGATCCCCATTTGAGCACCTTTGATAACCATTTCAGAGGTTAAACGCCCGGTGGTATAAAAAATCAAATCATCCCCATTGCGATCATCCAACCACATCAGACCCGCAATTGAATCAACTGCATTGTGACGACCCACATCTTCGACAAAATGCATGAGCTCTGCGGTTTCACCACAGTTTTTAAACACCGCACAAGCGTGAACAGAACCTGCTTGTTTATAGATTGAAGAACGCGTCCGTATGTGGTCAACAATTTGGTAGACAGCCGATTGCGTAATAGAAGCAGTTTCAGAGAGATGTATTTGATCAATATCATCCATGATTCCACCAAAGATAGTTCCTTGACCGCAACCCGTAGTGACTACTCGACGACTAGTCTTTTCTTCTATATCCACTGTGTTGCCATGGGTTGTGACCGCCACCGATTCAGTTTCCCAATCCACCTGAATACTTTTAATGGTCTCAATAGAAGGCACTAGCCGTTGGTTTCTTAGATACCCCAGCACCAAGGCTTCAGGGGCACCCCCAAGCGTCATCAAGGTGACCAACTCCCTCTTATCCAAATAAATCGTTAAGGGACGTTCACCAGGAATATGAATTAATTTTTTACGACCCTGCTCATCCACAATCTCAACTTCATGGATTAGAGGGGCGGTTGCTTGACTAAGTTGAACCAATTAGGTCTGCCGAAAATAAAAAATCAGTAACTAAGCATAACTTAGTTACTGATTCAATTGAAAAGAAGTTACTTAGCGGCCGGTGCTGGTGGCACAAATGGGCCAGGATTAACGCAAGCCGCAGGCGCTGGAGCACCAGCCTTTTTATACTTACTGGCCACATCATTTTGTGACAAACAGAGTTTGTATGCGCCCACTTTGTCACCATGTGCAGTTCTGGCTTTAGCTAAATCTGCAGCAGCCGCAGCCTCTGGCGTTGGAGCTGGCAACTTAGCCAAGACCAATCCAGATGTCATCAATGTTGCAAGTAGCAGTGATAATTTTTTCATAAGAGTCTCTTTCTTGATTTTTTAGTTTAGGCTTTTATTTTTCCAGACTTTACGTCGTCATACCAAAGCTCATGGTGCTCTTTACCCCACGCTTCATCAACGTAGCCAGTCTTCATACCTTGCAATGCGCCTTCCATACCGATTGAGCCAACATAGATGTGACCCATGGCCATGACAGTCATCAAGATAGCAGCCACACCGTGAATGATGTTCGCTAACTGCATCGTACCTCGCCAGTACTCCATGCCAGGAATTGGAACGATCATGTCCAATACCCAACCTGAGCCTGAGACCACAAGACCTAGAATTGTGACACCACCCCAGAACCAGATCTTCTCACCTGCATTGAAACGATGGGAAGGAATATGTTTACCTGACAGCAATCCACCAAAGGAAGCCAACCATGTGAGGTCGCTCTTGTTTGGAATGTTGTCCTTCACGTAAAGAACAAAGAACAACAAAATGCTGGCTGTGAACAATGGGCCGGTGAAGTTATGAATATTCTTCATAACCAGTAAGAAGGTGCCATAAGCAGCACCACCCATGATTGGTAACAAGAAGAACTTACCCCACAAAATAAAGATACCAGTGATAGCAAGCGCCAAGAAGCTAAAGGCCATCAACCAGTGTGAGAATCGCTCAAGACCGCTGAAGCGCTTCATTAAACGACCCGTTTTGGGCTCATGTAACTTGATTTGACCTTTGATCACAAACACAGTCGTAATCAAACCAGCCATGATGACCAATAACCAACCACCCCAAACAGTGATGACACCATTTCTAATCAAACGCCATTGTTGTCCAGATTTCTGAATCAACACGCCCATCTCTTTGTTTGGGAAATTGACTGTATGAACCTGGTCAGAGTTTGCACTTTTCCAAATAGGTTGGTTGTTAGCTGGTTGATTCTGCTCTTTTTCACGCTGAGCTTGAACATCTTTACTAACTTCTAAAATATTCACAGACTCAACTGGTGGTTTAGCTGCAGGTGCTGCGCCCTGAGCCATCACCACTGAAGCAGTGACAGAAAGAACCACGCTGGCGAGTAAGTTTTTTATTGTAATTCTCATACCGTCTCCTAAATTACTCTAAATACTTACTTAGATTTGACGTAGTCGTCTTGCCCTAGACTGCGAGTTTTAAGCTGCTTTTCCCAGCTAGCTTGATCACCCGAAGTCCAACCTTTTTCAACATATTTGTTGTCTGCAGCAACATAAGCTTTTTCATCGCCTTTTTTTGCTGCAACCACACCCTGTGGCACCTCAGAGCAGGCGCCAAGAGTGAATGTTGTTGCGATCAATGCTGTTGTTAGTGAAATTCTTTTGATCATGATTTTTTTCCTGATGCTTGTTGTGGTTTACCGTAGGCTGTACCCCAACCAAATACATTGGCACCAGCTGCTTTGCCATTTGATTGGCGTTTAACCACACGATTACGGAAAATATCAGCGACCACATCACCATCACCACCGATCAATGCCTTTGTAGAGCACATCTCAGCACAGGCTGGTAGCTTGCCTTCTGACAAACGGTTGCGACCATATTTTTCAAATTCTGCTTGAGTACCATTCTTTTCTGGGCCACCTGCACAGAATGTGCACTTGTCCATCTTGCCACGCAAGCCGAATGTTCCAGAACTTGGGAATTGTGGCGCACCGAATGGGCAAGCATAAGAGCAGTAACCGCATCCAATACAAATATCTTTGTCATGAAGGACAACGCCTTCATCTGTTCTGTAGAAGCAATCTACAGGACAAACTGCCATACAAGGCGCGTCTGAACAGTGCATACATGCCACAGAGATAGATTTTTCAGCACCAATCTGACCGTCATTGATAGTTACAACACGACGGCGATTAACGCCCCAAGGTACTTCATGCTCATTCTTACACGCTGTGACGCAACCGTTACACTCAATGCAGCGCTCTGAATCGCAGATAAATTTCATTCTTGCCATTATCGTCTCCTAAATTCCGCCGCTATTAAGCGAACTTCTCAATCTGACAAATAGTTGTCTTGGTTTCTTGCATCATGGTCACGCTGTCATAACCGTAGGTTGTTGCCGTATTGACAGCTTCACCACGAACGATTGGAGCAGCACCCTTTGGATAAGAATCCAACATGTCTTTACCTTGCCACCATCCAGAGAAGTGGAACGGAATGAATGCTGTGTCTGGTCCAACACGCTCTGTCACCAAAGCTTTCACCTTGATCTTGGCGCCCGTTGGAGATTTAACCCAAACATACTCACCATTGCGAATACCACGCTTGTTAGCAGCTGCTGGGTTGATCTCAACAAAGTTATCTTGTTGCAACTCAGCCAACCATGGATTTGAACGAGTCTCTTCACCACCACCCTCGTACTCCACCAAACGGCCTGAAGTGAGGATGATTGGGAACTTCTCGTGCAACTTGTCTTCAACGTTCTTCTGTTGAATTGATTTGTAAAGCGTTGGCAAGCGCCAGAAAGCTTTCTTGTCATCATGAGTTGGGTACTTAGCAACCAAGTCAGGACGAGTGCCGTATAAAGGTTCACGATGTTGAGGTACTGGATCAGGGAAGTTCCATACCACTGCACGAGCTTTTGCATTACCGAATGGATGGCAACCGTGGTTTTTCATAATCACACGGATCAAACCGCCTGACACGTCAGTCTTCCAGTTCTTGCCTTCAGCAGCTTTCTTCTCTGCATCAGTCAACTCATCCCACCAACCAAGCTTCTTGACCAACACATGATCAAACTCTGGATAGCCAGTCTTGATGTCGGCACCCTTTGAATATGATCCATTTTCGGCCAATAAAGTTTTTCCATCTCTTTCTACACCGAAGTTGGCACGGAAGTTACCACCTCCATCCATCACGTGCTTGCTGGTGTCATAAAGATTTGGGCTACCTGGATGCTTCATCTCAGGCGTACCGTAGCATGGCCATGGCAAACCAAAGTAGTCGCCAGTAGTATCGTAGCCAGTCACTGGATCTTTACCACCCTTAGATTTCAATGTTTTCACATCAAAAACATGCATCATGCGCATGTGTGCCTTTAAGCGCTCTGGTGAATGGCCAGAATAACCAATGGTCCAAACTGTCTTATTGATTTCACGCAAGATAGACTCAACTTCTGGCTCTTTCCATTCTTTACCAGCAAATTTACTCTTAAGCATCTTGTAGTTCTTTGACAACTCATTGCCAAAGCCAAGCTTGTCAGCCATTGCTTGCATGATGACGTGGTCAGGAACTGACTCAAACAATGGGTCAATGACTTTTTCACGCCACTGAACTGAGCGGTTAGACGCTGTCGCTGAACCACTTGTCTCAAATTGAGTTGCAGCAGGCAACAAGTAAACCGCACGATCCTTGTTTACTTGAGCGCCTTCAACTTGCATTGCGGCCATCGCAGCAGTAGCACTTGGATATGGATCAACCACAACCAAGAGCTCTAACTTGTCCATGGCTTTCTTCATGTCAAGACCACGAGTTTGTGAGTTTGGAGCATGACCCCAGAAGAACACGCCCTTCACATTGTTGTCTTGATCAATCAAGTCATTCTTTTCAAGTACCGCATCCACCCAACGTGACACTGTCGTACCTGACTTTTCCATCATGTTTGGCGCATATTGAGCTTTGATCCACTCATAGTCAACACCCCAAACACCAGCGAAGTGTTTCCAAGAACCCGCTGCCAAACCATAGTAACCAGGCAATGAGTCTGGGTTAGGACCTACGTCAGTTGCACCTTGAACGTTGTCGTGACCACGGAAAATGTTCGCACCACCACCACTCTTACCAATGTTGCCCAAGGCCAATTGCAAGATGCAAGATGCACGGACCATCGCGTTACCGATCGTGTGTTGAGTTTGACCCATACACCATACGATCGTACCTGGACGGTTTTCGTGCAAAGTTTTCGCCACTTGATACATCTGCGCTTCAGGAACCCCGCAAGCTTCTTCAACTTTTGCTGGCGTCCATTTTTCAAGCACATCCTTCTTAACCTCTTCCATGCCGTATACACGGTCGTTAATGTACTTCTTGTCTTCCCAACCGTTTTTAAAGATGTGGTAAAGAACGCCAAACAAGAATGGAATATCTGTACCTGAACGAATACGCACGTATTGATCTGCTTTTGCAGCTGTTCGTGTGTAACGAGGATCCACCACAATCATCTTGCAACCAGATTCCTTAGCATGCAACATGTGCAACACAGAAACTGGGTGAGCTTCAGCAGCGTTTGAACCAATGTAGATAGCAGCCTTAGAGTTCTGCATATCGTTATAGCTATTGGTCATCGCACCATAACCCCAAGTATTCGCTACACCCGCAACTGTGGTTGAGTGACAAATACGCGCTTGGTGGTCAGTGTTATTTGTACCAAAGAAAGAAACAAATTTACGAAGTAAGTAAGCTTGTTCGTTGTTGTACTTTGAAGAACCAATGAAGAACAAAGAATCTGGGCCAGAAGTTTTCTTCAAACTCTTCATCTTGGCAGTGATTTCATCTAATGCCTGATCCCAGCTGATTTTTTCGTACTTGCCGTTCACAAGTTTCATTGGGTATTTCAAGCGGAATTCACCGTGACCATGCTCACGAATCGCTGCACCTTTTGCACAGTGAGCACCTAAGTTAATAGGAGAATCAAACACGGGCTCTTGACGAGTCCACACACCGTTTTCAACCACAGCGTCAATGGCGCAGCCCACTGAGCAGTGTGTACAAACTGTGCGTTTCACTTCGATTTTTCCTTTGCCATCAGGCTTAGCTCCACCAGATGCTTTGGCTTTTTGCACCAAAGTCAACTGTGATGCAGCCAAACCCACACCCACGCCCACGCCTGAGCGCTTGAGGAAAGTACGGCGATCCATCATTGGAATCGCTGATTGAAGACTACGCGCTAAGCTTCCAACCATTTGGACTGAATGGCGTGATGCTGCAGCAACTTGATTTGATGATTTACGAATGAGACTCATGGTTAGACCCTTTAAGAATCAAGAGAAATAAAAAACGCTCGTTGAAAAATCAAACGAGCGTAGTTTTGTAGTATTTGCGAACGTGATCAGACAGCTTGTAACCTTTTGTGTCTTCGATCAAGTTTGAGGCTTGCTCAGCAATCGCAGTTCCGACAGGGGTTTGAGAAACTACTGCCACTGCACCTGCAGCAACACCCGCTGTGACAAAGAATTTTCTGCGTGAATCTTTGTGTTTGTTTTCACTCATGTCCATCTCCTATTAATTTTTTTGCATTACTAAATTACAAAAGTAATACTTGCATTTATGAATTAACTATAAACCTTTCTAATTTTTTTTGCACAAGAGTAATCAAATACTTGACTAGGGATTTCCCTGATAAATTGGCGCTGAAACATCTGATTTTTATAACGAAGTTTTTGGCGCTTATTCAACCATGTCCATGGCATAAGCCTCAACCTCAAAAAAAGCTTTGGCTAATGCTGCCACCGACCTGTAATGCTTAGCCAAAGGATGGATTTCTATTGCATCGCACAATTCTTGCACCCAAGCTCGCATGTGCTCGTCATAAAACTTTTTCTGCTGAGTTAGGTTTGCAATCGACAAGTCATCACCCGCAATCAGATAACGCATCACTTCGCACAATGAAGCAATGTGATCTTCACTCTCAGTGACATTTTCTGCGGCCTCAAGACCCAATTCTTCCAAAGAGTCTCTGAGACGCACCAAAGGCTTTTCATTCATAAAGCCTGCTTGGTAATAAGAACCATACAAAAAGATCTCTGGTTTACCAATTCCGATGAATAGCTCTTGATATTCTTCAGCCCACTCTTTTGCTGACGATGAAGAGGCTACTTGAACCAAACCATCCCAGGCCTGAGTCAGTGCCGCAGTGACTGGAGCATCAGCACCAGTTCCATAAGCTGCAGATGCAGCGATGCGATGAAGCAAGTCATCATCCGGTGCTTTGAAAAATAGGAGCGCTAATAAACCGTAAAGATCTGCACGAGCCACATCTTCTTCTAAGCCGTCGGTGCTTAAAGGCGTTACCTCTTGATTCAAATTTTTATCCATATCACTCATTAAACAATGTCATTGTCATTGGGTTTATTCATCATATCGATCACACGGCAATCGCTACACATCTTGAGACGCTCCATTGCTTCACCGGAGAAAGCTGCATGCAAGGACAGCTTACCCAGCATCAACTCAACCATTTTTAAAGTGCCAAACGGTTTGCCACAACTGACGCAATGAAATGGTTTGGTTTCATTTAAAACCACAGTCTTTTTTCTAATTTCTGAGGTTTGTAAACGAGGTATCAAAGTAATCGCATTTTCTGGGCAAGTTTTGACACACAAGCCACATTGAACACAGTTTCGTTCAATCATTGATAACTGCGGTGCATCTGGGTTATCTCTCAAAGCACTCTCGGGACAGGCTCCTACACAAGACATACATAAAGTACAAGCGTCTTGATTGACTGCCAATCCACCAATCGGCGAACCCTTTGCCAGCATTAAGGGTTGTTCAGCTGTCACCTTCTTACTGGCATGTTGCATTAAATGTTCTAAAGCCGCCTCAAGGGTTTCACGCTTTTCTGTGGCGAAAGCAAAGGTGGCCACTGGACACAAGGCTGATTTGGAACCCAAGCGATTCACCTGCAAATCCAACTGAATGGCATCATCTGTTTGCAATAAGATGACAGCCTCTTTTGCATAACCCAAACCCTCTAAAAGAGATTGCGCTAAGTTGACTTGGGCCATCATCGCTTCGCGATATTCAGGGGCTTCTTCTCCACTTAAAAGAATGGCTACTTGAGCATAACCATGTGCCAAACTGGCCAACCAGAAGTCAAGCCCCGTTGAGGCGCTGTGGTGCAACCCGAATGGAATTAAATGTGCAGGTAAGCCTTTAACCTTAGATCGTTGAGTCGCAGCGAGTCGTCCTAATGTTTGAATCAACTCTTGCCCTTGTGTATCACTATGTAATAACAAGCTGGGTGCATTTTTCGCGCCAGCAGCCTGATATGCCTTGGCCATTGTTTTAACCTGTTGACCCAAGTAAGGCACACCTGGATAGTTGTAACGCATGGCACCTGATGGACAAACCGTCGCGCAAGCACCACACCCCATGCAGAGATTTGGATTAACTTTAACGATGCCCTTGCCATCTCTAAATTGAGATTCAATGGCAGAAGTTGAACAAACATCTACGCAAGCAGAACAACCAATTTGACCATTGCGCCCATGAGCACAAATTTTTTCGTTGTATGCGAAAAATTTAGGTTTTTCAAATTCACCAACCATACCCATTAATTCTGATGCGGCAACTGCCTGATCAAGTGGGTCTGACTGAGGCGCAAAGTAACCTTGTGGTGGCTGACTCATCTTAAAGATGGGTTCTTTGGATAAATCAAAAATCAAATCCCATGATTCAGTTCTACTGCGATCAATTCGATCAAAATTAATCGCTCCAATGGTGTTACAAGCTTTAACGCAAGCGCGATGACTCTTGCATTTTTGAAGATCAATTTGATAGCTCAAATCAATGGCGTTTTCTGGGCAAGCATCAACACATGCTCCACAGCGCGTACACAACTCTAAGTCAATGGGGTTTTCTTGCTCCCACTCAACAAAAAAAGCGCCTAAATATCCCTTCAAACTTTTGACTTTGCCACTGTAGACCGGAAACTCTCTGAGCTCGGGCAGATCACCACCGTCCGTACAAAGAACTCCTACACTCAGATTTTTGGATAAACGCTGCGCCCACTGAATGGCAGCATTACCAGGTCCAATAATTAAAACTCGACCACTACTCTGATAACTGACTGTGTTCACAGGATCTGGGGCTGGCAAGGAAGCCTTTGCCAACAAAGCAGCAATTTTAGGCATCGCATTTTTGGCATCCGCAGACCACCCACCTGTCTCACGAATATTGACAAACTGAATAGGGGCAACCAGAGCTTTCTCTTGCTCAGAAGCCACTTCATCAAACAAACGCTTTTCTTGGGTGCACGCCAGAACCAATTCATCAGGACCTTGACTGGCGCTAATGAAGGTACCCACCTCTTGTCGGCACAATGCCTGACTCAATGAGATTTCTTTAGATTCAACCCCCAGACCCTTGGCAATTTGCACAATGTCTAAGGGCATGGTCTGATTACAACTGCAAACGAGCGTCTTCTTTGTCATCCTCTACCTTTGGCCTTTCGGCTCTAACCTTTACGGCTTTTTTTGTTTATTCACCAGCTTTATTGGCTGATTTAATTGATGAAGTACTTGATACCTTCGGCATTTCTTCATTGGATTCTAAACCGCTTGATTTTGCCGAATCTTGAGTATTTATGTCACTAGGGCTTTCATCAGGGGCTGGCTCAGAAACCTGACCATCAGGCGTGTTGGAATTTTCAAGAGTTGTTTCACCACTTTCAAGAGCTTGAAGGCGACGCTGGTAATCCTCTTGATCCAATCGCTCAGCCTCCAGATCAGCCAACTTTTCTTCCGCCGTTTTAAATAAACCCAACATTTTGGATTGATTTAGTTTTTTAAGCATTTCCAATGGAATTGGGTCTGGCTTGGAATAATCATCAATGTAGATATCCAAGCCATCCATGATGTTGTAGCGCGGATCAGAAAAGAGTTTTTGCAATGCAGCCTGCTGAACATTCGGATCAATGCCTGGTTTGACGTATGCCGAGAAATCAGAATCCTTGGTAAGCTTTAAAACATCTTCTAAAGTCGGCGCAGCGGCGGGTACGGTCTCAGGACTGGCTTTTGATGAATCTTGTGGAACCTTTGGTTCTTGAGGATGAGTAGCTTGATCAGATGACTGTTGAGCCAAATCCTTAGAATTGTTTTCAGCAGGATTTTTTTCGACTTTTGCTTGGGTATCTTTGACCTCAGCCTCAATTCCTGCTTTTTTTTGCGCCCAGCGATTCAAAAATCCTGCCATCAGTTGGCCTCATCTTTAGGTCGATAAGCACCTTTGAAAGATGCAGGACGTGCACGCTTCTTAGGCTCTGGTTTGTAATTTTCCTGAACGAAATTAGAAAGCCACGCCGAAGTCTCTGAATCAAGCGGGACATTTTCAACAGTTTCACCACCATCCAATAAACGTCCAGCCTCGTTATAACTAACGCTTAGGAAATGAGGGACAGCAATTGGATCATCTCCATCGGGATGATCTTCCAAGCGCCACATCACAAACCAAGCCGGATTTGTTGATGTGGCGTTCAAATAGTAACCTTCAGCCTCGTCTTTAAATAGCTCAAGCTCAAAGCCCGTAAACAGCCACTGCTCTGACTTATCATCCCGACGCATACAAGTGGCTGGCCGATTTGATAAAACATAGTCAGGTGTTTTGTGTGAGAACTGCCCAATATCAAAAACCACTTCATCCAAGGTCCAACGATAGGATTGCCAAGGGTTATCGATAAACTCCTTACGCATCACAATCGCAAGCTGTAACTTCATGATTTATGTATTTTGAACAACAATACTTGGGAATTTACTGCTCATGTCCTTAGACATTTCAGCCACTTGAATGGCGATCTTGCGAGCAATCGTTTTATAAATCGCACTGATGGCACCATCAGGATCAGCGACGACTGTTGGTCGACCTGAATCCGCTTGTTCACGAATCGATAAATTCAGTGGCAAGCTACCTAAAAAGTCCACTTTGTATTCTTCACACATTTTTTTGCCCCCATCCTGACCAAAAATATGTTCTTGATGATTACAGTTTGGACAAACATAAATACTCATGTTCTCAACGATTCCAATAATTGGGATACCCACTTTCTCAAACATTTTGAGGCCCTTACGAGCGTCTAATAAGGCAATGTCTTGCGGTGTAGTCACAATCACAGCCCCTGTGACAGGAACCTTTTGAGACAGAGTCAACTGAATATCCCCTGTACCCGGAGGCATGTCGACAATTAAATAATCCACGTCACGCCAATTGGTTTGACGAAGTAATTGTTCAAGCGCCGATGTCACCATCGGTCCACGCCAAACCATCGGACTATCCGGATCAATCAAAAAACCTATGGAACTTGCTTGGAGACCATGCCCCTCCATGGGCTCAATGGTGTTTTCAGCGATCGATTCGGGTCGACCTGTGATCCCCAACATCATTGGCTGGCTCGGACCATAAATATCAGCATCCAAGATGCCCACAGTCGCGCCTTCAGCCGCCAACGCCAGGGCCAAGTTCACGGCCGTAGTTGACTTACCTACACCACCCTTACCGCTTGAGACTGCGATGACATTTTTGACATTGGGCAACAACTTCACCCCTCGCTGGACCGTGTGCGCCACAATGTTCATGGTGACATTGACGCTGACGTTTTTCACACCAGGCAACTCTCTTAGGGCGGTAATAACCAACTTCCGTATAAGGTCAATCTGACTTTTGGCGGGGTAAGCTAATACGACATCTAAGCTGACATCAGCACCATCAACCTTGATATTTTTGGCTGATTTTGAGGAAACCAAATCTTTGCCAGTATTAGGATCTATAACGCTTTTCAGCGCATTTTGTATGTTTTCTACCGATAAAGTCACAACTATCTCCTGATGCTTTTTTTGTTTTTTCAGCTCTCAACTATATCCGCAGACTAAAATCTGTGTCTATGCGTCAAATTTTAGTTACTTCCGCCCTTCCTTATGCCAACGGCCAAATTCATATTGGTCACCTGGTTGAGTACATTCAAACCGATATTTGGGTTCGCTTCCAAAGGATGCGTGGCCACGAAGTTCATTATGTAGGGGCAGACGATACGCATGGTACTCCTATCATGTTGCGTGCCGAAAAAGAAGGCATCAGCCCTCAGGAGCTGATTGCCAAGGTTTGGCAAGAACATAAAAGAGATTTTGATGATTTTTTAATTTCTTTTGACAACTACTATTCCACTGATAGCGCTGAGAATAAGAAATTATCTGAAGAAATTTATCTCAAACTGCGTGATGCCGGTTTGATTGAAAAGCGTGCCATTGAGCAAGCCTACGACCCTGTTAAAGAGATGTTTTTGCCAGATCGCTTTATCAAAGGGGAATGTCCAAAATGTGGCGCTAAAGACCAGTATGGCGACTCTTGTGAAAAATGTGGTGCCACATATGCGCCGACTGACCTCAAAAATCCGTTTTCTGTGGTGAGTGGCGCTACCCCAATCCGTAAAGTATCTGACCATTACTTCTTCAAATTATCTGACCCAAGATGCGAGACCTTTTTAAGAGAATGGACTCAGGTCAAAACCCCTTTGCAAGCAGAAGCTCGCAACAAGATGAAAGAATGGGTGGGCGAACCTGGTGAAAGTAAATTGGGTGATTGGGATATTTCAAGAGACGCACCCTATTTTGGTTTTGAAATACCTGACGCTCCAGGAAAATACTTTTATGTTTGGCTCGATGCTCCGATTGGTTATTACGCCAGCTTCTTGAACTTATGCCAACAAAAAGGCTTGAACTTTGACGAGTGGACCAAGCCCGATACAAAGACAGAGCAATATCATTTCATTGGCAAAGATATTTTGTATTTCCACACTTTATTTTGGCCAGCCACACTAGAGTTCTCCGGTTATCGCACCCCTACCAATGTGTTTGCGCATGGATTCTTAACGGTTGATGGCGAGAAGATGAGTAAATCACGCGGCACCTTTATCACCGCCCACAGCGTGATTGAATGTGGTCTTAACCCTGAATGGTTGCGCTATTACTTTGCGGCCAAACTCAATGCCAGCATGGAAGACCTAGATTTGAATCTTCAAGACTTTACCGCCCGAGTGAACAGTGATTTATTGGGCAAGTACATCAACATTGCAAGCCGTAGCGCCGGATTTTTAGTAAAACGATTTGGTGGCATCGTGGTAGACGCTGCCATGAGTCATCCGCTACTAGCTCAATTGGCCGACGCCAAAGATGAAATCGCAGAACTCTATGAAGCTCGTGAATATGCCAAAGCCTTGCGTCGCATCATGGAGCTTGCCGATGCCGTGAATGGTTATGTTGATAGCAATAAGCCTTGGGAAATCGCCAAAGATCCAAGCAAAGAAAACGAATTACAAACCATCTGTAGTGTTACCTTAGAGGCATTTAGGCGCTTGACCTTGTTCCTAAAACCAGTAGTACCTCATGTGGCAACCGGAGTTGAAAAATTCCTCAATATTGCGCCAATGACTTGGGATGATGTGAATCAACCCTTGTCATCCAAACAGGCCATCAATCCTTATCAACATCTCATGACTCGGATTGACCCTGCCTTAATTGATCAGCTCATCGCAGCCAATCAACAATGATTCAACTAGCGCGTTTTCGACCCAAAATCGTTGACGCCATCCAAGGCTACAACAGCCAAACTTTCATCAGTGATTTAAGCAGTGGGATCACGGTCGGAGTGATTGCTCTACCTCTGGCGATTGCATTTGCAATCGCCTCAGGATTAAAGCCAGAGGCAGGCTTAATTGCAGCTGTTATTGGGGGTTTTCTGACCTCTGTTTTTGGAGGCAGCAAAGTTCAAATTGGTGGGCCAGCAGGCGCCTTTGTGGTGATTGTTTACGCCATCGTAGAACGATACGGTGTGGCCAATTTAATTCTTTCTACTTTTTTGGCAGGCATATTACTCGTTGCCATGGGGCTTTTTAGGGTTGGCAACTTAATTCGTTTTATCCCTGTAGCCATCATCATTGGATTTACCAGTGGCATTGCAGTACTCATTGGTTTGTCTCAAGTGAGAGATGCCTTTGGCTTACAGATTGCCAAGGTTCCTGCTGATTTCTTCTCTCAAATCAATGCGTTTTATCAATATGCCAACTCAGCCAATCTGATGGCGACCCTCACTTGCGCCGGCACGTTGATATTGATCATTGTGTGGCCTAAAGTGACCGCTCCATTGGCCCGCTTTTGGAAACCTATCGCCCTAGTACCAGGCATTATTTTCTCTATGGTGACAGTGACCATCCTCGTGAGTTTCTTAGGTCTTCCCATTGAAACCATCGGCAGTCGATTTGGTGAAATTCCACACAACATCCCCGCCCCGAAAATCCCAGCATTGGATTGGGAAACCGCCAAACAATTATTTGCGCCAACACTCACCATTGCATTGCTAGGGGCCATTGAATCTTTGCTCTGCGCCCGAGTGGCTGACAACGCTAGCAATGACAAACATGACCCCAATCAAGAACTCATGGGGCAAGGCATCGCTAATATTGTGGTGCCATTCTTTGGCGGATTACCGGTCACAGGAACGATTGCAAGAACAGTCACCAATGCCAAGGCTGGAGCTAAAACACCTGTTTCTGGGGTGATTCATGCGCTGGTGATTTTGTGCATCATGTTGATCGCCGCCCCTATGGCCAGTCATATTCCAATGGCTTGTTTGGCAGGCATTTTGATTTACATCGCATGGAATATGTTTGATGTTGCAGAGTTCAAACGCTTAAAACAATTCAACATCACTTATAAGCTCATTTTGCTAGGCACTTTCTTTTTGACGATTGTGTTTGATTTGACAGTGGCTGTTCAGGTGGGATTGATACTGGCATGTATTTTCTTCATTTATCGAATTTCATCTCTCACCCGAATTGAGCGCCTGGAGTTGCCCGAGGATTTTTTATCTCAAGATGACTTACCTCTTGAGGATCAGTTTTCTCTTCATCACCGAGTCGAAGCCTACGGCATTTACGGTTCCTTATTTTTTGGAGCGATTGATAAGGTTGAAGATTTATTTGACCCCCATGAAAAGAACCGCCCCAAACCACAAGTACTCATTTTAGAAATGCATCAACTCATTAATATTGATACCAGTGGTATTGATGCTCTCAAAGCTTTGAATAAAACCCTGAAAAATCACGGCGGCACCCTGTTGGTTTGCAGTGCCAATGAGCAACCAAATTCTTTGATGATGCGCAGCGGCTTTATCGATGAAATCGGGGAAGAAAATGCTCTAGAAAGCCTTGCAGCAGCCTTTGAAAGGGCAAAAAAGATTGCCGAGGATGCCTGTAAGGTAAATGTAGGCAGCTAAGTCTCTTAAATCGCTACAATTGACAAATTATGGCCCAATATAAATCAAACATTACCCAGTTTCTGGAAGAGCTAAAAGCTCAAAAACCTGAGCTAGAGCAAGCCCAACAGGAGGGACGCGCCCTTTTGTGGGACAAAGCCCCCACTTCTCCAGAAGAACAACAACGCAATCTCATCGCCCGCGTGAAGCAAAAAGCTTACGTTTATCAATGAGCGATTTGATTACCGCAATTCCGGAAGTCACCGATGGCATGTCTGAGTCATTTGCCAGACTGTATGGCGAGCCTTTATTTCAACTTCCTTCTGACCTATACATTCCACCCGATGCCCTTGAGGTTTTCTTAGAGGCTTTTGAAGGTCCCTTGGATCTATTGCTGTATTTGATCCGCAAGCAAAATTTCAATGTCTTGGATATTCCAATGGCTGAGGTAACCAAGCAGTACCTTGGCTATATTGAACAAATTCGCCATTCGAATTTAGAACTTGCTGCTGAGTATTTACTCATGGCTGCCATGTTGATTGAAATTAAATCTCGCATGTTATTGCCAATGAAGAAAGCTGACAGCGATGAGGAAGTAGAAGATCCGCGCGCAGAATTGGTTCGCCGCTTGCTAGAGTACGAGCGCATGAAGTTGGCTGCCCAAGAGTTGGATAAATTACCTGTATTAGGTCGCGACTTCTACAAAGCCAATGGCCACGTTGACACCACTGTGGCAGTGACATGGCCAGATATCAATCCTTTGGATATTCAGGCGGCATGGAAAGACGTCCTCTATCGCGCCAAACTTAATCAGCACCACACCATTACTCGTGAGCAATTATCTGTGCGTGACTTCATGACTCGCATCTTGCGTCGCTTGCAAGGCGAGCGTTTCATTGAATTTACAGATTTATTCGAAGAAGCGATTGCCTCTGGTCAAGGGGCTCCCATGGTTGTGGTTAACTTCATCGCCATGCTTGAGTTATCCAGAGAGTCTTTAATTGAGATTACTCAAGCTGAACCGTATGCACCCATTTACGTGCGCCTGTCTTACTCGCCTAACTGAAGTTTATTCAGTCCTATTTTTAAGATTAAAGCGGCCTCTTCATGAAAATTATTAGCGATATTCAAGATTTGCGCGATCAATTGCGTGGTCAAAATCGTGCCGTCTTTGTCCCCACCATGGGAAATTTGCATGAAGGTCATCTGTCTTTGATGCGTCTAGCCAGACAGCATGGCGATCCCGTGATTGCAAGTATCTTTGTGAACCGTTTGCAATTTGGCCCGAATGAAGATTTTGATAAATATCCTCGCACTTTTGAAGCAGACGTTGAAAAGCTTGAAAAAGAAGGGGTGTATGTTTTATTTGCTCCAACAGAAAAAGATCTTTATCCAGAGCCCCAAGAATATCGCGTAGAGCCGCCACAAAATTTGGGCAAGATTCTTGAAGGGGAATTCCGTCCAGGATTTTTCCAAGGTGTTTGCACTGTGGTTCTAAAGTTATTTTCTTGCGTTCAACCTAAGGTAGCAGTGTTTGGTAAGAAGGATTACCAACAGTTGATGGTGATACGCCAAATGTGTCGTCAGTTGGCTTTACCTGTAGACATCGTTCCAGCAGAGACTGTGCGCGCCGAGGATGGCTTGGCCCTATCTTCCAGAAACGGGTATTTATCAACCGAAGAACGCGCCGAAGCTGTTCAACTAATACAAACACTGAAAGAAGTGCAAGACAAGGTATTACAGGGCAAACTCACTGCAACAGATATTCAGCGGATTGAACAAGAAGCGATTGCTAAATTAAGCACTCGTGGCTGGCAGCCCGATTACATTTCTGTGCGCAAACGTAAAGACTTGTTAAGCGCCAACGATGCTGAATTATCTTCCAATGAAGCTTTGGTGGTATTGGCAGCCGCCAAATTAGGCAAAACTCGCCTGATTGATAATTTAGAGATCTAAGTCAATGAAGCTGTCAGACTTTTCAATGACTTTATTCATAACGATATTTTCTGCAAGCTCTGTCCGTAAGAAACTGTTTCTTTTTCTGGCGCTGGCTGTGACTCTTCCACTGATGCTGGGCAGTCGCACCAGCTTGGGTGAATCCAAACCCCAACCAAAGGTCCCATTACAAGCCAAACGTGTTATTACTTTATCGCCTCATTTAACAGAAATTGTTGATGCCGCTGGAGGTACAAGCCAATTGGTGAGCGTGAGTGCATTTAGCAATTACCCTGAATCAGTCAAAAAGCTCCCCATCACCAGTGATGCCCGATCAATTGATTTAGAGAAGATGAAGCAACTGAAGCCAGATTTGATTATTTACTGGCGTGGCGGCACACCAGAAACTCAGATTGAATCTATTCAAAAAATATTTGCCCATTCAGCTCAAATTATTTTTGTCGAACCCAAGAAATTAAATGACATTGCAACAGACATTGAAAAGCTTGGTCAGTTACTTGGAACAAGTGCGCTAGCTCAAAAGAATGCAGCCAGTTTTCGATCAGAAGTCGCCCAGCTAAAAAAGAAATATCACAATGCCCAGAAAAGAAAAGTACGGGTTTTCTATCAAGTGTGGGCTCAACCTCTAATGACCCTCAATCATGACCACCTAATCAGTGACATCATTGAATTATGTGGAGGTGAGCAGCTATTTGCCAAAGAAAAGCTATTAGTCCCTACGGTTAGCAAAGAAGCTGTCGTGAAAGCCAACCCAGAGATTATTTTCACGGCGGTGGATGCAAAACAAATGAAGACTGATTGGACCATGTGGCAATCCATTCCACAATTGGCTGCCACTCAAAAGAAAGCCTTCATTGAAATTGATGCAGATACGATCAGCCGTCCATCCCAAAGGGTTCTGTCAGGCGCTCTTAAGATTTGCTCAGAAATCGATAAGATTCGATAAAGCAAAGACCCAAATCTATTTAAACAGGTATGTAGATTGTTTGACCTGACTTGCTGTGGGCTTGCTCAATCGGATGCCCTAGAGATTGTTCTAAATTGATTGGGTTGACGACTTCTGATAAAGGTCCTGCTAAATAAGAACCATCACTCATGAGCAGAAGTGCATGTGTAAATCCTCGATGAATCAAAGCAATTTCGTGCAAGCTCGCAATGATGGTTTGGCCACAGGCCTGACTTCTTTCAATCAATGTTTGCAATAAAGTCACTTGATGACCCACATCCAAGTGAGAAGTTGGCTCATCCAAAATCAAAGCTTGGGTATTCTGGGCAAAGCAAGCGGCCAGCGCAACCCTTTGACGCTCACCGCCAGACATGGTTTGCCACTCGGCTTGCGCCAAATGCTCAACATCACAATTTAAAAGAGCTTGCATGGCAATTTCAAGATGGGTGCTTTCAGAAGATTTTTCAGCCTGCCAAGGGAATCTGGCAGCCAACACAACATCAATCGCTCTTATTCCATGAACTCCAACAGGGAACTGCTCCGCATAGGCACGCACTTGAGCCAATTGCTCTGAGGAGTAACTTGAAATTGAAAGATTATTCCAAGCAATGCTTCCAGTTGACTGATGCGCTTGAACACCTGCAATGATTCGTAACAAGGTTGATTTACCAGCGCCATTGCGACCTATCAAACACCAACGCTCACCCTTTTTAACCTGCCAGTTCAATTGCTTGATCAAAGTACGCCCTGGCACCTGAATATCCAGATTGCTTATTTTTAGAATCACATCTGACATCACTTTGGAATCATGGGTCATGATGTACCCCAATGTCGCAAACGTGACAAAATCCATAAAAAGCTAGGCACCCCAATCAAGGCCGTGATGACGCCGAC
>JACCDL010771382.1_pt1 | contig 18827 bp, 19 predicted proteins | sample 7441931 | NCBI WGS metagenome assembly JACCDL01 (sample SAMN15323437, study PRJNA562643) | freshwater metagenome | isolation source: river surface water | place: USA:Blue River Watershed | collected 2017-08-16 | reverse complement strand
TTAAAAGAGCGGGGGCTAGAACTGGGTGGTGGCGGTGGTGGCGGTGGTGGCGGCGGTGGCGGAGGTGGCGGCGGCGGTGGCGGCGCTGCCGGAAGCATATTTGGCGGCAGTAGAAGCAAAGGCACTGCGGATTTCCACCCCTTGCTCCCAATACACATTATGTTGTATCAGTTGTCCAAAACAGTCGCAAATGAGAATTTCAAGACATCGATGGATTTCGAATTGGTGTTGCAGTTGTATGATTTTTTATTGATGTCAATAGAGATTGTCAAGAAAAATGCACAAAATGGCATAAGATTCCGCGATTTATTTTTCATAGACAATTGTTTAGATAAAATCCCAAAAAGAGGTAAAATGATGTCACTGATAGAATTGCTAACCACACGATTCTGTGGCAAACTAAACACAGAATATTTTGAAGATTACAAATCGCAAGGTATGAATGCCGAATTTTTAGAATTAATGAATAAAACAATGAATTCCTGTATGAAAACCCCCTATGATATGATTGTGGACAAAATAAATTATGATACATTTGTAAAAGCAGTTTCTCTATCGGCAAAAGAAGTTGCAAATGAAATCATCGGCAATAGAGAAAAAAGCAAAAGAATCATAAAATCTCGAAAATCTCTATTGCAACATAATAAAATGCGGTCAAAGAAACAATCCAAAAGGTCTTCAAGACGGTCAAGACGGTCAAGACGGTCCAGGCAGTCAAGGCAGTCAAGGCAGTCTAACAGGTCTAACAGGTCTAACAGGTTAAATCGTTCAAATAAATCCAAGAATTCAAAGCATTCTAAAGGATTAAACCAGACACAACCCCGAAACAAAATGTCATTTCAATACTCATCTCGCAAAACACGAAAATTATAATGCACGCAAATAATAATATAAAAGATTGGCAATTTTTTCAATATGCACGCCGAAGACGAAAATGTTATCAAACAATTGAATTATTTCATATCTATACGCAAAATACCGAATCTTATTTTTCACGGGTCATCCGGCACCGGCAAACGCACCATCGTCGGCAATTTCATAAACCAAATCTATGAGGGCGACCGCAATCGCGTCAAATCCAATGTAATGTTTGTCAATTGTGCCCACGGCAAAGGCATCAAATTCATCCGCGACGAACTCAAATATTTCGCCAAGGCAAATATGCAGTGCAACGACAACAATATGTTTAAGAGCATTGTGTTGATGAATGCCGATGAACTCACGATTGACGCCCAGAGCGCCTTGCGCCGGTGCATTGAACTGTTTAGTCACAATACGCGCTTCTTCATTATTGTAGAGAATAAATACAAATTGCTGAATCCGATTTTGTCGCGATTTTGCGAAATTTATATACCGGACAAGACGACTTTGTGCGCAACACATCAATTAAAATACACAAGTATGCATCAAACAGGGGTGGAATCCACCTATAATATGGAGAAGATAAAACGCGAAAACCGTTGTGCAATTTTGGACCCCGAATTAAAACCAATAATGCTTCGGTTTTTGACCCCAGACGGTTGCCTTGCAAAAACCGAAGACCAATTATGGTTTATGACATATGCAAACAGATTATATGAAGATGGGATATCGTGTTTGGACATAATAAAATATTTGGACGAGGATTTAGGCGTAGAAAATGAAAAAAAGAAAAAAATGATAATAACGCTCAATTTCTGTTTCAACAAAGTGAAAAGTGAATATCGGTGTGAAAAGATGGCAATGTTTTATCTGTTTGACTATTTGTTTTTTCGTTCAAACAAGAGTTTGAAAAACATATCATTTATATAAATAATGGACGATTTTGTGTTGTCAAATCTAAATGAATCGCGGAATGAATGGTGCAGCAGATTGGTTGGCGTGTTGTGTCCTATGATAATGGAGGGCATCCGTTCGATTTTCAATGAATCGTGGAAAATCAGTTCTGACAACAACGAAATAGAGAAATACTTGATGACTTTTCAGAATTTACTATGTCGTGTTCCAAAATGGAATTCCACAATTATTGACGATGAGCGCAAACGAATCATAGAAAAATCCGGATGCAATTATTTGGAGGATTTAATCACTTGTGTGCACGTCATACAGTTGAAGGTGCTAACTTGTGTGCGTGTGGGAGCGCGACAGAAAAAGATTGACATATCAATTCCAAAATTGAATGATTTCATACACAAGGCATATATTAATGTGGCGAGCAAAGTATATCGCAATGCTTATCTGTTTGACAAGCACGCGTCGCCGTTGCAACAGCAGAAATACAATCGCGAGTTTGAAGTCATTGTGGAAGAATGCATATTGAAGACCATTCGCGACAGTATTCCCACAGAGGCAATTGTGCGTGCATATTTGGACGAATCGGTGGAGCAAGAAGAGGAGATTGTGATAGAGAACGCGCCGGCAGAACCTGTTTTGGTAAATGGCGAGAAATCCGAAGAACTAAAGGAACCCGAAGTTCCAAAGGAACCTGAGAAACCAATAGAGACAGTTCCGGCAATATCAAATATTAGTGATGCACCTGTGATAAATCGTTTAACATTTGATGATGTTGACCACGCCATAGATGTAGAAGGAAAAGTGGAAAAAATAGATGCGCCCAAGACATTGGAGCGATTGGAGGAAATTAGTGTGTCGCGAAATTTGCAACGCAAATTAGAAGAAGAGGCGAACGACGATGACGACAGCGACAGATTGATAATTTCGGATGACATCAATATTGATTTGGGAGTTATGAGTTTGGACCCGACACTACCAGAAGACGAGGAAATCAAATTGGATTTTGAGACCCTATAAGGAAAACCGTAGGTTTTCCTTGGACCTTTCCCTTTATTTTGTTACGCCCTTGGACCTTTCCCTTTATTTTGTTACGCCCTTGGCACCCATTAGCGTCGCGCGGTCCCTTCGGGACCTTCCTGACGCTATAAATGTCTCATAAATGTCTCATAAATGTCTCATAAATGTCTCATAAATGTCTCATAAATGTCTCATAAATGTCTCATAAATTTAAGGAAAGGTGTTCATATGCAGAAAAATATTAATATATGTTTAAATATTAATATTAACATGAATCCGGCAATTCAAATATTTTTGGGATACATTATGGCAGATTTTTTAGGAGGATTTTTTCACTGGTTTGAAGACACATATTTAGATTATGATTCAAAAATTCCATTGTTTAATGGAATTTCAAAACACAATGAAATGCATCATTATTTTCCAAGAACAATTGTCGGTTATTCGTATTTTGAAAACATTTCCACAACCCTTCCAATAATTGCAGCACTATTTTTAATTATTGTGTATTTTTATCCCAAATCTGTATCACAGAATCCATATTTTTATGCATCTTTATTCATATTTGGCACATTAACTAATGTGTTTCATAGATTGTCACATATGAGAGAGTGTGAACTGCCGTCGATAATTTTATTTTTGCAAAATATTGGATTATTGTGCAGTCATACATTTCATCGGACCCATCATACACAAAATAATGATTCTGTTTATTGTCCAATTTCCACATATTTAAATTTATTTCTTGACAATATTGGATTTTGGAGACTTCTTGAAAATATTATTTATTTTATTACAGGTGTGAAACCAAACAGAAAACCCAAATATGAAGAATACAAAGAAATTCAAACCCATCTGCACGAAAATGCAAAAATGGAATGTCCAGATGTTCCGACACGAGATGATATTGATAAACTTATCATAATATTAGACGAATATATGAAAGGGAAATCAAGGTTAAGTGGCGTAGGGCAAATACAAATGTAACAACCTTCGGTTGTTCTGTGCGAGTCGACCCATACTTTAAACACATCAGTGAATAATGCCAATTAGAAAGACAAAGCAAGATGATGCAACGGTGTAAACCTTTGCACATTGTTTGAATGTCGACCACCACAGATGGACTAATAATTCTCCAATATAAAAGTGCAAAGATTTATAATAAAAGATTTACAAATACTTAAATATATAATACATCAATGTTATATGAAATGATAAAATATTTTCCATACACAGTGATGAATATAATACCGATGTATGGAGGAATAGGATGGATAATATACACATCAATGCAGCATATGGGGAAATATGAGTTTTTGGTGGGACTTTATATATGTTTGGGAGCAATAGTTTATGGAAAAGTGATGAACAAAATAAATAGTTTATCTTAAACTGTTGCACATTTAACCGCAGTGTTGTCTTAAAGGAAGGATCCAAAGGGGTTGTCATCCCGCCACCCGAAGGGAGGTGCTTAACCCTGGGTTCCCTCGTGCGGTAGGAGGGGGTCTAATAAAAAACGCACAAACCATATAGAAATGGAGACTTTGTTTTCTGTTGTATTATTTAGCACAATTTTATTTGTTGTGATAAAGATGATTGAGATGAAGTTCATACAGAAGACAATGAAACCGGTGAAGGAGATTGTGCGGGATGCATTTATTGTTGGTGTGTCGGTTGCCGTGGCATCATTTGCTGTAATGACTATGGACAAACCTATGGCAGGATTTTTAAATGCCATTACGGAGAAACAGGTGCTAACAGCACAGGCGCCGGTTTTTACAGATAACCCAGGGTTCTAATTATATAGGTATATATATAATGAATAATGCTCATCATATGTCCATTTATCAAGTGGGACAAGATGTTGAAATCAACCCTCACGGCAATGCTTGGTATCTAGGCAAAATTGACAAAATATCATTTGAAATTAGAAATACAAAAAACAATCGTCAAGTAAGTAAACGACCCGAACAAGTAAGAGTTGCAGGATTTCCTGAACTCACTGGAGAAAATGCACATATACCAGTTGGAAGTGCAGTTGAACATCTGGGACAAGGTCGAGGTCGAGGACAACAAGAATGGTTGCCTGGAACATTAATTAATAAAAGATATACTGTGCGTCGCTATGTTCGAGAAGGTGTTTTAAATGATTTTATGGACTTTGTTTCGGATAACCGAATAAGACCAGAAACGCCACAACAAAGACAATATTTTGTTGTGGAAGAAGCACCAGCACCGCGCGAAGAACACGAAGATCCACTTCAAGTCCATGAAGCATTTGCTGATTTAAATTTAACAAAATTTATGAAAATTATTAGAAGAGAAAATAATGGTGCTTCTGATTTTAAAAATAAACAAAGTGCTCTCAGACCATTGTTTGAGTATATTGGCGAAGCAGATTTATTCACAAAAGATAAAAAAAAATACAGCAGAGATTTTAAATCGCGCTCCGCAAGTGAAGACGCGCCGAGATATATAGGTATAATTGAAAGAGTTGATGATTATATTTCAGAACATCCTGGAGTAGAAGATGACACACTAGAAGTGATACAATTTGTGTTGTCTCAACCCCGAGAATATAAAAATTTATACCTTCAAACTTTTCACGATGAGTGTATGAAGGCATATACAAGTGGAAACCCAGAAAGTTGCACAAAGGGAATGTGGGAAAGAATTTATTTGGCAAACAAGGGAACAATTGAAGGTCTTTGTTTAAATGCAGTGACGCAAAGTGCTAGTGCCAGTGCCAGTGCCAGTGCCAGTGCCAGTGCCAGTGCCAGTGCCAGCACTTGTAATCCCTTGCATCTTGCATTGTATGACACTTTCACACCTGGTTCAGAAATAGATATTTATGATATTTTTAATCAATGGTATGACAAGTATTCTTATGATGGAATTCCAAAAGATGTTAATCCACTTGAGAATTTGAGTGTTGAAGCAAGAATGCAACATTATCGTGATTTTGTGCACAAATATTTAATGGAAAACTATTCATTTATGATGTCAGAAAAAATTTGGAACCACGAAGATTTTCAGAAAAGATTAGAAAAAACAATAACACCAAATCAATACATATTTGAGAAATTAAATTCCACATTTGGAGGTAGAAAAAGAAAAACAATTAAGAAACGAAAACCAGTTAAAAAGCAAAAAAATAGAAAAACAAAAAAATATTAAATGGTTAATAGTCTCGAACCTTTGCTTTTACACCTTTACACATTTTAAATGCCGAAGAGCAACCGAAGGTTGCTCCACGTGTAACCGCCAAAGGCGGTTATCCCTTTAGGTCGGCATCTTTGAATGTGTAAAGTAACTGTCACTAAGCGCCCATTTGGGGCGCGAAGTCGACCACCTACGGTGGTCTTTGCAACTGATAAAAACACCTTTTATATCTGAGAAATCAGAGAGCAACCTTCGGTTGCTCCACGTGTAACCGCCAAAGGCGGTTATACCTTCGGTGATTTCAAGTTATATAATCGGCATTTTAAAAGTGCAAAGATTTAAATTGAAATAACATTCCCACACCAATAATTAACAAAAATGCCTGTTCAAATGCATTCAATTCATATTTGTCATACCAAATAACATATAAAGCAAACAAAAGTGCTAATGACTCGAGTATTATAGGATGTTTAATCAAAAAATTTCTAAATTTTAACCGGATCATGGCAGCAAACGCACCAATAAAGAATGCTGCTGCTAAATAAAACGAATTTTCCATTATATATTTATTTGGTTAAATATATAAAAATAAAATTGCAGATGACAATGGAACCAATAAAGGAGGGGAAAAATTTTAAACAGTAGATAATAACATAAATACTTATCCTTTAATTTATTTATAAATTTGCTCTGCCAACTGGCAGAGCAAATATAAAACGTTTGCTCTTGAAGTTGCAAGAGCAAACGTTTGACTAGTTTTCTAAAAAAATCAAACTAAATTATTTTTCGCACGATAACTCGTAACAAAAAACAATTTAAGAAGAGTAAGCAATTCCAGCCATACCCGCCATCACACGGAGTACGTTGTAAGAGTAGGCATAGACACGGACCTTAGCAGTGGCAACACTGGCAACAGTGTTGGAAGAAAGGACCAACTGGAGAGTGGCGTTGTCGATTCTGGAGAAGTTGCACGAGCCGCTTGGGTTATGTTCCTCAGGGCGCAGAGCAAAGGAATAAACGTTGATACCAGTGTCGGGAGCACGGGTGTGGTGCTGGAAGGGCTGAACGGTGTCGAAGTAAGAACCCTCTCTCTCGGAGATGCGGTCCTGACCGTTGAGCTGCAACTTGGCAGTGACGACGGGGTTCTCGCCCCAGCAGTGCATGTCGAGGGCAGTCTCAGCAAGGACATAGGTGCCAGCATCGGAAACAAGAGAACCGTTCTCAGTGGAATCACCAGCAGCAGCAAAAATGCCAGTTCTGCCAGTAACCATATCACCATCAGTGGCACCGGCCATCTGGAAAACACCTCCAGAAATGAAAGCGTTGGCACCAGAGACAGAGTCACTGCCGGCAAAGACGTGGATAGCAGGAGGAAGGGCATCAATAGAGTCAGTGTAGTTGAAAGCCTGAGATCCGAGGACCTTGTAGAGGGTGGTGCCTCCGATCAAAGAACTGCAGTAATCAACGTTGGCATCGGGCTGAACAACCCAGATGAGCTCCTTGCAAGGGTGGTTGAAGTTAATCTTAATCTTGTTAGAAGAAGAACCAACAGACTCATCACCAGTGTACTGGAGCTGCTCAATGAGGTACTCGTGGGGGTTGGAAGCCATCTTTCTGCGCTCATCAGTGTCGAGGAAGATGAAATCAACATAGATAGAGGCAGCAACAAGGGACTGCTGGTAAGCCTGGGTGACAGAGACAGATCCAGAGGTGGCAGCAATGTCAGTGACAGCCCACAAGCACTCACCAATGGGTCTGAAGTCGATGTTGATCTTAACCTCGTGGTACTGGAGAGCAACGAGGGGAAGAGCAAGACCGGGGTTTCTGCAGAACCAGAAGAGGAGGGGGATGTAGAGGGTGGTCTCAGGGAGAGCCTTGCGGGGGGCGCAAACCTGGCCGGGACCGCCAGCAGCAGAGCAGGGTCCGTTGATGTCGGCAAAGGTGGGGTCAACAAGGTAGGTGAGTTGGGTGGTGTGTCCAATCATCTTGTAATAACCTCTCTGCTGCTCAGCAGAAAGGGTGAGCTGGTTCCAGATGTGCATCCAGTCACCATACTGTCTGTCGATTCTCTGGCCACCAATCTCGATCTCAACCTGAGAGATGAGCTGCTCGCCGGGGAAATCCAACCAACGGGCATAGACAGGGCCAGTGCCGTTGGTTCCCATACCCTGGTTAATCTCGGGGAGAGTAACCTGAACGTAGGTTCTGTAAGCAAGATCTCCGTTTCTGGAGATGGTGCAACTAACACGGCGACCGAAATCGGCCTGTCCGTTGAAAGTCTGCTCGATGGACTCCATCGCGAAGTTGGTGTGGCGTCTGTAAGACACCTTCCAGTAAGTAATTTCAGGGGTTCCAGTCAAGAACACATCCTGAGCGCCGTAAGCTACTAATTGCATCAATGCTCCTCCCATTTTTTTTTATATACTTAAAAACTATTTTTTCCTAAATATTTGTCCCAATAACACGCGTTTTCTCTATGGTTTTTGATTTTCATACAGATGTTATTATTATTCACATCTACATTTGCCTGTTTGAAATCATCTCTTTTTTGCGCCCATTTTTGCCCTTCTATGTAGAGGGGTGATTCCAATGTAGTTTGTCCCTACTTTTAAAAGTGGGGACATATTTTAGAAGAACTATCAGGGGATGCCAAAATTGTGCAAATATGAAAATTGCCGTCTTCGCGCTGTCCACAATTATTGTGGCATCCATCACCAAATTTCCAATGTGCCAATAGAGAAATGCAGTCACACAAAGGATTCTGCACATTTATTTAAGGGTTATTGTTGTGATTGTTATATTGCTAATTTTCCTTATGACCCGTTGACTTTTCAAATGAAATATAAAAATAAAATGGTGGCAACCTATGAATTCATTCACAACCGTTTTGACGGTTTCGCGAGTTTTGAAGCAGTGTCAAACATATCCAATAGAGGAATATGCATCAATGACACACTTTTATTAGTGTGTTGCGTGTCGGAGCAATCGCTGGTGCACATCACCTCGCCAAAATACATATCTGTAGTGTTTAATACAGATAAATATAAATGTTCCAAAACAGGAAAAATGGTAAATCCTATGTTGTATAGGCGACTGCCTCTATTGGAAGATGCCATAAACAGGCAAATAGAATTTATTCTTGCAAAAAATCTGTCCAAAGAAGATTATCCGGACTTTATAAAGATAAATTATCATTTATGAATTTATCTAAATAGTCCTCCATAAAGACCTCTTTTTTGCCTTCGTGGTTTTTCTGAAAAATATAGCGCCCGTCCCGTTTTTTCACCGTCCAACCCTTCTCCACACAATTATAAATAAATATCATTTTTTGCATTGTCTTCATGTCCAGATTCATATCGCTCAAATTCACCGTCTTCATTCAATACAATATGTATTCACATTTTTATTCGTTTTTTACCTCACAAGTTTTTGTGTTTTCTGCCTCTTTGGAATTGGCAAAATGCGCACCACAAAATCAGTGGCAACTAAAGACGCAAACCATAATAACTGCCCACAACACAAAATCAAAAAATGCAACAAACAATATAAAAATCTAAGGTCTATATTATTTAGCACATGAGCACCACAACCATCGCTGATTCCACATCCGAACCAATCCTCGAAGAAACCACTGCACGATTCGTAATGTTTCCCATACAAAACCAAGAAATCTGGAAAATGTATAAAAAACAGGTCGACAGTTTTTGGCGTGCGGAGGAGGTGGATTTATCAAGAGATTTGGGCGATTGGAGCAAATTGAATGCCGACGAGCAATATTTCATCTCTATGGTCCTGGCATTTTTCGCGGCAAGCGACGGCATTGTTATGGAGAACTTGGCAATCCGTTTTATGGATGATGTGCAACTTGCCGAGGCGCGCGCCTTTTATGGATTCCAAATAGCAATGGAAAATATCCACTCCGAAATGTATAGTCTGCTCATTGAGACATATATCAAAAACAAGGAACAAAAACAGCGTCTATTCGCCGCAATAGAGAATTTCCCCTGTATTAAGAAAAAGGCAGACTGGGCGCGGCGCTGGATTGCCGGAACCGATTCGTTCGCCACACGATTGGTCGCATTTGCCTGTGTGGAAGGCATTTTTTTCAGCAGCAGTTTCGCGGCAATTTACTGGATCAAGAAACGCGGATTGATGCCCGGACTCACTTTGTCGAACGAATTCATAAGCAGAGACGAGGCACTTCATACAGAATTCGCGATTCTTCTGTATTCGGGTCTTCGCAACAAATTGCCGAGCAATGTTTTGACATCAATTATCAAGGAGGCGATAGAGATTGAGAAGGAGTTCATATTGGAATCGTTGCCGTGCCGCTTAATTGGAATGAATTCCAATCTGATGTCGCAATATATCGAGTTTGTGGGGGACCGGTTATGTTTGCAGATGGGCGTCGAGAAGATTTATGGAAGCGCGAACCCATTTGATTTTATGGAACTGATTAGTGTAGAGACGAAATCCAATTTTTTTGAGCGCACCGTAAGCGAGTATGCTTTAGCAAATAAGGAGGTGGCGTCCAATGTATTTGAATTGACGTGTGAATTCTAACTCGGCTAATTATATTATATATTTTATATAATGAGCAAAACTATTCCCAGAGGGGGTGGAGGACTAACTGATTCGGATTCGGAATCAGAACCCATATTGAACTTGACAAAAATCAAATTATTGCAAGGATGTTTTCAGCACAACACAATAGAGTTTATGAAAAATGTGGTAAATGATAGACAAATGACATTGTCGCAATTTTGCGACAATTTGCTATTGTTTGTGCCCGAAATCATATCAAACGCCCAAATGGAAGAATTGTGCGACAATGCCAAAACCATAACATACCTGTTTGACAATTATGCACAAGAATATGAAGACACCACATTTGCAAGTGTGCCATTGAAACAGCACAGTCACACAGTGTATTCGTTGGGACACGGAAACATAAATACAAAATACAATGAAGAAACAGGCAATCCCGAATTTTCTGTGTTGTATGCTGAAAACTTGGCACAACGAATTAGCAGTCTTAAAACCACATCAATTACAAATGAAACGGCAGCAGGATGTTCGTCATATCATTATGCAAGTTATTCTGCAGAATTGGAAAAAATTGGCAAATCAAAAGGCACATTTTCGCACCAAACAAAGGAAGACTTGCGCAATTTGCAGAAAACCAATCTTGAGGAATATGTTAAAAAAATAGAAAATGACGGCAAAATTCTGCAAAAAAGAATAAATGATGACGACGATGATGACGTCGATTACGACGATATGCTTAATGAAAAAGACAAACAGATATTGTTGAAAGAAATACAAAAATATAAAAAAATCACAGATGAAATTAATAAAATATTGAAACCGTCGGATAAAGGAAAAAGCAAATTGTTGAAAACATATAGCAAAGACAGTTTGGAAATTTTAAATACACAGTTTTCTAGCAAAATGGAAAAAGACATAGACCAAATATCCAGTTTTGGAATTATTTACATACCACACATTAAAACCACTGTGCCAAAAGACATTGTGAGATTCATCAATCACTATTTGAGTGTAAAGTCAATCAGCAGTGATTCGGATTCATATTATTACAATAAAATGTTGTTTGATTTGCAGTCGAGCAGTATTAATCCCGCGCTCACATCTGCCAAAATAATAGATTTCATTGATTACTGTATTACAAAAAGAAACACCAATTATGAATATGCATTTTGCATATATAAATATCCAAACAACAAATATGGTTCATTGGCATATGAGATAGTCAAACAGTATATTGCGCAGACAAACTCGGAAGATATGAAATTGTTGTTTTATGCGAATTTTTGTTTTGACAATTTGACATTTTCAACGTCGCAAACAGTCGGCAAAACTTACATCAGTCGCATTTCAAACAATAATGAAAAATTGCTAGAAATGATAACATTATTGGAATTGATGTCGTGTTGTGGTCCCCACGATTTGATTAATAGTTCCTGTATGACAACTGCCATAAATGAAACCCAAGTTATTGAGCAAATGTCAAAATATGGGATGGACACGCAGAATACGCAATACACACAGAGTGATGTTGACTATTTATTTGGCACGCAAACATCCACCTATTCGCCTATATCAACACCAGCATATTCGCCGGCGTTGCGATTAGAGGATTTGGAAACAACGCCACCAAGAAGAAACCCGGTGTCACCTGCATTGCGTTTAGAGGATTTGGAAACATCGCCACCAAGAAGAAACCCGGTGTCACCTGCATTGCGTTTAGAGGATTTGGAAACATCGCCACCCGCGTCGCCTTTGGTAATACCATCAACAAGAAACGTGTCGTCGCCTGCGTCGTCTGCATCGCCATCGTCACCTTTATCGCCTTTGGTAATACCATCAACAAGAAACCAGTCCCCTCAATCCCCTCAAGCAAGAAAAACAAAAAAATTCAAAAAAGGTGGTGCAAGGATGCGCAAAACAAGAATCCGAAAATAAAATTATTATTCTTGTGTGACAAACAAGAATAATAACATTGCCAAGTAATTTTAGTTTATGCCTTTCAGTTTATATTTGGGAATATCATCAATGTTAATAAAAATGCCATTGGACGGGGCATTTTTGCTTGAACAAACAAATTCCGAAAAAGTGGGATTGGACAGTTGGTTTCTAGGAGTATGTGTGTGAACAGTGCGCGCAATCATTTTATATAATTTAAATCCCGGATATCGCTCTTGTCCATTTTTCTTATAAACGACATTTTTATCTTGGTCGTCAGAACACCATTTGCAAATAAGCAAATCCACGGCATCTCTATCGTCGCCTTCATCATTTGTGAAAAAATCATACAATGAACAACCAAGACGACACAAATCAAAACTGTAATTTGGTTCAAGACGAGGTTTCGATTCATTGAAGAAGGGTTCGCAATTGTATTGTGAATATGCATCACCATTGGGCGCAAAACTATCACTACAGAATATTTTATCTTGAAATTTGTAAATGGCGCGTCCAAAATCTATAATTTTATAGATGCGTCCATATGTGGGAACACGATACCAAGTGTTTTCAAAACAGTAGTTAATGTGTGTTTCGTTGGTGGTGACATACATAATATTATTTGTATGAAGGTCATTGTGTGTGAAATCGTATGCTTTTTGATAGGTAAGAAGAATCATAATAATTTGAAATAATATGGCAATCATTTCGTCGCAATTCACTGTTTTTTTCATCAAAAGGTCGTCTAATGTGCCGGCACATTTTTCTTGAAAAATCATTTGAACAGGAAAATCGTGCAAATAACAATACACGGGTTCTTCTTTTTCATATGTATCACTGTATGATGATTCGGTTTCCCATTCACTGTCTTCATCACCTTCTTTACCTTCTTCGCCGTCTTCTCTATTGTCTTCCTCTTCTTCATCTTCATCTTCCTCTTCCTCAGTTTCGTCACTACACGAGGACCCACTGGAGTCGTCGCTTTCAGGCGAAGTGTGTGAAACAGGATTTTCCGTTTTTTCATATTCCAACATAAGATTTGAAGACTCGGATGCGGCACCATCAACATTTTGCGGCAAATCATATATAATTTCATCTATATCAATGTTGGCACAATCGGCATCCAGAATATTGATTTTTTTGCGATTCGACCGCGACCCAGAACCGGAAAATTCGTGCAAAAGCAGTTCTGCATTTTCATCGATAGAGAAGTGTTTTCCAATATTATCAAGAAAGAATTCGGAGTCTTTAACAAAGTCAAGGTCATCGGCAAGATTGAATCGGAAGCGATTTTGAATGGCAAGTGATGACCCATAAAAGGGGACGCCGTGCACAAATCCGTGTTTTTCCAAAAGCATATTTGAGAGATAGGAAAAGAAGGCATCCGTATAGGAACAATTGTGGTGATTATTAATTTTGGGGGAACAATTGGTAGAAACAATAGAAGGCAGGGTTTTGATGGATTCATCTTTCAAATTGTATTTTCCGGTGATGTATTTGAGGGGGTCCAATAGAGGCGAAAATTTAACAAATACATCTTTTTTGATTTTTTTATTGTCAGAGTCATACAGAGTGTGTAAATCGGCAACTTGAAATTTATGATTAAGAGCAATCATATTGTAATTGTCATTTGTCATTTCAAAGAATCTGCTATAAATGGGATTGTAACCTTGCACATTTGCTAAATTAAATGGTGTGTAAGTATTGTCAATAGAGATTTGTTGAATCGCCATTTTTTCAATATTTGGTTTTCGCAATCGTTGATAACCAATAAGATTCATAGTTTAATAGAGAATAATATATTTATCTAAATCATTCTTAATGTTAAAAACAAACTAATTATTGTGTGCGGACACAAAGGTTTAGGAACACGGAAAACCCTGTATTTAAATATATTTGCAAAAAATATATTGACAATTTTCAAATGACACTGGAATTAAAAAAATTTGATATGCGCGCAATCACATTTCGTCCCGATGAAAACAAGGGTCCTGTAATAGTATTAATTGGGCGTCGTGATACGGGCAAGACATTTTTGGTCAAAGATTTGCTGTTTCATCATCAGGATATTCCTATAGGAACAGTTATATCAGGCACGGAGGCGGGTAACGGTTTTTACGGAAAATTGGTGCCCAAATTATTCATACACGAAGAATACAACACAGTCATCATAGAGAATATTCTCAGACGGCAAAAAACAGTTATGAAACAGATGCAAAAGGAGATGGAGGCGTATAAGAAAACGACGATTGACCCGCGCACTTTTGTGATTCTTGATGATTGTCTGTATGACAACACCTGGGCGCGCGACAAATTGATGCGGTCCTTGTTTATGAACGGTGAAATGTTTGCCTAAGTCATTTCAAAAAAATGGCTAGTATATTTAGGGTATAGTTTTTACTATATCCTCTATATGCAACACGTCCAAATTGCGGAGACATCTTGTAGGTTTATACTACTAAACGATGCTAGAAATAGTATCGTGGTTTATGCTAATCACATAAAGTACAGTAAAAAGGTATAAAATAGAGATAACCCGCAGCAAGTCATCTAAGTCTGATATGGTAAGGATATGATGATTGTTCAACGACTAAATGCCCGTGGGGTTGAGTAATCTAACCAATTACAATGATGCCTTAAGATATAGTCTAAACCCACTCGAGAGAGTGCAATGCCCATTCAAAAAGCATTGATTTTATGATTTCAGAAGGAAATATCTGAATGAAAATGGTACAATTGAGACACTGGAAAGTGATGTTAATCATCACAATGCAATACCCGCTCGGTATTCCGCCCAATTTGCGAACCAATATTGATTATGTTTTCATTTTGCGTGAAAACTATTTGGTAAATCGCAAGAAGATTTGGGAGAATTATGCGTCAATGTTTCCGACGCTCGAGTCATTTTGCTCAATAATGGACCAAACAACAGAGAATTATGAGTGTTTGGTCATCAATAATAATGCAAAGTCAAATAAAATAGGCGACCAAATTTTTTGGTATAAAGCAATGGACCGACCCGATTTCAAGTTGGGTTCCAAAGAGTTCTGGGAAATATCCAAGAATTTGGGGTCGGACGACGAAGACGAGTATGACCCAAATGCCAAAAAGAAGGCGAAAGGGGGGCAAGTCACAGTAAAGAAGACCGGTGGCGGCAGCAGCGGAAGCAAATGGTAAAACATTGTTGATTGTCACAAATAATAAAATATAATAAATATTAAAAAGATATATAAACTGCCCCACAAATACTAAATACAATGCAGTACACATTTGACATAAACACGCCGACCCCTCTATGTGAGATTATGGGAAGACACGGAAGCGACAAGGGACACACCAACATCACACATTGTTGGCACAATTACACCACATTTTACCACAGCATATTTAAGGATATGCAACACAAACCACTCCGCATTTTTGAGTTGGGATTAGGCACCAATAATTTGAGTGTGCCATCAAATATGGGTCCAAACGGAAAACCTGGCGCATCATTGTATGGATGGTCTGAGTTTTTCCCCAATTCCAAGATTTACGGCGCCGACATTGACATGAACATCCTGTTTGAAACCGACCGCATAAAAACTTATTACTGCGACCAAACCAACCCGGTCATAATCAAAATGATGTGGAATCAAACAGAACTTGCTCAAGAAGGATTCGACATTATAGTGGAGGACGGACTGCACACATATGACGCCAATGTGTGTTTTTTCGAAAACAGTATTCATAAACTAAATGATGGCGGATATTACATCATTGAGGACATATTGAATTATGAGTTGCGCCTGTTTGAAACCAAAATGGCAATCTGGCGAAACAGATATCCGCAATTGGAGTTCACCTTGTTGTGCATTCCATCTTCAAGAAATACCAATGACAACAATTTACTTGTGATTCGAAAAACGAAATAAAAGAATAAAGTGTTTCATAAATATAGAAATACTTTATTTGATGGCAACTATTGTGACGGCATATTTTAATATACCCAAATCCAAGGCAAACCACGCAACCTATATTCAATGGATGCAAAATATGCTTGTCATACAGAATCGAATGATTATCTTTTGCGATGAATCCTCGGCAGAATTATTAAAAAGTCTGCGCAAAGGAAATCCGTGCGCCACCATCATTGTAGAGACCACATTTGAGGAATTCTATTGCTACAAATATATAGATATATTCCGAGCACAGCACGAAATCGATCACGAAAAGAACATTCACAGCGTGGAACTTTATTTGATTTGGAACGAGAAGAGTAATTTTTTAAAGATGGCAATAGAGATTGAGAAATTATTTAAGGCACCGCATAATGATAAGTTTGTGTGGTGCGACATTGGATGTTTTCGGATGCCAAATACGAAATTTCTGCAGTGGCCGGACGCCAGCAAGATACCAGATGACAAGATGTTATTATTGGAAGTCTACCCATTGAATTGCTCCGATGATACATCTGTTTTGCCCGATTTAACACGGTTAAATCATATTGGCGGAACTATTTTTGCGGGGTCTTCTGACGCCATTTTAAAATGGCACGACGCCTATTTTGCAATGTTGGAACATCTATATGCAATGGGCAGATTTGTGGGCAAAGACCAGACCATTATGTCTTCGGTGTATATTGATAAACCGCATTTGTGTTTTTGCGTGAAATATCCAGACGGATATTATGACCGCTGGTTTTATTTGCAGGATTACCTTTTGTAAAAATCTCAGCGCGTTGCCAAAAACATATTGGAAACCCCCGAAATATTAATTATATTATATCCCAGTTGTTTGCGAACAAAATCAAATAATTCGGCATTTTCACAATTGGACTCAAACAAGATTTTGGGATAATTGTGTTTTTGCAAAGTTTTAACAGACCCTTTTAGAGCAGACAATTCATTGCCTTCTATATCCATTTTTATGAAACATACGGGTTCCTCTATTGCCACATCATCCAACTGTTGGACCCGGATTGTTTCTTTTGCCAATGCGGACCCTTGAATATTCTGCATTGTGGAACCACCCCCGTCGGGACTCACTATATTCAAAACCATTTTACCAACTTGGTCTTCAGACCCCAAACCACAATTCAAACAGTCAATGTTGTGTTGCCCCGAAAGCGCCACGCCACCACACAATGCATAATAAGTCATTTTCTGGGGTTCAAATGCATATACTTTTTTGACATATGGCGCCAAACTAATAGCATAAGTTCCTGTATGAGAACCGATATCCAGAAATGCGCCATTATTGCTGCAAAACTGTTTGCACCATTCGATGAGACTGCTTTCAAACAGACCGAACCTGACATAGTAATCGTGATTGACAGAAGGCAATAAATAAGTTGGCGAACTGTTTATAAAAAATATTTGATTTTTATCATTATTTTGGATTGAATCTCTATTGCCCTTGGATAAAATGATGTATTTTGTGGTTGACATTTATAATAATAGTAAAATCATTTTTATATGTATTTATATGTGTAAATTTACTATTTCATATTGTAAAGGTAAAAAACAACATAGAGAAAATAGTTCAATAGAGATTAATACAAAATGACAACAGCATCATCAAGGAGTCCAACACAAAATGAATTATTATTATCAAATTTAATGGAATTTTACGGAGAAAAAAAAAATATGGATGCAATGGTAAATGTGGTAAATGGCGAGAGCAAGATTTCGCTGCGAATCATTGATTGGTTTGTTACAAATTTTGCGAAAAAGTTTTTCACGGTTTACACAATTCCGGCAAAAACGCGTCGCAGCACAGTTATAAATGGCGAAGAAAATATGGAACGATTCAAGGTGTTTAATAGTTACAAATTGGAATTAAAAGCATATAATAAATCGCGATTTGACCCATTTTGCAGACGAGACAGAATCACAATCCCCTATAATGAAACAACGGGAATGGTTACAACAATCGGGCAATTGAATTTTTTCAAATGGGCGATTGAAAATAAAATTCTAGAATACATTGAAGAAAATTTTGAGGCAATAGAGAATGATATGAATTCCCGAAACAGTATATCAAAAAGAAAGACCCCCGAATCCAAATGTGATTCTGACAATAAGACCCGCAAGAAACGGGAAGAACTCTCAATATCCGCGTGCAAAAGTATCAAAAAGGAAATTGTGAGTATTGTGGTGAAGTTCTAAACTTTTGCTTTTGCTTTTGCCTAATGATGATAAATATATATGCGATATCCGGCATCGCTGCAATTGAATAAAATATTATTATATAACAAAAATGCAGTCATAATATCATTGTTTGACAGTATTACGACCGCAACAATATACACAAATAATATTGTTTGAAAAAAATAACTGATAAAAATATAATTATTAATTTTGTCATAATAATAGGAATTGTGGTCTATAATGGGCAAGGGTTCGACTGCC
>JACCDL011338690.1_pt1 | contig 18830 bp, 18 predicted proteins | sample 7441931 | NCBI WGS metagenome assembly JACCDL01 (sample SAMN15323437, study PRJNA562643) | freshwater metagenome | isolation source: river surface water | place: USA:Blue River Watershed | collected 2017-08-16 | reverse complement strand
GAAAGAACTCGGCCTCGACAACCTGTATGACTCCGTGCAACAGAACTTGGTGCACCAGTTGTCCGTTGCTCTCAAGGCAAAAGAGTTGTATCGCCGCGACAAGGACTACATCGTCGATTCGGGTGAAGTAAAGATTGTCGACGAGTTCACGGGTCGCGTTCTTGAAGGTCGTCGTTGGAGCGAAGGTATTCACCAAGCAGTGGAAGCCAAGGAAGGTCTTCGCATCAACGAAGAGAACCAGACGCTTGCCACAATCACATTGCAGAACTACTTCCGTATGTACGACAAGTTGGCTGGTATGACCGGTACAGCGCAGACAGAAGCTGCAGAACTTGTCAACACGTACGACTTGCAAGTGGTACCCATTCCAACAAACCGTGCGCTATTGCGTGTCGATGAACCAGACCTCATTTACAAGTCTGAAGTTGCAAAATATGCAGCAGTCGTTGAAGACATTGCAGAGCGTCACGCGAAGGGTCAGCCCATCTTGGTGGGCACCATCAGCGTGGAGAAGAGCGAGTATTTGTCTCGCGAACTCACCAAGCGTGGTATTCGCCACGAAGTTCTGAACGCGAAGCAGCACACACGTGAAGCACAGATTGTTGCCCAGGCTGGTCGCCTTGGTGCGGTCACTGTGGCAACCAACATGGCTGGTCGTGGTGTTGACATTCTTTTGGGTGGCAACCCAGAACTTCTCGCACGTCAGCAAGTTCTTGCCGAAGGTGTCGATGCGAGTGTTCTTGTAGATGAGTTCGCTTTGCCTGCTCCGCTGGAGCAGTTGCATGAGGATTTCCAAAATGCACGTCGCGAAGCTTTAGCTCGTTACGACGCGTTGCTGCCCATACACAAGCAACAGTGCGCCGAAGAAGGTGCAAAAGTGCGCGAACTGGGTGGTCTGTATGTGCTCGGTACCGAGCGTCATGACAGCCGTCGTATCGACAACCAGTTGCGTGGTCGTGCTGGCCGTCAAGGCGATCCAGGCGCGAGCCGTTTCTATCTTTCGCTCGACGACGAACTCATGCGATTGTTCGCCACGGGTGCTTTGTCTTGGGTGATGGGCCGAGCCCTTCCTGACGATGAAGCCATCGAAGCAAAGATGGTCACCAAAGCCATTGAGCGCGCGCAGTCAACGGTGGAACAGCGCAACGGAGAAATCCGTAAGAACGTTCTGAAGTACGACGAGGTAATGAACGAGCAGCGCAAGGTCATCTACATGCGCCGCGATAAGATTCTCTCGGGCGCAGACCTGACATCTGCCGCCATGGAGTACTTGGCAGAAGCAGTCGACTCTCTCATCGAGACCTATTGCGTGTCCGAAGCGTCTGATGAATGGGACTTGGAAGGCTTGGCGCAGGAACTGCGTACATACTGGCCTGCAACGGTGACAGAAGGCCAGATTGGTCAGTGTCTCAGTACCGATGCTGTGTACGACCTTGTGATGGCTGATGCAAACCGTCATTACCAACAACGTGAAGAAGAGCTTGGTTCCGACACACTTCGACAGATTGAACGTCAAGTCATGCTCAGCATCATCGACCAGCGTTGGCGTGAACATCTTGAAGAAATGGACTACTTGCAAGAGGGCATCAACCTTCGTGCAATGGGTCAGAAAGATCCGCTCACCGAATGGCAGCGTGAAGGTTTCGAAATGTTCGGCGAGATGATGATTGGCATCGCCCAAGATTTCGTTCGCTACGTCATGCATGTACAAGTAGTGAATGAAGAGCAGCCAGCGGTGCAGGTGCGCAATCTCACTGAAACAAGCAGTGATGACGTTTCCACTGATGGTTTCGTTGCGGCAGCAATCGCTGGAGGCGATGTTGATCCTGCGCTCTTGCCATCAGAAGATGACGCTCCGCGTAAACCTGTTGTGAACGATGTCAATGACTGGTCCAACACTCCTCGTAATGCGGCTTGCCCTTGTGGCTCCGGCCGCAAATACAAGGTGTGTCACGGCTCAGCAGCCTGACTCTCGTCTCTAGGAAACTTTCCGCATGCGTGACTTCACTAACGACCTTCGAGAACTTGCCCGCCGTCTTGGCGAAGCAGAGGAGTATCTGAAGATTGGTGCATCTCGCGCACGTTTGAGTGAGCTAGAGATTGAAATCTCACGACCTGACTTGTGGGATGACCAAGAACTCGCAAAGAAGATCAACAGCGAATACGCCAATGTGAAGTCCGATGTTGATGAATACGACTCTTTGCGCGCAATCGTTGATGACCTTGACGTGTTGCACGAGATGGCCCGCGAGCTTGATGATGAAACGCAAGAGCCAGAGATTGAAGCCGGCATTGCAAAGGTGGCATCAGGTCTTGGTGTATTAGAAATGCGCAGTCTGTTTACAGGTGAACACGATGCTGTCGACGTCATTGTGCAAATCAATGCAAAAGATGGTGGAGTCGATGCTCAAGACTGGGCAGAGCTCCTCTTGCGTATGTACACACGCTGGGCAGAACGCCGCGGCTTCGTCGTCGATGTTGACGATGTCAGCCCCGGTGCTGAAGCGGGAATCATGTCTGCGGAATTCACGATCAAGGGTCGTTATGCCTATGGCTTGATGACATCAGAACGTGGCACGCATCGTTTGGTGCGTATCAGTCCGTTCGACAACCAGGGTCGTCGTCAAACAAGTTTTGCAACCGTGCAGGTGTGGCCAGTGATGGATGCGCCGGACATTGAAGTAAACGAATCCGAAATCCGTATGGAAGTGTTCCGTGCTTCAGGCGCTGGTGGTCAGCACGTGAACAAGACATCATCGGCCGTACGACTCATTCACGAGCCAACGGGCGCTGTTGCGAGCAGCCAGGAAGAGCGCAGCCAGTTGCAAAACCGCGAGAAGGCAATGACTCGATTGAAGGCGATGATTGCCGCAAAGATCGAAGAAGAGCATCAGGCTGAAAAAGACCGCATCGCCGGCAAGACGGCGATGGTGGGCTGGGGTAGTCAGATCCGTTCGTATGTGTTGCAGCCGTATCAAATGGTGAAAGACCTCCGAACGGAAGTGGAATCCGGCAACGTCGCAAATGTCCTCGACGGCGACCTCGACGGCTTCATGGAGGGGTACCTGCGCTGGCGCAGGGCTCAGGCGGAGTAAGCCCCATAAGGGTTTGAGGGGCGCCCTGCCCATTCCAGCCCCCGTTGCTAGGTTGTTGTACTTCATGATTCGTCTTGAGAATGTCTCCAAGATGTACGGCTCGGAATTGCCCGCCGTACGCGATGCCTCCTTCGATGTGCCGAAGGGTGAGTTTGTGTTCCTCGTGGGACCTTCAGGTTCGGGCAAGTCGACCCTTCTGCGCCTCATGAATCGCCAAGAGCGCCCCGAGCGCGGCAATGTGTGGGTTGCTGGTCGCAACATCAATGAGATGGCCAACAGCCAGATTCCTTACTTGCGTCGCACCATGGGCAACGTGTTCCAGGACTACAAACTTCTTCCGAACAAGACAGTGTTCGAGAACGTGGCCTTTGCGCTGGAAGTCATTGGGAAGCCAAAGCATGTGATTGGCCAGCAAGTGCCTCAGGTTCTAGAACTTGTCGGTCTGGCGGGCAAAGAAGATCGTTTCCCACATCAGTTGTCAGGTGGTGAACAGCAGCGAGTATCCATTGCGCGTGCATTCGTTAATCGTCCTCTTATCTTGTTGGCTGACGAGCCCACCGGAAACCTTGACCCTGCAACGGGTGAAGGCATCATGGGTTTGTTAGATGCAATTAACCGCACCGGTACAACCATCGTGATGGCCACACACGACCATCGTGTGGTGAACGCAATGCGTCGACGCGTGATCCAGTTGGATCGTGGTGTCATAGTTCGCGACCAGGAACGTGGTGTGTACGAATGATTCAGCGTCTCTCTTATGCCTTCCGCGAAACCATTGCGAGTTTCCGCCGCAATGTCACGTTGTCGGTTGCTGCCGTCATTACATCGGCCGTCTCGTTGTTGCTCGTAGGTACAACTTTCTTGATTCAGCGCGCGTTTGACAATTTGCTGGTGCAATGGCGTGGCGATGTGGGCATGATCGTGTTTGTACGTCCTGATGTGACTCCGGAAGCACTTGGTTTCATCAAGCAGAACTTGGAATCACAACCGAACGTTATTGACGTGAAGAAACTGGAATTCCTCGACAAGACGCAGAGCTTCGCTGAAGCACAGCGAGTTTTTGCAGGTGATCCCACCACGTTGAGTTTGTTGTCGATTGAAACGATTCCATCGCAATTCAAAGTTGTTCCCAAAACGACTGACCCAGAACTTGTCAGAAGTTTGGCGAATCAATACAGAACACTTCCTGGCGTGGCAGGGGTGTCTCTGGCCGAAGATGAATTTGATGTGATCTCTACATTGTCGGGCTTTGTTCGTACCGTCACTATCGGTATGTCATTGGTGCTGTTGGCGGTCGCCGTCATTCTCATTTGGAACACGATTCGAACTGCCATCTTTGCAAGGCGACGAGAAATTGAAGTCATGAAATTAGTGGGTGCTACGGACTGGTTCATTCGCGTTCCGTTCATTCTTGAAGGACTCATTCAGGGACTCGCAGGAGCAATCGTTTCGTGTGGTGGTCTCTGGGCTCTGAACCGTGCATGGACATCAGGTGTCGCAGGTTTCAAGGCCGGCACGGGCGTTAGTTCGCTGGTGGTGCCAGGTTCTTATGTCAATGGCGTCATGATTTCGCTTTTAATCATTGGTGCAGTGGCTGGCGGCGTTGGTTCTGGCGTTGCATCCAGCAAGTTCCTCGACGTATAGCCCAATCTCTCGTGCGTCCCTATGCATCGCTAGGGTCAAGGCATGGACTTTCAGGACATCACCTATGAAGTGAGTGAAGGCATTGCGACCATCACTTTAAATCGCCCCGACAAAATGAATGCATTCACGGGACGCATGATGTACGAAATCATTTCGGCTCTCGATCTCACTGATGCAGACGACAACGTGAAGGCAGTGATCTTTACGGGTGCAGGTCGCGCATTCTGTGCTGGTGCTGACCTCTCTTCAGGTGGGGCAACTTTCTCTAAAGGTGGCAGCGACATTCAGACGAAGCAAGGTGTTCCACGCGATGGTGGAGGAATGGTGTCCTTGCGAATCTTCAATAGCTTGAAGCCGGTCATCGGGGCCATCAATGGAGCCGCTGTGGGTGTCGGTGTCACGATGACCTTGCCAATGGATATTCGTATTGCCGCTGACGGCGCAAAGTTTGGTTTTGTATTTGCTAAGCGCGGCATTTTGCCTGAAGCATGCTCTTCGTATTTCTTGCCACGGCTTGTTGGTATTCAACAAGCCACCGAGTGGGTGTTTACAGGACGTGTCTTTAGTGCAGAAGAAGCGTTGAGCGGTCGACTTGTGCGCAGTGTGCATCCTGGTGATGAGTTACTAGCTGTTGCTCGTGGTATCGCACGAGAAATTGCTGATAACACTGCTCCCGTTTCTGTCGCTCTTTCTCGTCAGATGCTGTGGCGCATGATGGGTGCATCGCACCCGATGGATGGTCATGCAGTGGAATCACGGGGCATTGCTGCGCGTGGACGTAGTGCTGACTCAAAGGAAGGCGTGACGAGTTTCTTGGAGAAGCGTGCCGCCGTGTATCCAGATCGAGTGAGTGATGGCTTGCCCGACATCTTCCCGAATTGGGAAGAACCTGAGTTCTACTAACCATGTCATCGGGTGCTGCTGAGCGCAGTGTGTACGACATTTGTGGAGCTGATTTCTTTGTGAAGTTGGTGGATGCGTTCTACGACGGTGTGGAGCAAGACCAGGCCTTGATTTCGATGTATCCGGAAGGAAGCGACACTGTCGAGGCCCGCAAGCGTCTCACAATGTTTCTTGCCCAGTACTGGGGCGGTCCGCATGACTACATGGAACAACGTGGCCACCCCATGTTGCGCATGCGGCATGGTGGTTTTGCCATTGGTGCTCTTGAGCGTGATCGATGGTTGATGCATATGGCAACGGCGATTGAACAGACCTTGCCATTAGTCGCCGAAAGTGACCGAGAATCTGTGACGCAGCAACTAGCCAACTACATGGTGAATGCTGCAGAGCACTTACGAAATTCCTGAGCCCAACGCGTACATCGCAAGGGCGGCAGCAACGCCAACATTTAAAGAGTCAACTCCAGCATGCATGGGAATACGCACGAGCGTGTGAACCGCATTCATCGTGTCTGCGTCTAAGCCATCACGTTCGCTTCCCAAGAGCAGTGCAATGCGTTCCGCCGTTGGTTTGACAGTTGCAATATCCACTGCAGCCTCGTTCGGGGTCAAGCCGTACGAAACGCAGTCGTGGCGAGCGAGTAGTGCTCCGATGGAGTCGGACGATTCGAGACGCGCAAAGGGGAGCGTGAGCCCAGTTCCCATGGAGACGCGTAAGGCACGACGAGCAAGAGGGTCTGCGCTGCCTGCTGAGAGGATGAGTGCATCCCAGCCCAATGCCGCGGCGCTTCGAGTGATTGCACCAAGGTTTGTGGGGTTATCAACGGCCTCAGCAACCAAGATGCGTCGTGACTTGGCGACGAGGTCGTCCGGGTGAGTGAGCGGTGGGCGTTGAAAGAGCCCTGTTGCTCGCAAGGGAACCCCAAGTCCAGTGACGTCTTGGCGCAATTGTTCGTGACCAATGAAGATGTCGACGGAATCGGGAACTCGTGTTGAGAAATGATGAGCCATTGGCTCATCGCAAAGCAAGGAAACGGGAGTGCAGCCGGCATCGATTGCACGGCCAACAACAAGATCGCCTTCTGCGACAAAAAGTCCCGCACCAACAGTCTCGAGGCGGTCTGCTTTGCTTGCTAGTTGTCGATCACGCCAGCGAAATGCATCAAGACGCGTGTCGCTCGCTTCGTGGACAACGGAGATCATGAATGACTAATCGCGAGGACTTAGTAATACCAAGGGAATGGTGACCAGTCGGGGTCACGCTTCTCGAGGAAAGATTCACGGCCTTCGGCAGCTTCGTCAGTTCCATACGCAAGGCGTGTCGCCTCGCCAGCAAAAACTTGCTGTCCAACAAGGCCATCATCAACAAGGTTGAAAGCAAACTTCAACATGCGTTGCGCAGTGGGGCTCTTTCCGTTGATTTCCTTAGCCCATTCGAGAGCAACCTTTTCAAGATCGGCATGAGGAATTGATGCATTGACTGCGCCCATTGCAACCATGTCGTCGGCGGAATACTCACGACCAAGGAAGAAGATTTCGCGAGCAAACTTTTGGCCCACCATCTTTGCGAGATAGGCAGATCCATAGCCGCCGTCAAATGATGCAACGTCAGCATCTGTCTGCTTGAAGCGCGCATGTTCCTTGCTAGCAAGCGTGAGGTCAGAGACAACATGCAAACTGTGTCCTCCACCAGCTGCCCAACCGGGGACAACACAGATAACCACTTTGGGCATGAAGCGAATAAGGCGTTGCACTTCAAGAATGTGCAAACGACCGGAGCGACCACGATCGACGGTTTCTTCTGTTTCACCTTCTGCGTACTTGTAGCCATCCTTGCCGCGAATGCGTTGGTCGCCACCGCTGCAGAATGCCCATCCGCCGTCTTTGGGTGAAGGTCCGTTGCCGGTGAGGAGAACGCAACCAACATCGGTTGTCATTCGCGCATGGTCAAGCGCGGTGTACAACTCATCCACCGTGTGAGGGCGGAAGGCATTGCGCACCTCGGGACGATTGAACGCGATACGGACCGTGCCCTGGTCGACGGCACGATGATATGTGATGTCGGTAAAGGAGAAGCCAGGAACTTCACGCCATGCAGTGGGGTCAAAAATGGGGGAGATGCTCACCCCGTCATTGTTTCATGCTGGCTCCTATCCTTGAAACCCATGGCGAATTGGTCAGTCTTTGCATCAGAAGCTCCGGATGTAGCCACCAAGATTCGTGCCCGATTTGAGGGTCATGCGCATCATGTTCTCGGCACCTTGGACTCGACGGGTGCACCTCGTCTGAGTGGCATCAATGTCTTCTTCAACGAAGGGGAGATGTGGTTTGGGTCCATGCCTGGTACTCGAAAGGTTGCTGATATCAATCGTGACCCGCGCATCGCAGTGCACTCGGCCACTCTAAGCGAGGAGATGGAAGGTGGAGACGCACGGGTCTCGGGTACTGCTGCGCCTCTTGATGCTCAGCGTGTTGTCCAATGGAGGCCTGAGAATCCTGCGGAAGGCAATTTCTTTTCTGTTGAGATTCGAAAGGTTCATCTGGTGGAAGTGGTGGGAGATGCACTCGTCATTTCGATGTGGGATACCGAGCATGGGCTCCGTATCGTTCATCGGCGATGACAACACTTATTGCTTTCTCAGGTTCTCTTCGTAAGGACTCCTTCAATACTCGCGTTCTGCGTGCTCTGCCTGCCTTGGCGCCAGAAGGAACTCAGATCGCCTTATTCGACATCGCAGACTTGCCGATGTATAACCAAGATCTTGACGGCGAGACCGTGCCAGAGATAGTTGCTGCGCTCCGAGCTGCAATTGCTGAAGCAGATGGCGTCATCATCGCAGGCCCTGAATACAGCGGTTCCTATTCGGGCGCGACGAAGAACCTCATTGACTGGGCGTCGCGTCCCTTTATGGCTGGCCCGATCATTGGCAAGACATCAATGGTGATTGCGACCACCCCTGGACCTGGCGGCGGAAAGAATGTTCTTCCTGCGACGGCAGGCCTCTTGCAAGCATTAGGCGGCAAAGTTGTTGCTCAGGTTGGTGCAGCTGCCATTCATGAGAAAATTGCTGCCGATAGCGACACCATCATCGATGAAGAGTTCGCACAACAACTGCGCGAAGGTCTTGCAGCTTTCTAAATGTTGAGCTCGTCATCAGGACGAGTTTTACCAAGCATCCACCATGGGGCGTTTCTTGCCTTCGCGAGCGCGCCAGGAACGTGTGGACCCGATGATGCTGAGAATGCGCTGGCGTGTCTCTGCGGAATCAATGACATCATCGATTTCAACATGGCTTGCCATGTTCAGTGCACTGCCATGTTCGTAGGCTCGGGCAATCAGTTTCGCTTCGAGTTCTGCGCGCTCCGTCTCATTTTCTACTGCTGCAAGTTCTTTGCTGTATCCAAGTCGCACTGCGCCCTCAAGACCCATGCCGCCGAATTCACCGGTGGGCCACGACACCGTCATTGAATTGGAGTGAAAACCTCCACCTGCCATTGCCATTGCACCAAGGCCGTAGCCCTTGCGCAAAACGATGGTGACCCAAGGAACATTGATGCTGGCAGCAGTGACGAAGAGTCGGCCGAAGTGTCGCACTTGGGCGGTGTGTTCAGCATCGGGGCCGACCATAAATCCAGGAGTGTCGCACAGGCTCACGATTGGAATGTCGTATGCATCGCACAGCTGAATGAAGCGTGATGCCTTGTCGGAAGCATCGGAATCAATTGCGCCGCCAAGATGTGCAGGGTTATTTGCAATGACGCCGACAGGTTTTCCTTCGATGCGGAGAAGCGTGGTGAGAATGCCGACGCCAAACGTGGGGCGTAGCTCTAGCGCCGAATCGATATCTGCAAGAGATTCAATAACGGTTCGCACATCGTAAACACGAGTGCGCTGCTCCGGGATGAGGTCACGGAGTGTTTCATCGCTGTGGCGCTTCCACTTCTTGGTGGCACCTTGAAAGAAGCCGAGGTACTTCTTCGCCGCGACGACAGCAGCTGCTTCGTCTGCAACACGAATGTCAACGACTCCGTTCGCGGTCTGCACGTCAATAGGTCCGATGTCTGTGGGTTTGACAACACCGAGTCCGCCACCTTCGATCATCGCGGGTCCGGCCATACCAATATTGGAGTTCTCGGTGGCAATCACGACATCGCAGCAGCCCAGCAAAGCGGCGTTACCTGCGAAGCAGTAACCCGAAGTGATGCCCACCAGTGGGACTAAGCCTGAGAGGCGAGCGAAGAGCGCAAATGCCGGGCCATCAAGTCCGGCAACACCTGCGGCGTCCGTATCTCCTGGGCGACCGCCACCACCTTCTGCGAAAAGTATGAAAGGTGTGCGTAATTGTTCGGCGACTGTAAAGAGTCGATCCTTCTTGCGATGGTTGAGAAACCCTTGTGTTCCCGCAAGCACCGTGTAGTCGTACGAGGCAACTGCAATGCGAGAGGCTTCATCGCCGAACTCCTCTGCATTCACTGATGCAAGTCCGCCCACTAGTCCATCTGCGGGCGTGTTGCGGATGAGATCGTCAAGGTCTCGGCGTTGGCGTTGTGCAGCAACAGCAAATGACCCATATTCAACAAAACTTCCCTCATCGACGAGGTCTGCAATGTTGGCTCGAGCAGTTCGTTGACCTTTTGCAGCACGTCGTGCCACTGCCTCTGGCCGAGCATCATCTGTCGTGAGATGACGTCGTTCGCGATAGCGCGTTAAGTCTGCGCGTTCACCAGAGGAGGCGATGGTTGCTTCTTCGGTGGTATCGGCAACGACGCCAGGCGAAATGGTGACGAGAATTTGACCAGCTGCAATCGTGTCACCTTCAGCAACATTGATTGCTGCGATGACTCCATCGACTCCGGCTTCCACAGGGTGTTCCATCTTCATCGACTCAATGATCAGTATCTCTTGTTTCGCACGAACGGAGTCTCCGACGGACACCTTGATTTTGAAAATGGTGCCGAGCAAGGGAGAGGCGATGTCATGATTCGAAGCCATGTGACATTGTCCCACACGGCATGGAGTGGGATTCCCGTTGAGCCAACGGTTGCGAAACTAAGTTCGAGGAGTGATTCTTCTCGTGGTGGCCACATTCTTGGTGTGTTGGCTGATTGGGTCGCAAATGACGGTGCCACCACGGCTGATCTGGGCGGCTGAGCGCTACGTTCTCAATTTCGCCCTACCAGCAGTCATCATCGCGAAAATGACGACGGTGAAGATTGACGCCGATCTTCTCGTTCCGTTCATCGCGGCGTGGGGATGCATCATAAGTTGTTCCTGCGCGGTGTATTTCATCGGTCGCGCACGCAATTGGTCGCGGCAAACCATCGGTGCTCTGATGTTGGTGGCGGTGTTGGGCAACACCAGTTTTCTTGGTCTGGGGATGGTGCGTGGCTTGTTGGGCGAAGACCATTTGTCTGCCGCAATTGCGTATGACCAGCTCGGAACATTTCTTGGTCTTGCCATTTATGGTTCGTACATCTCTGGACGATTTGGTACCGGGGAATCCGGTGCGAAGGCAATTGTTCGTCGCTTGTCGCGCTTTGGGCCTTTTCTCGCGCTCGTAGCCGTCGTTCCGTTGCGAATGGTCGAACTCGATCCGAGCATCCTTCGCGTATTGAACGATGTTGGTCTCACAGTTGCTCCAGTGGCGATGGGTGCATTGGGTCTTCGCTTCACACTCCGTGTGGATCGAAGTGTTCTTGCACCAGCGGTCACAGGGCTCATCATCAAGATGGTCGCCGTGCCTTCTGTCTTGGTGCTTGTGGCGATCTTGTTTGCATCGACCCGCGATGTGATGTGGAGTACGTCCATCTTGGAAGCAGCTGCTCCGCCGATGGTGACCGCAGGGGTCGTGGCGGTCGCTGCTGGGTTTGAAGAGAAACTCGTGGCTTTTGTGGTGGGCGTAGGGACTTTGGCGTCCTTTGTGTGGCTACCGACCGTTTCTCTGATTCTCTAATCCGTCCAGTGTCAATGTGGCACTTCGTTGGCACTAAACATTGGTTCAATGATTTCTTTCATTCAACGCCTTGAAGACCTTGCCTCAGAGTCCCCTAACACCATTGCGATTTCTTGCGGCGAAGACACCATTACGCGAGCGGAACTATTGCGGCAGGGCTACAACCTTGCGGTGTATCTGCATGAACATGGAACTCGCGAAGGTGACATGGTCACGGTGGCGGTTCCCAACAGTGTTGATTTCTTTATTGCATATGTCGCGGCATGGCGTTTAGGCGCGACACCACAACCCATCTCGTCGCGATTGCCACAACGTGAGCTTGAAGCAATTATTGAGTTGGCAAACCCATCAGCGCTCGTGGGTGTTGCAGAGGGAGAGTTCCCTGGACGTACTTGTTTGCCTTTGGGCTTTCGTGCGCCTGATGCCGATGCATCGCACCTGCCTTATGTGATTTCTAAAGCATGGAAGGCTCCTACTTCGGGTGGAAGCACAGGCCGACCCAAGTTGATTGTTTCGGGAGACCCTGCAGCATTTGATGAGACTGCGAACCCGCCTCTGATGATGGATCCAGGTGGTTGTTTGGTGATGCCTGGACCGCTGTATCACAACGGTCCCGCTGTATGGAGTTGTCAGGCATTACTGAACGGACTACAAGTTGCATTGCTGCCGCGCTTCGATGCAGCGGGCACTCTTGCTGAAATTCAAAAGTACAAGGGCAGCGTGTTGTACATGGTTCCCACGATGATGAAGCGCATCTTGCGACTGCCTGATGAAGAACGTTTTTCGTATGACCTCTCCTCTTTGCGTGTGGTGTGGCACCTCGCTGAGCCATGTCCTGAATGGTTGAAGCTTGCGTGGATTGAATGGTTGGGCGCAGAGCGCATTTTTGAGCTGTATGCCGGCACAGAAGCGCAAATCGCCACTGTGATCACTGGACCCGAATGGATGGCGCACCGCGGGTCAGTGGGCAAGGTCATTCCCGGCACGGTCTCCATCACTGATGAAGACGGCAATGAAGTGCCAGTGGGAGAAATGGGGGAGGTGTGGATGCGAAGCCCTCGCGACACTCCCACCTATAAGTACCTCGGAGCAACCGCGCGCACTCGAGAAGGTGGATGGGAATCGCTAGGGGATATGGGTCGTCTCGATGAAGATGGTTATCTCTACCTTGGTGACCGTGCGGCCGACATGATTCTTTCGGGCGGAGCCAACATTTATCCAGCGGAGATCGAAGCTGCGATTCAGGAACACCCCGCGGTGAAGTCCTGTGCAGTGATCGGACTTCCTGATGATGACAAGGGCAATACGGTACACGCAATTATCGAAGCAGACATCGCAGAAGTGTCTGAAGATCAATTGAAATCATTTCTCGGTGAGCGACTAGTGATTTACAAAGTGCCACGAACGTTTGAGTTTGTCGATTTCGCTCTTCGTGATGATGCAGGCAAGGTACGCCGGTCAGCATTACGTGCTGAACGTTTAGCTGAAGGTCAGTAATTCTTACGTAGCGACTTGAGAGGTGAGTCGCAATGCGTTCTCGCCAACAATCAAAGACAATGCGTTGTGGCTGAGATTCATTCCCGTGAGCCACTGCAAGCAGTTGGTCACGCTGATGGTGGTGTTTGGTGCGTCGGTGCCAAACAGAATGCGATCACTCAACTCTTCCAGGCTTTCGACATCCACGTCGGGAAACTCGGAGACAACCGGTGTGAGGTCTGCGTAAAGCGATGGATGTTCTCTCATTAATTGCAATGCAGTGGGAGCTGAATGGTGGCCGCAGTGGGCCAAAATCATTGGTACGTCAGGGTAGTTGTCAGACACCTTTGCGATGCTGGGCAATTCTTCGGCTTCCGTTCGACCATTCACGTTGTGGCCTAAATGGACAATGACCGGAAGTCGGCGCTCATGTGCAAATGCGAACACCGGTTTCAATTGCGGATCATCAATCGTGAATGAACCCACCGAGCAATGCAGTTTGAGAACGCGGAGAGCCAAGGAGTCCACGCCATCCTGCACGATGGAAACCACATCATCATCTCCGGGGTGGACGGTTAACCCGGGAACTATTTGCATAGGCGCTTCAGCAAATTGCTGGGCGGTGGCGGCAGAGGCTTCATTGAGTCCGCGTGCAACACCTGGCTTGTGAGCATATGGAAGTGTCCAGATTGCATCGACACCTTCGCCATGGAGTGAATCGACGACGAAGTCGTGGTCATTTGGATAGGCGAGTTGCATGCGACTGCCGATTCCGGCATCAAAGAATGCACGAACTTTCTCGCCTAATCGGCCGGGCAGCAGATGGACATGTGAGTCAACGACTTTCATTCCATTGATGGCCATCTCGTGAACCGTAATTCTCAGTCGGACCGTCTGCAACAATGGGTTATGCCTTCTCGCGCTTTTCCCACAGAACTCACAGTGACTGGTCCAGCGAGGTCGCCACATCAAATGTTGGCCGACCAAGAATATGACGGTCATGCCAGCGTGCATGATGAAGCAACAGCCGACAAGTTGGGACTTGCTGGTGCGCCGATTGAAGGTCCAACACACTTCAGTCAATTTGATCCCATCGGTGTGACCTTGTGGGGTGCTCAGTGGTTTGAGCAGGGATGCATCAGTTCGCATTTTGAGAACATGGTGATTGAGGGCGAGACAGTTCAACCGTTTGCTGTGACGACAACAAGTAATGCCGCACGAATCGGTGCAACGAAGGGCGATGGCAGTTCTGTACTTTCAGGAACCCTGACATTGGGTCCTGATCACGGCGACACTGAACTGGATCGCCGACTTGCGGGATTGAAAGATCCGGGCGAACTGTTCATTGTTGATCAACTCGCTATCGGTCAACGCAGTGAACCCAAGAGAGTCACAATGGGGCCCGATGAACACAATGGACATCTGTATCCATTCTCGCTGAATGACAAGTTGAAAGTCATTACAGAACCATCTCCGTGGTATTCAACAAATGACACACCGTGGGGTCGTGCCATCATCCCAACGGAAATGGCCAGTGTGTTGGCGCACAAAGTTGGCGGTGTTGGCATTGTGCGCGGTCCGGCGGTGGGTTTGTTTATCGATCTTGAAGTGCGAATGGTGGACGGTCCGCTTTTCGTTGACCATGAGTACGAACTCATTCATGAGATTGTGGGTATTGGTCAAAGTCGTCGTGTCGAGAGTTGGTGGACTCGTACCTATATTTCTGATCCAGTGACAGGCGGACTCATCGCAACGGTGCTGTTGCATCAAGGTGTTTTCAAGGCGTCATACGAGAAGTACCCCGCTGACAAGTTGTAGCAACCGGCTTTATGCGGGTTGGGCAATAAAGGAAGTCATTGAAAGCGAGCCCATGGTTCGCTCATCATTGAAGACAGATACTGAAGCATTCGTAGCTGTAGCGATGCCTGCAATGTAGGCAAGTGGCAAGAAGTGATCTGGAGTTGGCACTGCCAGGGAGAACGCTTCGTGTTGGCTCACTGATGAAAGTGCTGCCGGATTTGTCGTCATGGTATTGCGCGTATCAATGTCAAAACTGTCGGCCCATTCGAATCCACGGCCATCTGCACCCCATTGAATGCGACCGAGATTGTGCACCACGTTCCCGCTACCAACGATGAGAACACCTTCATCGAGCAATGGTGCAAGTTGGGTTCCTAACTTCACGTGTTCGCCTAAAGATTTGTTCGCGTTGATGGACAATTGCACCACAGGGATGTCTGCGTCCGGATACATGTGTGCAAGGACAGACCATGCACCATGGTCGAGACCCCATTGGTCAACGTCAAGGCCAACCGACGTCGGTGCGAGCAGCTCTACGACTCGTTGAGCCAGTTCTGGACTTCCTGGTGCGGGGTATTGCACAGCAAACAGTTCTTCAGGGAAGCCAGAAAAGTCATGAATTGTTCGTGGGCTTGACATTGCGGTGACAGCGGTGACGTTGATGTACCAATGGGCAGAGATCATCAGGATTGCCGTCGGGCGGGGAAGCGACGCCGCCAGGTTTCGCCATGATTCGGTATAGCGATTGATTTCCAAAGTGTTCATGGGGCTGCCATGACCAATGAACAGTGCGGGTAGAGAAGTAGTTGACATCGCAACTAATTATACGGGGAGAGATGGATGATGTGAGTACCGTTGTTCTTATGTCGCCAATCACTTCGTCAGTCTTCGGCGACCTCGATGAACGAATGTGGAAGTTCTTTGTCGACCATCCATTTCTTATAAGTGCGGCGCGTCGGTTAACAGATCTCGGCGCGATGCACACGTTGATTCCACTTGCCGTTGTGGCAGGAATTCTGGTGTGGTGGAGATACCGATCTCTCGTATTGGCCGTGATTCCGTGGATAGCGCTGCAGTTCAACAGCAGTTTTGTCGCCGTTCTGAAGCGAACTTTTGACGTTGCTCGGCCACCGAGAGAATTGTGGCTGGGGGGAGCAGCCGGCGGAAGCTTCCCTTCTGGTCATGTAGCGAATACAGCATGTCTCGTTGTTGCTGTAGCGATGATTGTGTATCTCAATGAATCATCTTTGAGAGTTCAACGATGGTCGCTGATGTTGGCGAGCACAGGAACCGTCGTGATGGCATGGACGCGCCTTGCATTGAATGTGCACTGGTTCTCCGACGTGCTTGCAGGAGCATTCGTCGGAATCGGGACTGCAGGGGCAACAGTATTTGTTGCCTCGTTATTTAAATCTCGACGTGAGATCCCACTTCGAACACGCGATCAATCGGCAAGTTGAAGAATCGACTTGCACTGTCTGCGCCACGGTTGAGGAATACGAAGAGGTGCTCGGCAATGGGATTCATTCCCGGTGCCTTTCCCGCGATGATTGATTCATGCCCGATGAAGTACGTCGCATCATCTGGGTCAAAGTCAAGACCTTGGAATGAGATTGCGGCAAGAGTGGCTGGTACGTCTGGCTCGTCCATGAATCCGAACTCCAACTGCACTTGACAGACGCCAGGGCCGACCTTGACGACGGTTGCACGGTGTGCCATCTCGACGCGCGGAGCATCGGAAGTTTCAACTGCGACAATGAGCGTGGTCTTGTGCAAGACCTTGTTGTGTCGCAAGTTGTTTACCAATGCAGGAGGGGCTTTGCCCAAGTCCTTGAACATGAAGACTGCAGTTCCGGATACTCGCTTCACATCTTCTGTCTCATCGAGAACTTCAATGAGTGAGCGTTCTCCACGATGAATGCGCTCTGCAACAAGTGCGCGTCCACGACGCCACGTTTGCATCTGCACCATCAAGATGAGACCGACAGCTAATGCGAACCAGCCGCCATGTGGAATCTTGACGATGTTTGCTCCGAGGAAGCCGCATTCAATGACAAGCAATGGTGCGCAAAGAATCATTGCTTTCGCTGGCTTCCAGTGCCAACGGTCGGTGAGAACGCGATAGAAGATGAGTGTGGTGATGGCCATTGTCATCGTGACGGCGATTCCGTATGCAGCGGCAAGGTTGCTTGCTGTTTGGAACCCGATGACCAGACCAATACAGGCAACCATCAACAGCCAGTTCACCAATGGAACATAGATCTGGCCCGAATGGTCTTTGGATGTATGGCGAATTTTGATGCGAGGTAAGTAGTCCAACTGCACTGCTTGTGCTGTCAGCGAGAACACTCCTGAGATCAACGCTTGTGACGCGATGATTGTTGCGAAGGTTGCAAGGATGACGATGGGAATCAGAATTGGCTCTGGCACCATGCGGAAGAACACGCTTTCGATGTCCTCTGGGTGCTTCAGAAGAAATGCTCCTTGACCCCAGTAGTTCAGAACAAGTGAAGGCAACACCATTCCGTACCAGCCAATGGTGATGGGCTTGCGTCCAAAGTGTCCCATGTCTGCGTAGAGGGCTTCACCGCCGGTAACAACCAGGAAGATTGCGCCGAGTGAGAGGAATGCAGATTTTGATTCGTGAGTGAAGTACTGGAACGCGTAGTACGGATTGATTGACCTGATGATCTCAGGCGCATCGGTGATGTGTGAGAGACCAATGAGTGCAAGAGTTGCGAACCACACGAGCATGATAGGTCCAAAGATTTTTCCCATCGTTCCGGTGCCTCGGCTTTGCACCAAGAACAGAGCAAGAAGAATCACGATGGCGATTGGTACAACCCATGGCTCAAACGCAGTGGATACTTCCTTGAGACCTTCCACTGCAGAAAGCACGGAAATCGCTGGGGTAATGATCCCGTCGCCGTAGAGCAAGGCAGTTCCAAACACTCCGAGCGAAACAAGAATCGCTCCTCGTTTCATGTTCTGTCCCTTACGTGGCATGACCAGTGCCGTCAGAGCGAGAATGCCGCCTTCACCGTTGTTGTCGGCGCGCATGACGAAGAGCAAGTATTTAATCGAAATGATGATGATGAGAGACCAGAATGCAAGTGAGCAGATGCCGTACACGTTGATGGGGTCCACGGTCATCAGGTGTGACTTTTCAGTGAAGGCTTCCTTCAGCGCGTAGAGCGGGCTGGTTCCAATGTCGCCGTACACGACGCCGAGAGCTCCGAGGGCAAGAGCAGCAGTACCGACTTGTGCTCCATGGCCATGCCCATGCGTGTCGCCGTCGTGGTCATGACCATCGTCATGATGGCCATCATCATGTGAATGCCCGTGATGAGCTTCGGCGAGCGGCTTTGCGTGCTCGGGTCCTACTGATTGATCTGATCCCACAAGGGGGAAAGGCTAGTGCTGAAGTCAGCGAGGGGACCCACAGAGATAAATAGGCAAAAAACGGGTTGCAACATAAAACTGATTTGCCCAATCCTGCCTAGCGACAATTGTCACATATGGGCAAGAATGGGCAAGTGATCAAGCATTACCTCGAAGCCCGTGCCGAACTCGATGCCCCAGGCTCTTCATTTGCCACCACGGTGGTGGATGTGCGTGGAGTCCCTACAAAGGTCTTTGCTGCAGCGCCCCCGCATATGCGATTTTTATGGGAGATGTCAGCTGCACATGCTGCCAGTGACTATTTGGTCTACGAAGATGAGCGCTACACCTATGGAGAGATTCATCGTCAGGTGCGAGTGATGGCCGCGTATCTGGTGGCGCAGGGAGTCACACGCTGTGATCGCGTCGCAGTCTCCATGCGCAACTATCCGTAATGGGTTGTCACATATTGGGCAACAGTGTCGCTGGGCGCGGCCCTCGTCGGGATGAACGCATGGTGGACGGCATCAGAAATGGAATATGCGCTGAAGGACAGTGCTCCAAAAGTGTTGGTGGTT
>JACCDL010427725.1_pt1 | contig 18838 bp, 7 predicted proteins | sample 7441931 | NCBI WGS metagenome assembly JACCDL01 (sample SAMN15323437, study PRJNA562643) | freshwater metagenome | isolation source: river surface water | place: USA:Blue River Watershed | collected 2017-08-16 | reverse complement strand
GGTGCTGATTCTTGCGGGGCGATTGGGTGAAGCGACTACGATGCTCGACCGCGCATTGAAGCTCCAGCCGGACGCGGATCAGGCGGCAGGGTTGAAAGCGCTCGTGCTGGCGATGCGTGGGGAACGGCAGGCCGCAGCGGCGCAGGCGCGCCTGATCCCGAACGGTGCCAGCCTGACGGCGTGGCTTCGTGTCCAGGCGCTGGCGCTCGCCGGGGAAACGAGAGAGGCAGAGGCGCTTGTCTCCGGCTACACTGAGGGAAACACGATCGCGAAGATTTGCGGCTTGGCGGCGCTCGGTCGCCACGAGCAGGCGCTGCAGGCGCTGGAGGTCGACTGGCTCGTTTCCACGCGGATCGACTGGCTGCTCTATCACCCGATTTTCGATCCGATGCGGTCGGACCCCCGGTTCCAGGTCGCGTTAAAGGCGGTGGGTCTGGATGAAGCCCACGCGCGAGCGCAGGCGTGGCGCGCGGCGAATCCGCCGGAGAAGCCGGAGGCGAAACGATGACAGCGGTGGTCGGAATGCCATCGCATGAGTGACTCCGGCAACAAAGCCGTCTTTCTGAGCTACGCGTCGCAGGACGCGGAGGCGGTGGCGCGTGGGATGCGAAGATCCGCGGCCAGATCAAGGTGTGTGCGTTGTGCTGAGTCGCGAGCGCAGCCGATGGCGGATTGATTCGGCATCGGGCAGCAGGTTGTCGAAGTAGTGCGCGACCCTCGCGCCGCGGATCGGCTCATTCCTCAAGGTGAACGGCAGCGACAAGGACAGTGGCCGGCCTGCCGGCGATTCGACCCATTCCTGATCGTATTCCAGCATATGGATGCCACGTGCCACGGACCACGTTCCGACGTGCAGTCCGTTCATCCAGATTGAGAGGACCGACGTGCCAGCCATGTTGCCAATCCGCTTTCTCCGACTTGGAGGAATTCCTCGATTTCCTTTGCTTGGGAACCTGCTGCGCGGTGTCCGCCACCGAAAGGTCGCCTCCGAGTATGGCGATGATCTTGGACAGCTGGTCGAAGCTCGCACGTTCAGGCGTTGCCTCGATTACCGCGATGCGACGCTGACTGACGCCGATCTGTCGGCCCAACTCGGCCTGCGGCAGACCTCGCGACGTGCGCATTGCCCGAAGAACCACCTGAAGTTGGGCCGGGGTGGAGACAGCAGCATTCATCCTTCCCGAGATAGCACGCCAAGGTTCTGAATTCAGGTTAGCCCTTTAAAGGGCTAACTTGGTTTGAGTATCTTGAAATGCTGGCCCCGCCGCCACGCGGTCTGCCTATCGCGGGCGGGAATCGCCCTGCCGCGCGCGGCTGCCGGTCGAGTCTGGGCTCTCGTGGCGCCGCGAACATCCTGTGCCGCGCGGCGCCGCCCGATTCAGCTGCCGGATTTTGCTTTCGCGGCGTCGAAATCGGGCTGCGGGGGCGGCGGGTTGCCGCCCGGGCCGAGGAGGTAATGCTCCATCCATTGCATCAGCCGCAGGCAGTAATCGTAGCGTGCGGCGGCGCGGCGGTTGCCGTGTTCCTCGCCGGGATAAAGCACGAGCCGCACGGGGGCCTGACCGTGCATCTTCAGATGGCGGTAGAGTTCGCGCGACTGGCCCACGTGGACGCGGGGATCGTCCTTGCCGTGGAGAATCAGCAGCGGCGTGCGCGATTTGCCCGCGTGATAGATCGGGCTGCGTTCGAGGAGAAACTGCCAGTCCTCCCACGGCCGCTTGCGCGCGTGCACGAGATACTCCTCGTCCGGAATGTCCGTCGTGCCTACCTTGGAGATCTTGTTGCTGATGCCGACGAACATCACGCCGGCGGCGAAGCGTTCGCTGTAGCGCGTGCTGCACCACGCGGTCGCATAACCGCCGTAGGAGCCGCCGGTGATGCCGACCTTCTTCGCGTCGACGAGGCCGATGGAAACGAGGTGGTCGACCGCGTCGACGAGATCGTCGAACTCGCGGCCGGCGGCGTCACCCTGGCCGAGCTTCGAGAACTTCACGCCGCGGCCGGTGCTGCCGCGGTAATTCGGATAGAATACGGCGAAGCCGCGGGCCGCGCCGAGTTGCCCGGGGTTGGAATAGTTGGTCAGCCATCCGTTCGAGAGGTGGGCCTCCGGACCGCCGTGCACCGCGAGGATGAGCGGATAGCGGCGCCCCGGCTGCTCATCCAGCGGGCGGATCAGAAGGCCCTCGAGGGGCAGACCGTCGCGGGCCGGGTGGCGGATCACCTCCTGCTTGGCGAGGCGCACCGCGGCGAGCCAGGGATTGCTGGTGGTCCGGCGCTGGGGCGTGCCACCGGTCGCCCAGGTGAACAACTCCGGCGGATGCGCGGGGGTGCTGATGATCGCGGCCAGTTGGCGGCCGCCGGCCGCGGTGGACAGGGCGGAGATCGCGCCGCTGCCTTTGGCGAGCAGCACCTCGGGTCGGGCGCCCTTTGCGTCCGCGCGGACGCGGCCGACCGAGGTTGCGGTGCCTTCATGGGCGACGAAGGCGACGTGCTCGGCATCGAGCCAGCTGGGATCCGCCGCATCGCCTTCCCAGTCGGGTGCGAGCACCTGGCCGAACTGGCCGCTGGCGGCGTCGGCGACCATCAGTCGTCCCGCCGAGGGATCATGGATGTCCTCGCCGGAGATGAACGCGATCCGCCGTCCGTCCGGGCTCCACTCGAAGCCGGCGAGTTTGCCCGGGTTGGCGATGCGGGTCCGCACGGCGCCGGTCGTTGCATCGATCACCCGCAGCCGCTGCTGCATCAGGCGATGGTCGACCGCGGGAGTCGGCGTGACGACGACCAGCAACTGGTCGGCGGTGGGCGACCACCGCACGGCCTGCACGTCGCCTTCGACCTCGAGCGGCTTGGCGGGTGCGGCGGCGAAGAGCCGGCCGGTCCAGACGCGTTGGAAGCGCCATTCCTCCTCGTAAACCTCGGCGCGGAATCCCTTATCCCGCCATTTTTTCGCGCTCTCGTCTTCGGCCTCGCGGGCCACGTAGGCGACGCGCTGGCCGTCCGGGGCGAACGCGTAGTCGGTGATGTCGTTGGTCGCCGTCAGCGCGCGCTGGGCCTCACCGCCGGCGAGCGGCAGCAGGTAGAGGCTGCGAAACTTGTCCTCGCCGCGCTTGGCCAGGAAGGCGAGGTGCTTGCCGTCCGGCGTCCAGCGCACGGTCCCGAAATCGCCCTTGCCCGGGATGAACGCGCGCGCCGGGGCGTTGCCGGTGCCCACGACCCAGAGTTCCGACCAAGCCACGCCGTCTTCGTCCACGCCCGGCTGCCGCGGCACGGACATGGTGTAGGCGGCCTGCGATCCATCCGGTGAGAGCGTCACGCCGGTTACGGTCCGCGTCTCCGCGATTCGTTCCGGGGTGATGACGCCTTCGGCGGCGCGAGTGACGACGGTGAGGCTGACGAAGAGTGCGCACAGGGTCGGGCTGAGCCGGCGCAACAAAGCGGGAGCGTGCATGTGCCGGAGCGAACGCAGCGCGGGCATCCTCGCCAGCGAAATCGGGCATTCCGGCCGACGGCGGTGGGTAAACCGGATCGAGGGCCATCGACCGGCGTGGGTGCGCGCGCCCGAGAAGGGCGAGTGCGGTGCGGTGCCACGTGGCTGCGGCGCGCGGTTCGCCCGCTCGGGAGGGAGCGTTGTTCGTCAGGCCTGTTCTGGCGGCGCGCGATGTGCCTGTTGCGGCCTATATCATGCGGTGGGCATCGGCCGGCCCTCCGGGGAGGGAAGTCCGCGTGGCGCCGGAGACGGGAAAACGCACAGTGGATGAGCGATGCTCGGCAACATATGAGCAGTGCGCGCATCGCTGTTGCTATAATGTCGGGGCGGCACCGTCATCCGGTGCCGCATGAACGCTTCTGCAACTTCGAATTCGGAGCGCCCCGGCTCGAATTTCGTCGAACGCGGGGTGGTGACGCTGGTGGCTCTGGCGACCGGTGCGCTCGCGTTTGCGCCGCAGATTTTGCCGGGGACGCGGCCCCGGCTCACCCCGTTGCCGGATAGTCCGGACGTGATGTCGCCGGGCTTGGTGGCGGCGTGTCTCCTGCTCGCGGGAGCGCTTCTGCTGCGGGTCTGGCGGGGGGCGCGCGACCCGTGGCTGGTGCGGGCGCTCGCGCTGCTGGCGGCGGGGGCGATGGCGGGCGCGGTCGCACCGGCACCGACGTATGTGGTGTCGCTGGCGGCGTTGGCGGCGGTGCTGGCGGCGTTCACGTTCCCCGCGTTGGGCTCGGTGGGTCGGGCGTGCGGGCTGCTGCTGGCTGGCACGGTCATGCTGGTGCAGGCGGTCGGAGTCATCGGGCAGCAGGTCGGCGTGCCGCTCTTCTCCGACCGCGAGGAGATGAGCCTGCGGCTGGGGCTCGCGGCCGTGCTGCTGGCGATCGGTGTGCTCGCGGCGGGAGGCATCCGGAGCTACGCGTTCGACCTTTTCGCGGGCGGCGGCCCGCCGCCGGGAAGTGCCGTTGCGGGAAGGGATCGCTGGCGCCGCCAAGTCGCGGTCGTGGTCATGATCAGCCTGCTGGTGGCCCTCGGGGCCGCGGCGCGCGGCTACCTGCGGACCCGGCTCGCCGCGATGCACCAGGAGGTGGCCGCCCAGCTGGCCGACGTGACCACGCTGAAGGTGAGGCACATCGACGCGTGGCGGCAGGAGCGGGTGGGCGATATCCGCTCGTTTGCGCATGTGCCGTTTCTCGCCGAGAAGGTCGCGCAGACGATCCGCGCACCGGAGGACCGCGGGCTGCGGGAGGAGCTGCAGCATTATCTCGACGAGTATAGGAAGCATTTCAGCTACCGGTCCGTCAGCCTGATGACGCCTGCCGGCGAAATGATTCTGGCGGCGCGTGAGCCGGCGAAATCCTGGTTGCCGCCAACGCCGGCGGTGCTGCAGCAGGCGCTGCAAACCTCCGATGTCGTGATCCAGGATCTCTACCTCACCGAGGACGGTGATGCGTGCATGGATTTCGTTTCCGCGCTGCGTTTGCCGGACGGGACGGCCGTGGCGGCGATCACGTTGCGCAGTTCCGCGCACACGCATCTCTATCCGCTGCTGCGGGAGTGGCCCGGAGCGGCCAGTGCGGCCACCGCGCTGGTGCGGCGCGAGGGCGAATGGGTGGCCTTCGTCAGTCCCCTGAGCCTCGATTCGAAAGCGGCGTTGACGTTCCGCCTGCCGCTCAATCAGCCGCATCTGCCGGCGGCGCGGGCGGTGCAGGAGGGGACAGTGGAGCTCAGCGACGGGCTGGATTACCGCGGCGTTCCCGTCCTCTGGCTGGCGCGGCCCGTGGCGGGGAGCCCGTGGGTGCTGTTGGCGAAGATCGACCGTGCCGAGGTCTACGGGCCGTTGCGCTACGAGGCGTGGCGGATTGCGTCCTTCTTCGGCGTCACGGTGATGGCGGTCGGGCTGTTCGTCGGCCGCTACTGGCGCGGCCAGCAGCGGGCGGCCGAGCTGCGGCAACAGGAGTCCGAGCGCGAGCGGCGCGCGGTCATGGAGCGCCTTGCGGCGGTGATGCGGCATGCGAATGACGTGATCCTCCTTTTCGACGAGCGGATGCGCATCATCGACGCCAATGAGCGGGCGCTCGCGGTCTACGGCCGGACCCAGGGAGAGATGCTGCAGCTCACGGCGCGCGACCTGCGGGCGCCGGCGACGCGGCACGAGACCGAAGAGAAATTTGCCCAGGCGCTCACGCCGGAGGGGCTGATGTTCGAGACCGTGCACCAGCGCCGCGATGGCTCGACGTTCGATGTCGAGGTGAGTTCGCGCCGGGTGGAGATCGACGGCCGGTCGCACGTGCTTTCGATCGTCCGCGACATCACGGAGCGGAAGCGCGCGGCGCGGGAAGAGGCGCGGCAGGAGGCGCGGTTCCACCTCATTTTCGACCGTGCGCCGGTGGGTTTGTCGCTGGGCAGCACGGAGGGCGGCACGGTGCTGGTCAATTCGGAGCATGTGCGGATCACCGGCGTGCCGGCGGCGGAATCCTCCACGCCCGGGATCTTTGCCCGGGCGACGCATCCCGACGACTACGCGCGCCAGCAGCTGGCCCAGGCTCCGTTTCTCCGGGGCGAGGTGGATCACTTCACGATCCAGAAGCGGTATGTGAAGGCGGACGGCAGCGTGACGTGGGCGGAGATGACGAGCCGGCATTTCACCGAGCCGACCACGGGTGCGCGGTATTCGCTGACCACGCTCGTGGACATCACGCAGCAGAAGCAGCACGAGGCGGAAATCGAGCGGCTGAACCGGATGTATTTCGTGATCAGCCAGGTGAATCAGGCGCTCGTCCGGGCGAAGGACCGGACGGACTTGTTCCGCGATATCTGCCGCGTGCTGGTCGATGTGGGCCGCTTCCGGATCGCGTGGATTGGCTGGCGCAATGCGGAGACGCAGATGATCGAGCCGGTGGCGGTCGCGGGCGACGAATTCGGCTACGTGGAGGGGATCCGGATCGCGGCGACGGCGGACGTGCCCGAGGGCCGCGGACCTTCCGGCACGGCCTTCCGCGAGGGACGTTCGTTTGTGCTCAACGATTTCTTCAACAATCCGGCCACCGTCCCGTGGCGGGAGCGGGCGGACGGCTGCGGCTTCCATTCGGTCATGGCGCTGCCGCTGCGCTGCGAAGGCGAGGTGGGTGGCGTCCTGAATGTATACGCGGAGGAGCGGGACTTTTTTGCGCCCCGCGAAGTCGCGCTGCTCGAGGAGACGGCGGGCGACGTCTCGTTTGCGCTGGATGTGTTTGCGGGCGACCAGCGGCGACGCGACGCCGAGTCAGCGGTGCGGGCCAGCGAGCACCGGCTGCAATTCCTGCTCACGGCGACGCCGGCGGTGATCTACTCGCTGCGCGCCGGGGGCGATTACGGGCTCACCTTCATCAGCCACAACCTGCGGATGGTGCTGGGCTACGAACCCGGGCAGGCACTCGCCCGCGCGGACTTCTGGCGCGACAACCTGCATCCGGACGATGCTGCGTCCGCTTTCGCCGTCCTGCGGCGGCTCAAGGAGCAGGACGTGGTCACGCGGGAATACCGCTTCCGGCACGCCGATGGGTCCTGGCGCTGGATGCAGGATGAACTGCGGCTCGTGCGGGATGCGCAGGGTCAGCCGCAGGAGCTGGTCGGTTACTGGATCGACGTGACGCCGCAGCACGAGGCCGCAGCGGCCCTGCGTTCCCGGGAGGAGATTTTCTCCACCATCGTGGGCCAGGCGGTCGACTCGATCGCGCTGATCGATGCCGAGACGGGCCGTTTCGCGGAGTTCAACACGGCGGCCCACGAGAGCCTCGGTTACTCGCGCGAGGAATTTTCGGGCTTCGCGATCGCCGACATCCAGGGCGAGCACTCGGGGGCGGAGATCCGGCAGAACATCGAGAAGATCCAGCTCGGGCAGGGATCGCATTTCGAGACGCGGCACCGCCATCGCGACGGCGGGCTGCGCGATGTGCGGGTCAGCGCGCGCGCCATCCAGGTGCAAGGGCGGACTTACCTCGCCGCGATCTGGACCGACATCACGGCGGCGCGGCGCGCGGATGCCGAGATGCGCAAGCTCTCCCTCGCGGTGGATCAAAGTCCGCTCTCGATCGTGATCACGGACCTCACCGGGGCGATCGAGTATGCCAATCCGCGGTTCTGCGCGCTGACGGGCTACGCGCTCGAGGAAGTCCGCGGCAAAAACCCGCGCGTGCTCAAATCCGGCCGGGTGCCGCCGGAAGTCTATGCGGACCTGTGGCAGACGATCACGGCGGGGCGCGTCTGGCGCGGGGAACTGGTCAACCGCAAGAAGGGCGGCGAGTTGTTCACCGAGCTCATGGTCGTCACTCCGGTGAAGAATGCGCAGGGTCAGGCGACCCATTTCCTGGCGCTCAAGGAGGACATCAGCGAGCGGCGCCAGACGGAGCTCGCGCTGGCGGCGAGCGAGGCGAAATTCCGGCGGCTCCTGGCGATGTCGCCCCTGCCGCTCGGGCACTCCGATGGCACGGGACGGATCACGTTCCTCAACGAGCGGTTCCAGCAGCTGTTCGGCTATCGTCATGCCGACGTGCCGACGATCGAGGCCTGGATCCGGCGGGCCTACCCGGTGCCGGAGTATGCCGCGGCCATGCGTCCGCGCTGGGAGGAGACGATCGCGCGGGCGCGCGCGGGCAGCGGGGAGTTCGCGGGCTTCGAGTGCGACGTGACGGGTGCCGACGGCCAGGTCCGCACCGTGGAGGTTTCCGGCATCACTCTCGGGGACGAGCTGCTGGTCGCGTTTGTCGACCTCACGGAGCGTATCCGCACGGAGCGGCGGCTGCGGCAGCTCACGCGCACGATCGAGCAGGCGCCGCTTTCGGTCGCGATCACCGACCTGAAGGGCGCGATCGAATACGTGAATCCGTGGTTCTGCCAGGTCACGGGTTACACCTTGGCCGAGGTGGTGGGCAAAAATCCGCGCGTGCTGAAGTCCGGCGAAACACCGGCGGCGGTCTACGAGGAAATGTGGCGCACGCTGGTGGCGGGTCAGGTGTGGCGCGGCGAACTGCGCAACCGGAAGAAGCACGGTGAGCTCTACGTCGAGTCGGCGGTCATCGCGCCGGTCGTCGACGAGACGGGCCGGCCCACCCATTACGTCGCGCTCAAGGAGGACATCACCGAGCGCAAGCGCATGGAGCAGGCGCTGCGGGAGGTGCAGGATCGCTACCGGCTGATTGCCGACAACACGGCCGACACGATCTGGCTCTACGATCTGCCCGCGGCGCGCTTCGTTTACGTGAGCCCGGCGGTCACGCGGTTGCTGGGTTACACGCCGGACGAATTGGTGGGCCGCCCGATCGATGTGCCGCTGCCGCCCGGCTCGCGCGCGCTGCTCGAGCCCCAGCTCGCGCAGCGGATCGCCGCGCTGCTCGGCGGCGACGAAACGGTGCGCTCGGCGACGAACGAATTGGACCAGCGGCGGAAGGACGGCGCGCTCATCCCCACGGAAGTGGTGACGACGTTCCTGTCCGACGCGAACGGCCGGCCGGACCGCCTGCTGGGGGTCAGCCGCGACATCCGCCAGCGGCGCGAGGCCGACGCCGCGCTGCGGCGGAGCGAGGAGCAATACCGGCTGATCGCGGAGAACACGAGCGATGCGATCTGGATCCTCGATCTGGACCGCCAGGTGTTCAGCTACATGAGCCCGGCGTCGGAGCGGCTGATCGGCGTGCCGAGTGCGGAGCTCATCGGTCAGCCGATCACCCGCGCGCTGACGCCGGCGGCGGCGCGGGACGCGGTGCGAAACATCCGGGGCCGCATCGCCGCGGTCCTCGGGGGCGACCGGGCGGCGATCTACCGGGTGGCGACGTTCGATCATGCGCACCGGGATGGACGCATCGTGCGCGGGGAGGTCGTCTCGACGCTGCTGTTGGACGACCGCGGGGTGCCGCGGCAGATCCTCGGTATCTCCCGCGATGTTACCGAACGTGAGCAGGCGGAAAACCAGCTGCGGCAGAGCCGTGACCGGCTGGCCAAGGCGGAGCAGATGGCGCAGCTCGGCAACTGGGAATTCGAACTCGAAACGCAGCAGGTCAGCTGGTCGGAGGAGGTCTTCCGCATCTTTGAAGTCGATCCAGGCTTCACCCCGACGCGTGAGATCTTCCTCGAGCGGGTGCATCCGGATGACCGCGAACGCGTCGAGCAGCGCTTCAAGGAGGCGGTCGCCAGCCGCGGCCGTTACCTGATCACGCATCGGCTGCTGTGCCCCGGCGGCCAGCTCAAGCACGTGGAGGCGAGCGGCGAGGTGCAGTTGGCTCCGGATGGGACGGCCCGGCGGATGCTCGGCACGGTGCAGGACATCACCGAGCGCCGGCGGGTGGAGCTCGAGCTGCACGATCTCGTGAAGCAGTTCCGGGCGCTGCACGCGGTCGCGCTCCTGCTGGACGAGCCGCACCACACGCCGGAGCAGCTCGCGGCTGAAATTGTCCGCCATCTGCCTTCGGCCGTGCGCCATCCGGAGCTCGCGCAGGTGCTCGTGCAGATCGGGGAGCACCGCGGCACGGCCGGTCCGGAGGGTCCGTGTGAGACGGAGATTTCCGCCCCGATCGACCTCAACGGCCGGCCGGGCGGGCTGGTCCGGATCGGCTACCTTGCGTCCCGGTCCAGCGACGGCACGGCGGAGTTCACCGTGCAGGAACGGGAGACGATCCAGAGCATCGCGCGGACGATCGGGCTGAGCCTCAGTGCGCGCGAGTCGTTTGCCGCCATCCAGCGCTTCAACGCCGAGTTGGAGGATCGCATCCGCCAGCGCACGACCGAACTCGCCCAGCGCAACCGCGAGGTGCAGGCCCTGCTCGAGGCGATCCCCGACATGGTCGTGCGGCTGCGGCGCGACGGCACGCTGCTCAGTCTGCAGCCCGCGAAGGGCGCGACCCCGCTTGCCGCCCTGCCGCTCGCCGCCGGAGCGGACGCGCCGTCGGCTGGGGCGCGTGAGCTTTATCGCGCCCTCCGCGACGCGGGTGAGCGCGCGACGCTCGACCATGCCACCATCTCGACCGAGGTGCGGCTCACGCTGGAGGGCGTGGAGGTGGTCGTGGAACTGCGCGCGGCGCCGAACGGCGCGGACGAGTTCGTGGTGTTTGTCCGCGATATCACGGCCCGGCGCCAGCTGGAGGATGCGCTGCAGCAGTCGCAGGAGCGTCTCGCCCTCGCGGCGCGGGCCGGAAAGGTCGGCATCTGGGAGTATGATCCTGCCGCTCAGCGGTTGGTCTGGGACGAGCAGATGTGCCGGCTCTACGGCCTCACGCCGGACCAGTTTACCGGCGCGTATGAGGTCTGGCAGCACGGCCTGCATCCGGAGGACCGGGCGCGCGCCGAGGCGGCCGTGCAGCAGGCGTTTCGCGGGGAAGGCGATTTCGATCTCGAGTTCCGCGTGGTCTGGCCCGATGGCAGCGTGCACCACATCCGGGGCTTCGGTCTGGTGCAGCGCGATGCGGGCGGCCGGCCGCGCCGGATGGTGGGCACCAACTGGGATCTCACGGCGGAGAAGGCGGCCGCCGCCGCGCTGCGCCGCAGCGAATCGATGCTGCAGCAGATGTTCCAGGCGACGCCCATGGGCTTCCTGCTGAGCGATGACCGCACGGGCGCGATCCTGCATTTCAACCACCGGTTCTGCGAGATCTGGGGCATCGAGCCGCTCGCGGACCGGATGCACCGCGGTGAACTGAAGGCCAACGATCTGGTCCCCGCCAGCCTGCCGCGGCTGGTCGACGGTCCGGGCTACGCGGCGTCATGGCAGGGCCTGCAGGACGAGCGCAACCGCGCGGTGGTGGACGATGAGCTCGCGTTCACGGATGGCCGGACGATCCGGCGGTTCACCACGCAGATCCGCGATGGCGAGGACCGCTATTACGGCCGGTTCTACATTTTCGAGGACATCACGGCCCAGAAGCGTCTGGAGCGGGAAATCGCCGAGAACCTCGAGAAGGAGCGGCAGGTCTCGGAGATGAAGACGCGTTTCATCTCCGTCACGTCGCACGAATTCCGCACGCCGATGGCGGCGGCTCTGGCCTCGGCCGAGCTGATCCGGAATCATCAGGACAAGCTGACGCCCGCCAAACGCGGGGAACTGCTGGAGCGCATCACCAACTCGATGCACCGGATGACGGAGATGCTGGACGAGATTCTGACGCTGAACCGGATCGATGCGGGGCGGGTGCAGAAGCAGCTCGTGCTCGCGGACCTGGCGCAGCTCGTGCACAGCGTCGTCGACGAGGTGCGCATGGGGGACCGCGAGGCCCACCGTTTTGTCATCACGACCGAAGGGACTCCCGAGCCCGTCCTGACCGACACCAATCTCCTCCACCACATCGTCTCGAACCTGCTCAGCAATGCGGCGCGTTATTCCCCGGCCGGCCGGGTCGTCACGACCCGGCTGCAGTTCGAAGCCGCGCAGGTGCGGATCTCGGTCCGGGACGAAGGTATCGGGATTCCGGAGACGGATCTGCGGCGGATCTTCGATCCCTTCGAGCGCGGCTCGAACGTGGGCACGATCAAGGGCACCGGCCTGGGCCTCAACATCGTGAAGCGCATGGTCGATATGCTCGGCGGCCGGATCACGGTGGAGACGACGCTCGGCCGCGGCAGCTGCTTCACGGTCGAGCTGCCCCGGGAAGCGGCGCCGTGACCTTCCGGGGCGGACGCCGGCTCAGGTCGCGCCGAAGCTGGCGTTGTGCACCGATTTCGGCGCGGGGCCGCCGCCGTGGCGGGCCACTTCCTCCGGGGTGGCGAGTTCGAACGTGATCCGGCCCTCGGCGATTTCGCGCAGCGCGGTGTCTTCGGCGGAGAGTTTTTCGAGCGAGACGACCAGCGGCCGGTTGCCCCGCTTCAGCTGCTTCACGCGCCGCGAGACGACGTTGATCAGGACCATCGGATCATCGATCACTTTCAGCGCACTCTGCAGGTAGTCGTCTCTCATGGGTGTGGTGTGGGGCGCCGGTATTCGGCGTCGGGCGAAATTTTACGGCCGAGCCGCCGTGAATACGACCCCGAACTCCGTCTCCGAGTTCGATCTGCGCAACGCGCTGCGGGACCACCGGGTTGAAGGTATCTTTGGTGCGCGGGAGCGCGGGCGCACGCCGGCGGAACCGCGGCGGCGCAGCGCCCGGAGCGCGAAATGAGAAATTTCCCGCATGCGCGGTGTTCGGTGTTGTGTCTCCCCACGTGAGCTGCGCTGCTCGGCCCACGTAAGGTGTTCGGCGGGGTCGGACACAGGAATCACCACCCAGTCGAACCATGAAATCGCGCATCGCCTCTGCCGCCCACGGGCAGGTCATACGCAGGGCATCGGTCAACGGGCGCGCGCACGAGCGCGGCTCCGTCGCCGCGGGCCCGGACGGGTCCAACCACGCCGGATAGTCCTTCGCCCGGCGCCGAAGTGCCTTCCGCCCCCGGCCGCGCCTCCGGGCCGGTGGCCGGCCGCCCATCGCCGCTGGCGGCAATCTTACCTCTGCACGAAACCCCAAAAAGAAACCCATGGCTTCCCCTCACGCGTCCTCGGAAACGGTCACCGAGGAATTCTCCCTGCCGCTTTTTGTCTTCACCGTTTTCGCGACGTTGGCGGGCCTGCTGGCTCTCCTGTGGCTCGTCGCGCCGGCGGTCTGGGACGCGCAGTTTCTCGCGCCGGTGGGGAAGGGCGTGGCGGCGTTTCTCGTGCTCAGCCTCGTGAACGCGTTCTTCGAGTATTTCTTCCACCGCTACCTGCTGCACACCTCGGCGGTGCCGTTTCTCCGCCGCCTCTACAAGCAGCACACGCTGCATCATGCGTTGACGCGGATCGTGCGGCGCCCGGGGCGCGACGGCCGCGGGCTGCTCGCGATCGAGAACCGGTTTCCGATCACGGAGACGGAGCAGCACGAAGCGTCGTTCTTCCCGTGGTATTCGCTCGCGGTGTTCACGCTCGTGATGTCGCCGCTGTTTGCGCTCCTGCAGTGGCTTTTCCCCTCGTTCCCCTGGTTCCTCGCCGGCTTTGTCGCCCTGGCGGTGTCGCTGCTGCTCTACGAGGTGCTGCATGCGATCAACCACTGGCCCTTCGAGCAGTGGGAGCCGCTCATCGCGCACCCGCGGTGGGGCTGGTTCTGGCGGCCGGTCTATGCGTTTCACCTGCGGCACCACGCCGTCATCGACTGCAACGAATCGATCTCGGGCTTCTTCGGGCTGCCGGTCACCGACTGGCTCTTCGGGACCTGTGTGATCCCCAAGTCGGTGTATGCGGACGGCGAGGAGTGGACGCCGGAGAAGTTCCAGCGGCCGACGCCGCGGGGCTTTATCGCGTGGCTGGACCGTTGGGCGGAGCGCCGTGTCGAGCGGCGCCGGATGCAGGCGGCCGCCGAACCGGTGGCCGCGGAGGGAGCGGACGAGACGGGCTCCGCCCCGCTGCCGCGGACGTATACGCGCGGCGAAGAGATCGCCAACTGGGTGACGCATGGCATCGGGCTGGCGGCGAGCATCGTGGGCCTGACGTTCCTGATCGTTTTCGCGAGCCTGCGTGGCGACGCGTGGCATGTGGCGAGTTTCACGGTCTTCGGCCTGACGCTGCTGCTGCTCTACACCGCTTCGACGATCTATCACGCGCGGCGCGACGGGCGGGCCAAGCTGCTCTTCCGCAAACTTGATCGCGCGGCGATCTTCCTGCTGATCGCGGGGACCTACACGCCCTTCCTCCTCACAAGCCTGCGGGGTCCGTGGGGCTGGACGCTCTTCGGCGTGATCTGGGGGCTGTGCGGGGCAGGGGCGGTGTTTCAGCTCTGCTTCGGCGCCCGCTACCGGCTGGTGACGACGTTTGCCTATATTTTTGCCGGCTGGCTGATCGTGGTGGCGTTCAAGCCGCTGCTCGCGCACGTGCCGCGTGGCGGACTCTGGCTGCTGCTCGCCGGCGGGCTCTGCTACACGCTGGGCGTGGTATTCTACCGGTGGCACCGGCTGCGCTACCACCATGCGGTGTGGCACGGCTTCGTGCTCGGCGGCAGCACGTGTCATTACCTCGCGGTGCTGCTGTTCCTGCTGCCGCGGACGGCGTAAGCGGGGAAAGGCGGCGGGTGGGAAGGAATTCCGCGCGGCCCAGCCATTCGGGTCCGCTGCTTCGATCTGTTTGCGCGATTGCGCGCGCGGGCGGATCCGGGGCAACCTTCCGCCATGCCGCCCAAGCCGAGCGAGACCGAGAACAACCTGTTGCGACAGCTCCATCGCGCCGAACATGAACCGCTCGCGCGGGCGTTCGGCGACACCTACGCGGAGCCGGATGCCGATGAGCTGGAGGTGCTCCAGGCGCAGTGGCTGCCGCTGATTCGCACGCACGTGGCGCGCGAGCTCGGGCTGGCGCACCAGCGGGAGGCGGCCTTGCGGGCCGCACTCGAGGCGGCGCTCGGTGGCTCCGGCACGAGCTAGGCGCGGCGACGTGGGCGGGTCGGGCGCCGTCCCGAGGCGATCGCGCGGTGCTTTGCCCGCCCGGCGGCGGCTACCGGCGCTGCCGGCAGGACAACGTGCCTTTCTGCGCACGGTGCCGTCTCACCCGAACGGGGGAGTGGCAGGTTTGCTCGCCGACTGCTCCCCTGACCCCGGCGCCACGCGCCAACCACCCCCCGCACGCATGCCCCTTTTTCCTCCTTGGCCGGCGGCCAGATTCGACGCGCCGGCGATCGGCGCACGATTCAGCTCCCGCGGCGCTTTGCTTCCATCCGATTGCGCCGGACGTTGCGGCCGCAGGTCCGCTGTCCTGCGTCATGCGGGAGTGGCGCTCGGCATGGCCTTGGCGGCGGATGCCCTCGCGCAGACCGTGGCGCCGACGCCGTTGCCGGATCCGACGAAGGAGGATCCGATCGCGTTGAGTCCCTTCATGGTCTCCACGTCGAAGGAGGTCGGCTATCTGGCGACGCACACGCTCGCGGGCACCCGCCTCAACACCGACTTGAAGGATGTCGGGGCCGCGGTTTCGGCCTACACGAAGGAATTTTTGGACGATATCGCGGTCACGAAGCTCGAGGAGATCCTTGCCTACACCGTGTCCACGGAAGGCGGCGGCCGGAATTTCTCCGGGGTAAACGGGGAGAGTTCCGCGGCGGTCCGGGAAGATCCGGCGAGCGTCAACCGGGTGCGGGCCCTCGCTTCGGCGACGCGGACCCGCGACTATTTCCCGTCCGACCTGCCGACGGACACGTTCAATGTCGACAACCTCACGATCAGCCGCGGGCCCAACGCCGTCCTCGCCGGTATCGGCAGCCCCGGCGGCGTCATCGATTCGGGGCTGCGCAAAGCCGGCTTCCGGGACAGCTATCGCTTCACCTCCCGCTTCAGCTCCTACCATTCCCATCGGGAGCAGTTGCACATCAACCAGGTGATCATCCCGCAGCGTCTGGCGCTCCGGTTTGATCTGCTCAACGACGAGCAATATTATCGGCAGAAGCCGGCCGACAACCGGGACAAGCGATTCTATACGGCGCTGCAATACCGGGTCTTCGAACCGGAGCGGGGCTCGGTCTTCGGCCGCGGCACCTTCCGCGCCAACTTCGAGACGGGCGGGATCAACGGCACCCCGACGGATCCGCTGACGCCGACGTTTACGGTCGCCAACTGGTTCTACCCCACGACCCGGGGCGGCGTGAGTGCGCCGGAGAATGCGAAATATCAATGGTGGGGCTACGGCACGCCGCTCACGACGGCGCCCACCGCGGCCAACGCCGCAACCCTGTCAGCGCTGCGCAATGCCAACGGCGTCGGCATCGTGCCGGCCACCTCCTCGGTGATCCAGGGCTTCCCCCTCTATACTCAGTTTGCCCTGATCTATGCGAATCCGGCGTCGAACACCGCCGGGGTCGGCTTGACGGATCCCGCACTCGCCGGCGTGCAGGGCTTCCAAGGCGGCATCCCGGTCACGCTGCCCGGCGGCACGGGCGGTGCCTTGCGCTCCTCCGGCGATCCGTGGCGCCTCGTCACCGGTTTTGTCCGCACGCGCCTGCAGGATCCCAATGTCTTCGACTTCTACGAGAACCTGATGACGGGTGCGTTCGACACGCGGGCGCAGCGTTTCAACGCGGCGGATTTCCGCTACGAACAGCTTTTCCTCGGCGGCAAGGCCGGCGCCGAAGTGGCCTATAATTACCAGGGCTTCAACACGGCGCGGGACTTCTCCATTCCCACCGGCGGCAACGACGAGGGGATCATGGTGGACGTGAATTATTATCTGAGCGTCAAGACGAACGCCGGTCAGCCGATCCTGAATCCGAACTTCGGTCGTCCCTTTATTTCCACGACCGACGTGTTTCGCCTGACCACCAATCGCATCACCCGCGAGTCCGGTCAGATCACCACGTTCTACAAACATGACTTCACCCGCAGTCCCTCCCGCTGGGGCCGGATGCTGGGCAAGCACACGCTCACGGGCCTCCTCTTCAATACGCAGATCGAGCGTTTCAGCCGCCAATACGCGAGCACCTGGGATCCGAACGGCCCGGTCAATCCCCAGAGCTCCCTGGGCGGGGCGCTGCCCGGATCTTTCGGCACGCAGGTGAACGGCTGGTTCTACCTCGGGCCCTCGCTCGTGAATGTGAACAAGCTCGAAGACGTGCGCCTGCAGCCCATCACCGCGGCCCGTCCCCAATCCGGGCAGACCTACACGCTCCAGGTTTACGACCCGGTGAGCCGCTCCTTCGTCACGCGGACGTCGAAGCCGCTGCAGATTCTCCAGCGGCTGGTGGATCAGCGGGAGAAAGTCAGGTCGTCGTCCGTCGCCCTGCAGAGCAACCTCTTCAACGATCACGTGACCACGCTGGTCGGATGGCGCGAGGACTTCGATGAGGCGTTCACGTCGCTGGCGCCTCCGGTGCTGCCGAACGGCAACGTGGATGCCTCGCGGGTCACCTTCAACCCGGCCGTCACCCAGGGTAAGCGCAGCTGGACCAAGAGCGTGGTCGCGCGGGTGCCCTATGAATTCCCGGGCGGCACGCAGCTGCGCCTGTTCTGGAACCAGTCCGGCAATTTCAATCCGGTCGGTCAGCGCCGGAACATCTGGAACGAGGAGCTGGGGTCGCCCACCTCCAACACCGAGGAGCGCGGCATCTCGATTTCGGCGTTGGGCGGGAAGCTCTATTTCCGCGTGATCCGTTATCAGACGGACATCCAGAACGATTCCGTCGGCGTCGGAAATCCCTACAACTATATCAGTTCGCAGATCGGGCGTCTGCTCGCCGCGCGCGATGCGGGCCTGCTGCCGGCGGACTTCAATTACAATTATCCCGGCTGGAATTCCTTCAGCGACGTCGCGCGTGCGCTCTACAGCACCATTCCGGCCCGCATGCAGGCGAACATCGGGGCGGAAAAGAACTTCAATCCCCGCTTCACCGGCAGCGGGTCCAGCCTCCAGTGGATTCCCGACACGATCGTCGGGCTTACGTCGACCAGCGACACCGAGTCCAAGGGCACGGAATTCGAAACCATCTTCAATCCGAGCCGCAGCTGGCGCATCTCGCTCAGCGTCGCGAAAAACGAAGCGACCAAGGCCAAGGTGGCTGCGGCGGAACTGGCCTTCGCTGCCGCGTGGAAGGAGAACCTGGATTCGATGTATGGTGGGATGCTCCTCCCCGGCGCCCGTAATCCCTCCTCCGGCGAGCTCGGCCGGTTCTACGATCAATACGTGGCCGAGACGCTGCCCGGGATCCGCACCACTGCGGCGTTGTCCGGGGTGCCGGCTTCGGAAATCCGCAAATGGCGCGTCAATTTCGTGACGCGTTACGATTTCCGCACGGGCTTCCTGAAGGGCGTGAATATCGGCGGCGCCGTCCGTTGGCAGGACAAGATCGGCATCGGCTATCCGCTGGTGACCCAGGGCGGGGTCTCGATCTCCGATGTCACGCGGCCCTACTGGGGCCCGCGGGATCTGAAGTTCGACCTCAGCGCCGGCTATACGCGTGAGCTGAGGGTGAGTGCGCGGCCCATCACGTGGACCGTGGGCCTCCACGTGGCCAACCTGAACGCCCAGGATGAACTGATTCCGATCAAGGCCAACGCCGACGGCAGCTGGGGCACGTTCCGCATCCCGCCGGAACGCACGTGGAGCCTCACCAACTCGTTCGCGTTCTGATGTGGCCGCCCGGCGCCCGGTGCGGCGTCGGGTAAGTCCGGATCTGCGACCACCCGGCGCTCCTGCCCGGGTGCCTCGCCGGAGAGGCTCCTCGGAGGGAGGGCTGCCTCAAGGCCCGAGATCGCGTCTGCGCCTTGGGCCGTGTTTCGTGATCGGATCGGCCCTAAGGAGGCGTGCCACGCGTTCGCTCCGCTCCGCGTCGGCTCTTCGGTGGGGACGCAAAAGCAGCCGGCGGCATGCCGGCTGCGATCCACGGGTGCGGGTCGAGTGCGTCAGCGCAG
>JACCDL010271277.1_pt1 | contig 18846 bp, 19 predicted proteins | sample 7441931 | NCBI WGS metagenome assembly JACCDL01 (sample SAMN15323437, study PRJNA562643) | freshwater metagenome | isolation source: river surface water | place: USA:Blue River Watershed | collected 2017-08-16 | reverse complement strand
TGCAAAGCTCGCTGGCGGAGTTGCTGTCATCAAGGCAGGAGCTGCAACAGAAGTTGAACTCAAGGAGCGCAAGCACCGCATCGAAGATGCTGTTCGCAATGCAAAGGCTGCAGTAGAAGAAGGAATCGTTGCCGGTGGTGGCGTCGCACTTCTTCAGGCAGCAACTGCAGCATTTAAGAAGTTGAAGCTCGAAGGTGAAGAAGCTGTCGGTGCGCGCATCGTCGAACTTTCAATCGAAGCTCCACTCAAGCAGATCGCAGTCAATGCAGGACTTGAAGGCGGAGTTGTTGTTGAGAAGGTTCGCCATCTCGAAGCGGGCTTCGGACTCAACGCAGCATCTGGTGAGTATGTAGACATGATCAAGGCAGGCATCATTGATCCTGCTAAGGTCACACGTTCTGCACTCCAGAATGCAGCATCAATCGCAGCGCTCTTTATTACAACAGAGGCAGTGATTACAGATAAGCCAGAGCCAAAGGGTGCAATGGCACCTGCAGGTGGCGGCGGAGATATGGATTTCTAATCTCCAATAAGCGTACGAAGGGGCTGCCGATTAGTATCGGCGGCCCCTTCTGCTTTACCCTTAGAACATGAAGACCTTCGATGCACAATCAATCGCACGGGATGCAGCTCTTGCCGAGGCAGAGTTTGCAACTCAGGTGGGCGATTTCATCTCTGTCGAATATGACGATGAGAACCGCATCGCTACCTATCTCTTTGCAGCGGATATCGCTGGTTACAAGGGATGGCGTTGGGGAATCACAATTGCAAAGGTCGATGAAGATTCAGATCCAACAATCTGTGATGTTGTAGTTCTTCCAGGTCCTGACTCACTTCTTGCACCTGATCACATTCCATATCGCGAACGCATCGTGCCAGAGGACATTACTCCTGGAGTAATTGTGCCAAGTTTGCTCGATGACACTCGATTAGTCCCTGGTGTGAACGCACTTGCTCAAGATGAAGATCTTGATGCATATCAAGTATTTGATCTCGGACTTATGCGACCACGAGTACTTTCAATTGAAGGGCGCGACCAAGCTTCAAAGCGTTGGTATGCATCAGACCGCGGCCCGTTATCGCCGTTGGCAGAGCAGGCGCCGAAGCCATGTAACTCATGTGGTTTCTTCGTTCCGCTCGCTGGATCATTGCGCTCATCATTTGGCGTATGCGCCAATGCGATTGCCCCAGACGATGCTCGCGTAGTCTCAGTTGACCACGGCTGCGGCGCGCATAGCGAAGCAACCTTGGCTTAATCTGCACGCTTAAATCGACTACCGCCCCTTGCTATTTGTAAGTTAAACTATCCCTCTGCCCGCACCCCTGCGGCTACACGAGTACATGAATCATCTAAAGGAGTAATCACTATGCCTACAGGTCGCGTGAAATGGTTCTCCCTCGAAAAGGGTTTTGGCTTCATCGCATCAGATGAAGGAGAAGATGTTTATTTAGCTGCAACAGCTCTTCCTGCTGGCGTCACAACAGTAAAGCCAGGAACAAAGCTCGAGTTCTCTGTCATTGATTCACGTAAAGGTCCTCAAGCGATGTCAGTGCACGTTGTTGAAGCACCTGCTTCATTGGCTGAAAATGCACGTATTGGCAACGATGATCTCGCTGCAATTATTGAAGACACCATCAAGATGTTGGACAAGGTAGGCAATGGTCTTCGCCATGGTCGCCACCCATCAGGAACTGAGGCTGAGCGCCTCGGTCGCGTGCTTCGCGGTATCGCTTCACAACTAGAAGCGTAATCAGCTCCCTAGATCTAAATGGCGTCGCGCTTGTTGCGGCGAATCGAGTAACGAATACCGATTAATCCGAGGATTGCACCGACGATGCATGTCCAAATGATCTTAGCCATTGCGCCCACTGCAATCACGACTACTGTCGCTGCAATCCAACAGATAGTTCCTATTGAGACTAGAGTTACAACGGATGCAATAGTTGTTTTCTCACCTTTGGTCATGGAAGAAGAGTAATGCGTAAATCGGTAAAGCATGATGGAAATTGGCGTTCTTTCCGCCATCGCAACTTCCGTATTCTCTTTCCGGCAAACGCACTCTCCAATATCGGTACCTGGGCACAGCGTGTTGCACAAGATTGGCTCGTCCTCGAGCTGACCGATAACAATGGCGCCGCCCTTGGCTTAGTCACTGCTGTGCAATTCGCGCCCGTGCTCTTCTTTAGCCTTCATGGTGGCGCGCTTGCAGATCGAGTCAATAAACGTAAGTTACTGATTGCCACCAATGTCGTTGCTGCAATTGCATGTTACGGAGTTGGAATTCTCGTCGTCGCCGATCTCATTCAGCTGTGGCATGTCTTTGTTGGCGCGGCGCTTTTAGGTGTTTCCTCAGCGATAGATGCGCCTATACGACAAGCATTCACCTCAGAAATTGTTGGCCACTCCGATGTTGCCAATGCGGTAAGTCTCAATTCTGCGAATTTCAACGCTGGGCGTTTAGTGGGACCGGCTATGTCAGGCTTCCTTATTGCACACTTCAGCACCGGTCCATCATTTCTTATCAACGCCACCACCTATATCTTCGTTATTGCTGCGCTAATCTCAATGCGAGAGAAAGACTTCTTTATTCATAAGAAGGAAGAGACTTTGGGCACGGTGCGAGAGGGAATTAGATACACCTTGGCGCGTCCCGACCTCTATGTTGTGATGCTACTGATCTTCTTTACCGCGACCTTCGGCCTTAATTTCCAAATCTTTAATGCATTGATGGCGACAAAAGAGTTTGGCAAAGGACCTGCCTCTTATGGATTGCTGGGAACATTTATTGCAGTGGGATCACTCAGTGGTGCATTGTTAAGCGCTCGTTTAGAACGTCTGCGCACAACCCGCTTTATTCTCAAACTTGGAATTCTCTTCTCGTGTGTTGTGCTCGTTCTCTCAATCACTCCGACTTACACCTGGTACTCAATCTGGCTTCCGATCTGTGGAGTCAGCGCGCTGACGATGTTGATTTCAGCTAACTCTTATGTTCAAACCCACTCCGACCCTGCAGTGAGGGGGAGAGTGATGGGAATTTATCTCTTGATTTTTATGGGAGGGACACCATTTGGCTCTCTCCTGATCGGCTATTTCACAGAAGTTATTGGGGTTCGAGAGACCATTGCACTCTGTGGCGGAATCTCCCTTATTGCAGCTCTAGCAATTTGGGCAGTCTTCAATAAAAAGGTCGACCCGCCGCAAGACCAGAGGGTCTCTGCGGTTTTGAAATAATTATGAACAGTCATTTATTTGTCAGTTAGTCGAATATCCAAGCTAGAAAAAGTATTCTCTCCGGTATTGGTTCCCATCATTCTGGAGGAAAAATGAAGCGCATGGCCGTTGCCCTAAGTCTCTTACTAGTTTTAGCAGGGTGTGGATCGTCATCATCTTCGGAAGGATCGGGAAGTCCTAAAACAGATAAAATTGCGCCAACATGGGAAGACTTTTTGAAGTATGACATCGTTCAATACTCAGTCTCAAATGCCGAGTGTGACTACAGCGAAGGTTCCCTAGAGTTCATTCTCGATTTCACCAATATCTCTAAGAAGAAAATCATCGCAATTAGCGCAAGCGCAAATATCCTTGATGTCTTCGGGGAAGAAATTAAAGGACTTAACATCTCAACCGATGAAGCTGTAGCCCCTGGTTCAGTGGTGAAAGTTGGCTCTATGGGAAATAGTTGCTGGGAACTAAATCAGTATGACTCTGACGATATGCGACTCAAAGAGATGGATTTGAAGACCACCAAAGTCGAGATTGAAGTCACCAAAATCGCTTATTCAGATGGCGAGATTGTTGAGTTCTAATTACTTCTAGATTGCGCATTTGATGGCACAAGTAGAACTACTGCGATTGCAAAGAGAATAAGCGCAGGCACCATGAGATACGCGCGGGAGATACCAAAGTTATCTCCTAATACGCCGAGCAAGAATGGTGCACCACCGATTGCAATTCCTGCAGCCAGTGAACTCTTTCCGATCGCTAGATCAGGGCGATTATCGCTATGGCTAATCAAACGCAGTGATGTCAGCGCGAATTGCATGGAGATTCCAAGTCCACTCAAGAGCAGCATCGCCATGCTGATTGCAAGGTTATGTGAGAGCCAAATTCCAAAGAATCCCACCATCTGCAGCCCCAAGATGGTTAACAATTGGTGATCTAATGAGAGTTTATGCATCACTCGACCGCCAAAGAAACGACCAAGGCCCATACCAGTGCCAAGGGCCACGATTGCAATTGTTGAAATTGCTGCCGATGCATCGGTGCGATCGCGCACCAAGGCTGCAGCCCAGAAGGAAGTGGCAAACTCTGTTGAGATAGTTGCAATAAATCCGAACCAAGTAATCCAGAAAGCTTTAGAGAGTTTGCCGCTCTGTGGGCCATCTTCATGCGGGGTGTGAGGATCTTCCTCTTTTGATCGCAAGAAGAGCATCAGGTAAAGAGCTACTGGAAGTATGAGCAGAAGACCCAAACGCCAGAAATCGGGTGCTTGTTGTGCGATGGTGCCAATCGTGAGCGTTCCACAGACGTAACCAACTGATGCAACGCCATTTGCTTGTGCAACCGCAATAGGTGCAAGCGATTTGTAATGGTTGTTGAAAGAGGTAACGAAGGAGTTGATAACCGTAGAAACACCAAGTCCTGCGACTCCTGCAGCAAGGATTGTGAGCACTACGGGTTGCAAGAATGAGAGTGAGACGAGCCCGGCGAGAAAGATAACAAGGCCAATCCAACCGGCGTTGGCGCGACCGAATCTATGAGAGATCCACGGATTAATAAGTCCCGCAATAATTGAAGCCACACCCATCGCAGTTCCATGAAGTCCCGCGATAGTAAGAGAGGTGCCTTGATCTGTTCTTAATAGAGGCTGGGCAGGGCCGAAGCCACCGAGAAAGAAGTTAACGACAAGGGTTTGAAGAGCGATAGTCCAGAAATATCTATCGCGCTCTAACTTAGCTGGCATTAGGAGAGCTGAGATACAACGTAATCGATTGATGCAGTGAGCGCATCGATATCTGATGGATCAATCGCTGGGAACATGGCAACGCGAAGTTGGTTCTTACCCAATTTGCGATATGGCTCGGTATCAACAATTCCATTTGCACGAAGAGCTGCTGCAACCTTTGTTGCATCAATCGCATCATCGAAATTAATTGTTCCGATGACATTTGAGCGCTGTGCAGGATCAACAACGAACGGAGTTGTATAGCTGGTCTTCTCAGCCCAACCGTAGAGACGTGATGCAGAATCTGCAGTGCGATCAGTCGTAAACTTCAATCCACCATTCTCATTCATCCAATTGATTTGATCGGCGAGAAGCATCAGCGTGATGAGTGCTGGGGTGTTATATGTCTGATCAAGACGTGAATTTTCGATTGCAGTTCCGAGATCAAAGAATGCTGGGATCCAACGACCTGATGCCTTGATCTTCTCTGCGCGCTCGATAGCTGCTGGGCTCATCAATGAGAGCCAGAGTCCACCATCGGAGGCAAAAGATTTCTGTGGTGCAAAGTAGTACGCATCAAATTCTTTGGCATCAACATGGAGTCCACCAGCGGCAGATGTTGCATCGACAAGAACAAGTGCGCCATCGGTACCTGCAGGGCGCTTAATTGGCATCGCCACACCCGTTGAAGTTTCGTTATGTGTGAGCGCGTAAACATCGATTCCATCTTCCGCTTGAGGAAGTGGGTGAGTGCCAGGCTCTGACTTAATAACTGTCGGCTCGCCGAGAAATGGCGCTTCCTTTGCTGCCGCAGCAAACTTTGATGAAAACTCACCGAAAACTAAGTGCTGTGAACGGTTCTCAATGAGACCGAATGTTGCGATATCCCAGAATGCAGTAGATCCACCATTGCCGAGAACAACTTCGTAACCTTCTGGAAGATTGAAAAGAGAAGTGAGCCCTTCACGAACGTTCTTAACAACGTTCTTCACTGGCTTCTGTCGGTGCGATGTTCCGATTACAGAGTTACCTGATGCGATTAACGATTGAAGTGCCTCTGGGCGAACCTTGGAAGGTCCGGCACCGAAACGTCCATCGCGTGGCTTGATATCTGCTGGAATTACAATCTCTGCGCTCATGGGGCAGATTCTACGGGTAGTACCTATTTATCTCCCAATGAGCATCTGTGTTCTCTCGCTCATAGCGAATCCGGTCATGCAAGCGGGAGTAACGGCCCTGCCAGAACTCAATACTTATCGGTAGAACTCTGAAACCTCCCCAATGTGGTGGGCAGGGAACAACACTTCCTTCAGGCCACTTCTCGGCCGCACCTTGATAGCGCTGCTCTAACTCTTCACGTGATGCAAGAGGTGATGATTGCGCAGATGCCCACGCGCCGATCTGTGATGACCATGGGCGAGATGCGAAGTAGCTTTCAGATTCGCTGCGATCAATCTGAGATGCAAATCCACTGATTGAAACTTGTCGCTCCATGGCATACCAAGGAAAGAGCAAGGTCACTTGGGAGTTCAATTCAATCGCTTGTGACTTACGAGAGTTGTAATTGGTGAAGAATGTAAAGCCACCTTGCGAAATATCTTTTAGGAGAACAGTTCGAGTAGAGATTGCATCGGATCCATCGGCGGCGCTGCCCAAGGTTGAGAGAACCATTGCATTTGCCTCCACAATAAATTGATTGGCGGCGGCTTCATGGAGCCAGGTGGTGAAGGCAGCAATGGGGTCGGCGCCGAGGTCGGTGATGCCATCTACCCCGTAGGAGCGACGCATCGCGGAAATCTCCTGGCGGGTGGTCTCTGCGGGGCGCTCAATGCTCATGGGTGTATCGAACCTCACTTTCGCTATGAGTGCATCTCGCACCCCTTTGGTCGCCAAGACCCCTCAGGCGGGTGCAGAATTACCCTCAGATTTACGCACACGAGCGGGGAGCACAACAATGTCAGATGATTTCAAGCCAGGTCTTGAAGGTGTTATTGCCTTTGAATCAGAGATCGCAGAGCCTGATAAGGAAGGTAGCGCCCTTCGCTATCGCGGCGTCGACATTGAAGATCTCGTAGGTCGAGTCTCATTTGGAAATGTCTGGGGACTTCTCGTTGATGATGAGTTCAACCCAGGTCTTCCAAACGCTGAGCCATTCCCACTTCCTGTTCACTCAGGTGATGTGCGCGTAGATGTGCAATCAGCGATTGCAATGCTCGCACCAGCTTGGGGCTTTAAGCCACTTCTCGATATTGATGATGCAGAGGCACGTAGCAATCTTGCGCGCGCTTCGGTCATGGTTCTCTCATACCTTGCACAAGCTGCACGTGGAATTGTTGCTAATCCAGTTCCTGAATCAGAGATTGATAAGGCACACACCGTTGTTGAGCGCATGATGATTCGTTGGCGTGGAGAGCCTGATCCACTTCACGTTCGCGCGATCGATGCATACTTTGTATCTGCAGCAGAGCACGGAATGAATGCATCAACATTTACCTCACGCGTTATTGCATCAACTGGTGCAGATGTTGCAGCAGCGCTCTCAGGTGCAATCGGTGCAATGTCAGGTCCACTTCACGGTGGCGCACCATCACGCGTACTTCACATGATTGAAGAAGTTGAGAAGACAGGTAATGCAGAGGCTTATGTAAAGGGACTCCTTGATCGTAAGGAGCGCTTGATGGGCTTTGGTCACCGCGTCTATCGCGCAGAAGATCCACGCGCTCGCACATTGCGTCGCACTGCGAAGGAACTCAACGCTCCTCGTTATGCAGTTGCAGAGGCTCTAGAGAAGGCAGCTCTTAAGGAGCTCCGCGAGCGTCAACCTGATCGTGTTCTCGAAACAAACGTTGAGTTCTGGGCAGCGATTATCTTGGACTTCGCAGAAGTTCCAGCACCACTCTTCACATCAATGTTTACCGCTGCACGTACTGCAGGTTGGTCAGCACACATCCTCGAGCAGAAGCGCACCGGTCGCTTGATTCGCCCATCTGCTCGCTACGTTGGCAAGGGCCCACGTAAGCCAGAAGATGTTGCTGGCTGGGATGCAACTGTCGAGCAACTTCACAAGTAGGTGAAGCGTTCAATAGTGTGGTTTCGTCGCGATCTTCGGATCAGCGACCATCCAGCGCTGAACGCAGCAATCGAGGGTAGCGATGAGGTAATCCCTCTCTTTATTCTCGATAAACAACAGATCTCTGAAGCAGGCGAGAAGTTGCTCGCATATATGAGCAACTCACTTCGTGCTCTCGATGAATCCCTTGGCAATCGCCTTCACATCATTGAAGGTGACCAAGTCACTGTTATTAAAGAGCTCATGGAGCTCTACGGTGCCACAGAGGTTCACATCTCTGCCGAACCAGAACGTTATGGTGCGCAGCGCGATGCGCGAGTAGCAGCTGCTGGAATTAATCTCATTAGCACCGGTAGCCCATATGCTGTTTATCCAGGTCGCGTAGTGAAGCCATCAGATGGAACTCCTTATAAGGTCTACACACCTTTCTATAAGAACTGGTGCATCCACGGCTGGCGAGCACCGGCACCAACACCAAAGAAGATCAATGCACCGCAACCACCAGAAAAATATCGCGCATTTCCTGATTTCAAAGCGCCTGCCGGAACAACAATTATCGAAGCCGGTGAAGCTGCAGCCCTTAAGAGGTTTGCTGAGTTTAAGAAGAGCGCACTTGATTCATATGATGAGAATCGAAACTTTGCTGGCATAGATGGCACCTCAAAGATGAGTTCATATTTGAAATTTGGTGAGATTCATCCGCGCACCTTGTTGCAAGGCCTTGGAGATAGCAAGGCACATGACACTTTCCGTAAAGAGATTGCCTGGCGTGAGTTCTATGCTGACGTTCTCTTCCACAATCCCAATACCGACACTGAGTATTACGCACCTCGATTTAAAGAGATGCGATATGACAAGCCAGGTGCACAATTTAAGGCTTGGTGTGAGGGCAAGACTGGCTACCCATTTGTTGATGCAGCGATGCGCCAATTATTGGTTGAAGGCTGGATGCATAACCGTACTCGCATGGTTGTTGCATCATTCCTAGTAAAAGATTTACACCTTGAATGGCAGCTGGGTGAGAGATTCTTCGCTGATCACCTCGTTGATTACGATCCTGCATCTAATGCACATGGTTGGCAGTGGACTGCAGGCACTGGCACCGATGCATCACCGTATTACCGCGTCTTTAATCCAATTGAACAAGGTAAGAAGTTCGATGCTGACGGCACCTATATTCGCAAATACGTTCCAGAGTTAGCGCATTTGAGCGGATCAGATATCCATGAACCTTGGCTCTACCTCGATGGATATAGCAATGGATATCCAGAGCGCATTGTGGATCATGCAGTAGAGCGGGTGGAATCTCTAGAGAGACTCAAAGAGATAAAGATTGAGCTACCCCCATATCCATCTGCTTAGCTCGATACATCGCATCATCTGCCCGTTTTAAGAGATTTCCTGAGCCATCGTTATATACATGGCCAATACTCACACCTACTGATATCGATATTCCTTTAATCTGACAGGGATAACTCAAGCAAGCGCGAAGTGCATGAGCGCTCTCAACTGTATGTTCGAGTGAGCCGGGGATGAGAACTCCAAACTCATCACCGCCTAATCGAGCAAGAATTGATCCTTCTGGAATGACGCGGGCAAAACGACGTGCAACTTCTCTCAAGAGCAGATCACCTACTTCGTGTCCATAATTGTCATTGACCGGTTTAAATTGATTGAGATCTAAGAGCAGCAGAGCACCCTCCACCTCAGAGAAATTCTCTATCTCCGTCAGCAACCTCCTTCTATTTGCTAGCCCAGTAAGTTCATCCGTTCTCGCCAAATTTCTCTCATTTACCAAGGCTTTCGCCTCGCCTAGCGCGGTATTCATACGAATAAAGGCCAATAGGAGATTAACTAACGATGGAAGGAGTATGTAGGTGGGAAGTATCTGTGGGTGAAGAACGCTGATTGAAAGCAACACAGGAGTTGTAAAGATTGAGAGCGCAACCAGGGCTGGATGTATTGGCCGAAGTTGATAGCTCTCTTCTCTCTTTCCGGAGGTGGATAGAGCGATCAATACGATTGCAATCAACCAACCTGAATCAGCGAGCCCCCCGAAGGAATATCGTCCATTGAGTGCGAGCCATAGGTAGTAGATATCTGAAAGTGCAAAGATGGTGATGCCCAAGGATAAGAGTCCGCTATAGAGGTTTAACTTTCGAGTTATAAAAGTCATCGTTAAAACTAATAAGAGCAAGAGATCTCCGACCGAGAAGAAGATTAGGAAATAGTTACTTGATTGCAACAACTCTTCACCAGAGAAGATGAGAGCCATAGCGAGAGCTGATATGAGTGAGGTAAAGCCAAGCCCGAAGATCAGCGCATCTAAGAGCTCAATTGGACGAAGCCGCGCCTTTGCCGCTGAAAAGCGTGGAATTGCAATCAGCATGAGCGGGTAGAAGAGCGCATAGAGTAACTGCGAGGCGATGACGAATCGCGGCGCCTCAGAAAAGAATTGGTCGATACTAGAAATCAGTGATCCGATTCCCCATAGGAAGATGGCACTTGCAATCGAAGCTAGGGCAACGCGGTCAAATCCAATCGGAGCAAGTGATACCAGTAGAAGGGCGAGAAGCCAGATCAGGTTATAGAGAATAAGATCCCTGCCGAATGACTCTCTCTGGTTGATGAGTAGCCAGGCGAGATAGAGCGCAAGGGTGGTTGGGAGGAGATAGCGCTTCACCAGATGCATTGAGCGAGTAAATAAGTAAGGCCCTCACCTATCAATAGGGAGAGCCTTACTTGGTTAATCTATTGAGCGTTGGCTAGAAACCTCTTGCGCAGAGGAGATTTGCCGATGCCTTCGAATCAGAGATATTTGATTCGAGCTGCTCTGGAGCACTTGCGAGAAGCGCCTTCTTTGAGACCAAATCTCTTACCTGGCCATCAAGCTTTGAACGGCTTGCAGTCAAGACCAAGATTGCATTAGCGAGTTTAGAGACTGCACCAGATAGTGCGAGCTTATCGGCAGCATTTGTCGTCGTTGCCAGGATCGCTCGCGATTTCACAATCTGTGCCTTCGCCGTCTCTAGTGCTGCAGAAGTCTTAGTTAATGCAGCATTTGCAGTAGCGAGTTCAACATCGAGAGCTGCAGTCTGCTCACCGACATCAGCAAGGTCAATCTTTGCCTTCACGGCTTCGTTATAACCCTTGATTGCAGCGAGGCATTCAACTGAGAGCCATGTTAACTTGGAGTTCTTCACCATTGTGTTTCTTGCACAGCGGTATGAGTAGCCACCAACCTTTGTTGTGGCATTTGCTTTCTTGCAAGCAACGCCATTACTGATCTTGGTAGCTGCGTTAGCTGGGGCGGTGGTAGCGGTCACAGATCCAGCTACGAGAAGCGCAGCGACTAGTGAGAGCGAGACCTTACGAAACATGAAAACCTCCATTGATATGGGGAAATGATATCTATCGGTGACTTACTTTCAGCGGACTTAAACGGTGAAAAGCGTGTGAATTTACCTCTGTTTAGTACGGAGGGACATCCCCATCTTTCGGACTGTTCGTCTCGGCGCGGCAGCGATTATCAATCTCAATAACTTGTATTGCCAGCCAGGGATGCTGATCGCCTTCCCTTTCAGCGCATCGCCCCAAGCCTGCTTGACCAAGAAGTCACTATTGAGCCACATGAAGTCAGGGATTGCACCCATCTTCATCCCGGCTCGCTGGTGAAATTCAGTGCGAACAAATCCAGGGTTGAGCGAGCAGACCTTTACATTGGTTGGCAGCATTTGGGTATGAAGTGACTCAGACATTACCGTCAGATAAGACTTTGCCGCACTGTAATGACCACCGGCGATAAATGCGGCAGTTGAAGAGACGTTGATAACGATTCCCGAATTCCGCTTGCGCATCTGAGGTAAGACGGCGTGCATTAATCGCATTGGTGCACGCACTAGAACATCGAGAACCTGCTCTTCATCTTCAAGTGAGCTTGAGAGAAATGACTGGTTAAGACCAAAGCCCGCATTGTTTACAAGAACTTCAATCTCATGAGATGCGATGTAAGCCTCGACTTTCTCGCATTCCTTTGCAAGGTCCGCCGAGAGAACTTCCACCTCAATGCCATAGGTGCTGCGCAGGAATGTGGCACGTTCCTCTAACTTATCTAGGCTTCGAGCGTTGATCACCAAGTTGTAGCCCTGTGAAGCTAAGTGACGAGCAAAGGCATCACCGATTCCAACAGTTGCACCGGTGATCAGCGCCCATTGCTTCGCCATTTAGATTCCCAATCCTTGCGGATCTTCATCACGGATATGCCAGCTGCTGCCGTAATCAGCGATGAGATCAAGGAATGGTTTTGGTTCTAACCACTCTGGACCGACAACACCGACTGGTTTCCATGTGCCGTTGGCAATTAACTCCATTGCAATAACAGGGTTGATAGCAGTCTGCCAGACAACTGCTTGATCGCCGTAATTCTCCATCGACCATTTGTTGTCAACAACGTTATAGATATAGCAGGCATAAGGCTTTCCCTCTTTATCCAAGCCTTGCACATGAGCTCCAGCACATGTTTTACCGTGCATCATCGGACCAATCTTTGCTGGATCAGGTAGAAGAGATGCTAAGAAATCTCGCGGTGCAATCTCCATTCCGCGGTACTTCACCTTCTCTTTATTGGATAAACCAAGAGCATGAATTGTCTTGAGCTTTTCAATGAAGTCATTTCCTAGGCCATACTTAAAGGTGACCTTCTTTGCATTGACCTTCTTTGGAATGAGAACAACTTCTTCGTGTTCAACGTCAACGCACTCAACCGGGCCGATGCCTTCTGGGAAATCAAAGGTGACTCCACCGGTAAACGGCATTGCAGTGTGATAACTGCCGTTGTCCCAAATCAAAGGTGGATTGAGGCACTCTTCAATAGTTGTCCAAATTGAAAATGATGGAGCAAATTCATATCCATCAACGGAGAGATTAGATCCGTCAAGAATCGTGACAGCATCGATTGAGCTGAAGAGATAATCTTGAGCATAACGCGCAAAGATATCGCTCATTCCAGGTTCGATTCCGATACCAACAAGAGCGTACTTCCCGCTCTTCTCCCAATCACCAGCTTGAGCAAATTGCTCGTCACCCAACATCACACCCACTTTGTTATATGGATCTGTTGGATGAGCTGAAGAAAGAGACATCGCCATATCGATGTAGTTAACGCCAGCGTTCTTTGCTGCATTAAAGATATTCATCACAAAACGTGGGTCAACTGCATTGACAACAACATCGGGGTTAACTTGTCGAATAAGCCCCTCAAGCGCCACCAGATCGCCGGCATCCACCTCCACTGCAGTAAATCGTGGATCTTGGATCTTTGAAGCGACAGCGTTTGCACGTGCAAGGTCATAGTCAGCAATCACTAACTCAGTGATAAATGACTTACGGGATGCGATATTTGCTATTGCGCTGCCAACTCCGCCTGCGCCGATAACGAGCGCTCTCATGGAATGGCCTTTCGTACGTTTTAAGAATCCCCTTTGGACTCTAAGAATCGAGTGATTCAGGGGAAGGCTACCGATGCATTTTAACTTTGCCAAGCACATTAGACTTCTATTCATGAGTCAGAAGGCACATCCACTACAAGCTTTGATGACCTCTCACGCGGGAATGCGCCGAATGCTCAATATCTGGCCACCATTTCTCTTTTCCGGGATATCCATCAGAGAAATATCAAAGGATTTTCGTCATGTAAAGGTGCGACTTAAGAAAAAGTTGCTCACTTCTAATTATGTGGGCACTCTCTTCGGTGGTTCACTTTTTGCAATGACCGATCCTTTCTACATGGTGATGGTGATGAAGAACCTCGGATCGGGCTACATAGTCTGGGATAAACAAAGCGAGATTGATTATGTATCGCCAGGCAAGAGCACTGTCTACGCCGAATTCAACCTGTGGGAGGATGATTTAGAGGAGATCAAGCGCGAGGTTGAAGCTGCTGGAAAGTACTTGAAATGGTTTGAGGTCGATATCAAATCAGGCGACGGCACGCTTGTTGCTAAGGTGAAGAAGCAGATTTACATCCGCAAGAAGAGTTAAGTTTCGCTGGTATTGTCGGCGAAGTCAGTACAAGTCCTAGTAGCTCAGTGGATAGAGCAACCGCCTCCTAAGCGGTAGGTCGCAGGTTCAACTCCCGCCTAGGACACTCAAAATTAGGTGAAGTTATTTCTTGAAAGCTGCAATATCAAAACGTGCAGTAGTTGCCATATGTGGAACTGTCAGTGCCCAGATAATGACCAGAGTGCTCCACAGAATGCTTGATGAGAATTTATCGGGGCTGGCAACCATTAAAGCGACTGCGAGAACGACTGTTCCTGCAATTGCATAGAGTCCAGGGATAACTGCTGCGGCGATTGCTCGCTTTGGGTTTTCTTCTGCAACATATTTCATTGCGGTATCAAGCTTAGGAACTAGGCGAGCGGTATGGCGGATTGCGTGCCAGAAGCCGAAGTAAATAGCGAAGGCAACTAATGGTGGCGCAGTGATTGCAAGAATAGCGAGAAGTGAGAGATCGAGCGCATGTGAATAGTGGCGAGTAACAATGAGCAAGAGGATGCTCGCAACACCTGCAACAAGTGCATAGCTGCGGATTGCATTGGAGTTACTTCCAGCCCAGTTGATGAGTGTGGGCTGAATCCGCTCTAGCGCATCAAGAGTTCGTGTATCCGTAAGGGGGAGAACTACCGGGAGAAAACCTGCAGGAATTGCATACACGCTCTCAACCCAGAGCGGAAACTTATCTTCACGCAGGTATTCACGTTCTTCATTGCGATAAGCGGCATCGCCAAAGCCAAAGTGAAGTGCGCTCATGACCACCACAATCTGAAAACCAAGTAAGTTCCACGTGGCAATCGCCCATCCAGCAAGGATTGCTAACGCCACATATCCGACGATGTAGGTAATGAATTTGCGTCGCGAGGTGCGAGGAATCGTAATGAGATGATCTATGGCGCCGTGAGGAATTCCGACAAGCAGTGCAATAAGTGCAATCACTAATTGGAGCGAGAGCGGTATTTCACCAAAAGCTATCTGAACGGTGAGAACAATCGCAAGAGAGGCCATGAGTCCTAGCCGCGACCATTGTCTCGCCCATTTATAGATAAAAATTAGCGAGTTCTGCATGGGAAAAGAGTAATTGAGAGAGGGGTTATATGCGAGAGTAAAGCCATGGAGCAATTCCACTATCTCTATGTGCTCGGCTTTATCGCCTTCTGTGCGATTTCAGTCTCGCTCGCCTTTAGATTACGAGTGCCCCGATTCTGGCGAAACTTTCTCATCGCCGATCTCTCCATTCTTGTCATCTATCTCAACTGGGATTACTGGGCAATCAGAAAAGGCAATTGGAGCTTTGATAAAGAGCAGATAGTTGGAATTTATCTCTTTGGAGGCATTCCGCTTGAAGAAGTCCTTTTCTTTATCATCGTTCCGCTTATGACCGTGATTGTTTATGTGACCCTCCTCAAAATTATTAAGTTCATTAAGGAGAGACGATGACATATTCAGATATCGCTCTCTATGCAGTGATCTTTGCAGTGGTCACAGACCTCTACTTTATTCGTGTGCAGATGATTACAAAGGGAATCTTCTGGCTCTCTTATGGTTTGATCTTTCCATTCCAGCTGCTGACAAATTGGTGGCTTACCTCATCAAACATTGTCATCTACTCACCGGAGACAATTACTGGACCTCGCTTAGCGGGAGCGCCGATAGAAGATCTACTCTTCGGCTTCTCGATGATTCTCTTAACGCTCTCCTTTTGGGAGTTCTATCGCGCTCGAGATAAGAAGCTGGTAGGAAAGTAAATTACTTTCGCTTTAATCGGCGCAACTCTTTACGCATCTGACGAATCTCAGCGCGCTCAGCCTTCACCGCTTTGCTCGTAGGAAATGCCCACATAAGAATCGGAATCAGAATCAATCCGACCACAAAATAACCAGCGATGCTCTGAAACCAGAGCGCATTGTTTACTCCACCTAACATCGCTTTTCTCCTTTACGCAAAGACCACTGTGCGGTGGCCCACGATGAAGATACGGTCTTCGGCATACATGCGCACTGCACGCGAGAGCACTCGGCGTTCGATATCGCGGCCAATTGACGTCAGTTGCTCTGGTGTAGAGGTGTGGCCAACGTGAGTGACATCCTGCTCAATGATTGGCCCTTCATCTAAATCTGCAGTTACAAAGTGAGCGGTAGCTCCGATGATCTTTACACCGCGATCATGTGCCTGGTGATAAGGCTTTGCTCCTTTAAAGCCAGGTAAGAATGAGTGATGAATGTTGATGACCTTGCCGGGCATCGCAGCACAAAACTCAGAAGAGAGAATCTGCATATAGCGCGCGAGCACAACAAAATCGATATTGAGTTCGGCAATCTTGGCGAGCATCACCTTCTCTTGTGCTGCCTTATTGCTTGAATCTATCGGGAGATAGAGAAAAGGAATCCCATGGGACTCAACGAGAGACTTGAGCTCTTCTCGGTTTGAAATCACCAATGGGATCTCAATAGGAAGTTCATTGAGTTCAAGTAAATAGAGAAGATCACGGAGGCAGTGGCTCTCTTTTGTCACTAGAACAAGAGCGCGAGGCTTCTGGTCGGTTGGTCGAATATGAAGTGATGGCTTGAACTGTGCGAGCCCGGATTGGAGAGTTGATGCAGCTTTTTCGAGTGATTGCGCAGATTCAAAACGCGTACGCATCACAAAGGTATTAGTTGCATGGTCAGTGAATTGCTGATTCTCAATAATGTTGCCCTCAGCCGCCAAAACTGCGCTCGTCATCGCATGGACGATGCCCGGTTGGTCATCACATTGGAGGGTGGCTATGAGATCCATGCCCTAAGGGTAAGGGACGTTAGTGCTTGATAGTGAATCGCTGCAGCGACTTAGGTGCCCACCAGTTGCGCTCACCGAAGAGGCGCATCAAAGCGGGGACTAAGAGTCCTCGAACAATCGTTGCATCGAGCATCACAGCAAGAGCTACACCAAATCCCATTGATTTGATTGAGGTAACGCCACTGAGAACAAAAGATGCGAAGACCACTGCGAGCAATACAGCTGCAGCAGTGATGATACGTGCAGAGCGCTGAAGACCAATTGCGACCGCATCCTCATTAGATTTTCCAGCATCATGTTCTTCGCGAATGCGAGAGAGCAAGAAGACCTCGTAGTCCATCGAAAGACCGAAGACGACAACTGCAATCAAAATAACAATCGATGTATCGAGAGTTCCAGTCACGGTGAACTCACCCACGAGCCACTGCAGATTGCCATCGATGAAGACCCAAGTCAGAACGCCCATGGTTGCGGCGAGCGATAAGACGTTGAGAATGATTGCCTTGATAGGCAAGATAATCGAACCTGTAAAGAGGAAGAGGAGAATCAATACGCTGATTGCAATCCATCCAAATGCAAGCGGAAGAGTAGATGCAATTCCATCTTGTGAATCGGTGTAATCAGCGGCAACTCCACCAATGATTGTTCCTGCAGGAGAATTGATATCACGTAGATCATGAATCAACTTCTGTGCCTCTGGGCTGCGTGGAAGCATGGAGTGAATAGCTGTAACGCGAAGATCATCACCATATGGAACAGCCGGATTAACTGCGACAACACCTTCAATTTTTCCGACGTTTGCTAGATACGCTGAAACTTCAGCGTTCTTCTCTACGCCACCAGGGATGATGATTTCAATTGGATTACCTGTTTGACCCGGGAAGCGCTCTGCTTGCACAGCAGTTGCAATTGCTGCTGGGTTTGATGCAGGGAGTGTCCGTGAATCTGTCTGTGAGAACTTAGCTGAGGTAAGTGGCGCTGCAAGAACTCCGAGAATAATGAGAGAGAGAACTGTGACTGATACCGGGCGACGCATAACAAAGCGCGCTGTCTGCGCCCAACGACCATCTTCTCTCGGTGTAATGGAACTCTTACGGACCAAGCCTTTATCAATCTTTGTTCCGACCATAGCCAAGATTGGTGGCAATCCGCAGAGCGCTCCTACAACTGCCAGTGCCACAACAGAGACACCGGCATAACCAAATGATTTAAGGAATGGAAGCGGGAAGAAAATCAAAGACATAAGTGTGACAAGAACTGTCAGGCCTGAATAAAAGACAGTCTTTCCAGCAGTTGCCATCATTGTGACAATGGATTCTTCAACACTCTTTCCCTTATGCAACTCTTCACGGAATCGATTGACCATCAAGAGCGCATAATCAATACCTAAACCAAGGCCCATACCGGTAACAAGGTTGAGCGCATACACGCTGACATCGGTAAAGAGAGTCAAGAGATAGAGGATAAAGAAGGCACCGAGAATGGCAGAAACGCCAACGATAAGAGGCATAGCCGAAGCGGCCAGTGCGCCAAAGACAAAGGCGAGGAGAATGAACGTTAATGGGATAGAAATTGATTCAGAGAGTTTGAGATCCTTACTGATTTTCTCTGTGATTGCATTACCAATGACGCCAAATCCGCTTGCATATAAATCGAAGCCATCGACTTTTCCGTCGTACTTATCTTGGAAAATCTTTCCAAGCTCTTGGCTCTTTGGACTAAATGCTTCCCCATCACCATAAATCAATATGTAAGCAGCTTTTCCATCACTTGATTTGAGAGATGGCGCTCCACCAGATGACCAGTATGAGAGAGTCTTTGCTACTCCATCTTCAGCGCCCATCTTCTTCTCAAGTGCGAGAGCTCGCGCAACTACCTCTGGATCATCAGCGCTCGTTGTTGCATCGACCATCACAACAATCGCTGGGTCTGATTCCTTGAGAACATCTTTGATGTAGGTGTAGACCTTGTATGAATCACTTGAGGCGATTGAGTAAC
>JACCDL010010354.1_pt1 | contig 18849 bp, 11 predicted proteins | sample 7441931 | NCBI WGS metagenome assembly JACCDL01 (sample SAMN15323437, study PRJNA562643) | freshwater metagenome | isolation source: river surface water | place: USA:Blue River Watershed | collected 2017-08-16 | reverse complement strand
GGGGCCTTCGGTGTCAGGACCTTGCCGAAATTTGCCTCGATGATCAGGGCCAGGGCTTCGTCGCCGGCACGGTATTCGATGGTCAGCTCGGCCTTCGGCCGGCGCGGGGTGTGGCGGATGATGATATCCACGTGCTGGTTCAGGCCGCTGATCCGGCTCCCCTCATCGAATTCGCCCAGCAGCCAAGACTCATTGAAGGCCAGGGAAGACTCCACCAGCTTCACCAGCCCCTCCTTGATCCGGACGGCCGAGGCCCGGCAGGCATAGGTACGGATCTTCAGCTTAGTCGGGGAATTCGAGATCGGAGGCTGCATCGGGCCTCGGGTTGCCCGACCTCGTCCGTTTGTCAAATAGGGTAGGGCCGCATCCGCTGCGCAATGGGGTCTGACTTCGTTCGGAATGCTGAACGTGTCTGACCCCGTTGCGCTGTCTCGAGGTAGGGTCAGCACTGCGTGCTGACCTAGTTGCCTTTATTCATTCTCGGCTGACGGGTGACGGATCCGGGTGGCTGGATTCTGCCTCGGGTAGGGACGCGTCGGCGACGCGTCCGCCCTGAACCCCGGTCGCGACACCGTCGCGCCCCTACCCGAGCCTATCTCACTTCAGGACTTCGCGCCAATACCAGCGCGTCATGGGGGTCTCGTTCAGGCTCATTTACGATTGAGTCTGTCCTCTAATCCGGAGGCGCGCTTAACTTTTTCACTCAGGCAATTAGTTAAAGCGCCTTCGGTCTCAAAGAGCCGGACGTCCTTTCGGGCTCGGGTGATGCCGGTGTACAGCATGTTCTTGGTCATGAAGTTCGCCTGCTGGCTTTCGCCCAGGACGACCGCGACGCGTTCATATTCCGACCCTTGGGCCTTGTGGATCGTCGAAGCGAAGGCCAGCTCATGCTCGGGCAACGAGCTGAGGCCGAGCCGCAGCAGGACTCCTCGGTTGGCGAAATGCGCGTTCCCGTCGGAGACGATGCCGACGTCTCCGTTGTAGATGCCTAGGCGATGGTCGTTGCGCAACACCATGATGACCGCTCCGTCGCTGCGCGCGTTCTCGAGTCTGAGCTTGGCGAGGATCAGCTTGGAAAGCTGCATGGAACCGGATTTGCCGACGCGGTGCGAGCAGAGCACGCGCTGGCGGCCGAGCAGGGCCAACGCCTGGCGCATCGATTCCTGGTCGCCTTTCTCCGCCAAGCCCTTGATCTCGGTGAAGGCCTTGGGGGCGCCGTCTCCTTCGAGGTAATCCCAGAGCGCGTCCATCTTGAAGGCCTCGGTCCTGCCGGGCTGGGCCAGGTAGGCCTCGTCGCCGTTCATGACGGCCTTGGCCAGCGAGGCGATGTCTGACTCATCCTCGAAGCGGTGGGTCTTGCCCAGTTTGATCCAGCAATCCTTGGCGAAGCCTTCGGCGCTGACGAGATCGGCCAAGACGCTGCCGACTTCGACCGAGGGTAGTTGATCGGGGTCACCCGCCAGCACCAACGAGGCCTCGGGGTGCTCCATCCGGCGTAGCAGCCTGCCGATGAGCGTGAGGTCGGCCATGGAGGATTCATCTACGATCACCAGCTTCGCGGCAGCCAGGGACTCCCGGTCGCCGAGCAGGCTATGGAGCGTCTGGGCGGGGTGGATTCCTTGGAGTCCCGCGGTGGCCGCCAGGGATTGGCGCATGCGGTCGGCGGCGCGATTGGTCGGCGCGGCCAAACGGATCGAGCTGATGTCGATGCCGCCATCCATGATGGCGGTGGTCAGCAAGCCTTTGATGAGATGGGTCTTGCCGGTGCCTGGCCCCCCGGTGGCGATGACCAGTCTGCGCGCTCCGAGTTTCACCAGAGCGGGAATCTTCTCCTCCGCTAGGTTGAGGGCTGCGATGTGCGGAGCTTTGGGGTCGACCTTCCACGGGTTGGCCCGGGGCGCATTGAACTGACGTAGATGCCAGGCGACCCGCTCTTCGGCGTCATCCATGACGCGCAGGTAAACCCGGCTGCCGCGGTCGCAGGGCTGGACGGCGATGGGCTGGGAGGGCCGCTCATCGGCTGATTCGGAGCAGACGCATTTTCCGAAGAGGACGTTGCTCGCGGCCAGCAGTTTCTCGGGGCTAAGTTTCACGGTGCTGCAGGATGCGCCTGAAAGGACGTCATGATACGCCTGGGTGATCACGGCGTGGATCTCCGGGCTGACGGTGAGGCCGTAGGCTTCGACGAGTCGACGCGCGAGGACGTCCGCCTTTTCGACGTCCGGGTCGCGTTCGCTGACGAGTTGGGAGGTGTTCATCGGGTCAGGTTGGCTTGGAGCTTCTGGATGAAGCGTTGGCTGGGTAGGTGGAAATAGCATCCGAGGCCGTCGGGCTTGAGTCCGAAGGCACGCAGGAAGACATACTGGACGCCGCCGAAGCAGTATTGGCCTGATTTGGCCTTAGCCGGGTCGTATTCCCATCTGTCGCCATAGACATGTCGGAGGTGCAGGTCCAAGGCCGCGGCGTAGAGACTGAACTGGATCTGGTAGGAGTGCGCGGCGATGCCATTATCCAGCCCGGCCTGGTCATAGTCGCTGGCTTCCGATCCCAGGTGATTGGTCTTCCAGTCCAGGATGTAGAAGCGCCCTGCGTGCTCATAAGCCAGGTCGATCACGCCGGTCAGGATGCCGTCGAGGTTGATGCGACCAAGCTTCAGATCGGCCAAAGCTGAATCTGCTCCGAATTCTTCGGCGAAGACTGCGGCGAGGGACTCGAGCTTGTCTGGACGGTAGCGGCCACGCATCGCGAAGCGGACCTCGGGCAGGCATTTCTTCCGTGGGAGATCGCAGACCCGGTGCCCAGGCTGATTTTTGCCGATCAGGAGCGGCGCCTTGAGCCAAGCTTCGCAGGATTTGGCCAGGTTCTTCGAGATACGACCCCAGTCCGTCTCTCCGGACGGGAGTCGCACTTGCTGGGTAATCAGCTTCGCTTCGATTTCCTGGGCGAGCTTGTCCGGTTCGTCGCCGGCTTTCTGGAAGTCGATGACCTCGAGGATTTCGTGGATGACGGTGCCGAATTCCGCGCCTTTGATCTCATCACTGATGAGCAGCTTATTCGTTTTTTCGGCGCTGGTGCCCTTGGCTTCATCCTCGTCTTCATCTTCGCCGCCGGCTTCGGGGTCGCGCGGTCTTTTCTTGGCGTGGTTCTTGGTCAGGCCCGAGAAGCTCGACCAGCCGCGTGATTCGGGTAGCGAAGCCTTGTCGAGTCCGGTGCGGAGTTCGATGACGGACGGGCCGGATAGGGCAGCCGACGCTGATCCTTCGGCCTGCTCTTTGGGCTGTTTCGTCAGTTTAGGGTTGGCGGTGTCCGGTTCGATGAGGTCGCCCAAGCTGACGGTGTCTTTCGGAGGAGTGGCCTCGGGCGAGGTCGTCCAGGTGGCTGGGTCGACTCCGCAGCTTCTCAGGACTTTGTGGAAGCCATACTCTTTGTCCAGATCCTCGGCTACGGCATCATTGAAGATGCTGAGCCTGCTCTTGGCGCGGGTGATGGCCACGTAGAGCAGGCGCGCATCCTCTTCCGTGTTTTGGGCCGTCAGTTGTTGGGCCTTGGCTTTGTTGTCCTTGGCGTCCTTCTTGCCGGCGGTGAGCACGCGGGCTTCCTTGGTGCGCAGGACGTTGCCGGGGAAGCTCGGGGCATTCTTTCGATTCTTGATGACCAGGACGACGGAGTCATATTCGAGTCCCTTGGACTTGTGGATCGTCTGGACGACGACCTGCGGTTTGGCCGATTCAAGTCGCAGGCATTCGTCGGGAGCGGCGTCAGAGGGCTCATCTTCGTCTTGTCCTGACTGCTCTACTTTGAGCTGCAGGTAGGCCAGCAGTTGTTCAGGATCGAGCCTTCGCTCGGCTTGGATGAAGCCCAGGTGTTCGCCGACATGGGTGAGGTCGATGAGCGCCCGGGTTCGGAAGGCGCAGCGCGCCAGGGCTTCCCGCACCGAGGTCAGGCCTTCCCTCGGTTCCTTCCTCGTCAGCATTTGCCAGCAGGCGTTGAAGCCTTTCTCTTTCCAAGCCTTGTTGCACTCCGCCAGCCATTCCGCGACGGCGTTGTGAATCTCCAGCACTTGGTCGTCGTCCTGGTCGGCCGAAGCGTCCACGATGTTCTCGGGTAGGTTACCGAAGAGGGCCGGCCTCGAGATCAGAAGGGATTTGCGTGCGCTGGAATCATTCGGCCTCAGCGCGGCCCGGAGCAGCAGGAACGACTGGAACGCCGTCTGGGTCTCGTAGACCGACTGGGTCGATTCGAGCGCCGCCGGAATCTCCGCTTCCACCAGGGCGCGATGCAGGGTGTTGGCGTGGTCATTGTTGCGCACCAGCACGCCAATGGTCTTGTCCGCCGGCTGCTGTTTGAGGAGCCTGGCGACTTCGTTGGCGACGGCGTAGGGGTTGTTGCCGTCCAGAAGCCTCACCGGCTTGTTAGTCGGGGGCGTCTGGGGGGCGTCGCCTTTAGGGGGCATCGCTGACGGGTGGGTGATCGGCGTCTCCTTGTTGTTACCGAAGAAGCCCCGGTGACCGAAGAGAGCATTGAAGAACGCGATCATGTCGCTGTTCGAGCGGAAGTTCCTCCGCAGGTTGCTCCCTTGGCCGCCTTCGCTCTGCCTTACGGCCTTAAGGTAGGTGTAGAGGTCGGCGCCGCGGAAGCCGTAGATCGCCTGCTTAGGGTCGCCGACGACGATGAGCAAGGCGCCTTGTTCCGTGGCCGCTTCGCTGCCGAAGAGGTGTTCGAAGACGTCCCATTGGGCCGCATCGGTGTCTTGGAATTCGTCGATGAGGCAGCAGCTGTAGGCTTTGCGGATCTGCTCGGTCAGCTCCTTGGCCCGCTCGGTCGCTTCCGCGAGGGCTTTGGGCTCTTTGCCGGCTCCGGCTTTCTCCGGCAGCAACGCGTTGCGCAGCCTCAGGATCAGGTCGTCGAAGGTCACCGTGGTTTCGGCCGCCAGTCGTTCGGCGACAAAGGTTTTCAGGGCCTGGCCTTCCGGCAGGGCGGAGATATCGCAGGCCGGGTCCGACATCAGGATGCGGACCGCCTTGGTGATCTGCGATAGTTTGGCCGCGGCTGAGCGGCCGGAGCGCTTCCAGTCCGTGGCGATGCCTTCCGCGATCACCTCGCCGTCGACCGGGGCGCCGGCCGTCGGCGCGAAGCCGGCGTTCACGGCATGCTCGGCGAAGGCGGATTGGCAGAAGCCGTGAATCGTCGTGATCGACATCCGACCTAGCTGATCCAGCGCCTTTTCCGCGAGCTTCTTGGCCTCGGCCGCTGAGAGCTTCGCGGCTTGGATGATCTTGGCCAGCTCGCCCTGGTCGTGGTCGCTGAGTTCTCCGGCTTCGATGCCTTCGAGCATCTCACGCAGGCGTTGGCGCATCTCCAGGCAGGCGGCCTCGGTGAAGGTCACCATCAGGATCTCGCGGGCCTGCTTGCGTTTCTCCAGGATCAGGCGGACCACGACCCAGATGAGGCTGTAGGTCTTGCCGGTGCCGGCGCCGGCCTCGATCGCTCTGAAGCCCGGTTCGAGGGGGGCTTTCAGGTAGTTAAAGTCTTTGGGTTCGCTCATAGGTTTTATTTGCTGGCCTTACCTTTCTTGGTCTTCGGCGCCGGCGGTGGTGCTGGCTCTGTCGGGGGTTCGGCCTTGGGGCGAGGCAGCCTGACGACGTTGCCGTCGTGTTGGAACATCTCGCGGACGATCCGATTGAAGCCTTCCAGGTCGAATCGCTCCGGCATCACGAGTCTCTGCTCGTGCTTATGTGGGTTATGCTTGCTCGGCATCAGGTCCTCCATGCGCATGTCTCGGCCGATCTTCGTGTTCTTCTTGGTGTCGACGTTAGGGATATGATTGGCGAAGGCGGTCTTCAGCAGGTTCATCACCAATGGTCGGTTCGAGGAAAGCGGGCTGGCGGCCAGCTGATCGAAGCCCTTGCGGAGTCTCTCGACGCCCAGGTCGGTGACTTCGACTTCGCGCTTGGTCACTTCAAGCAGCGATTCCACGGAGGCGTTTTCAGTGATGTTTTTCGTACCGATCACGGTCACTTTACGGTACTTGATGCCTTCTTGGTCGTATTTGCAGAGGATGGCTAGGCCGGTGAGGCAATCATCCCAGTCCGGCGTGTATTCCACGGTCAGGACCAGCGCGCCGCGTGCCGCGGAGTCAGGGCTCTGGTAGTCCTGGTTTTCGTAAGCCTGCATCCGGGGTAGCTTAAGCGAGCTGATCAGGTGCGCGGAGGCGGGCTTGGTGGTTCCTAGTGCGTCTTTGAGCGGTTGTTCCGCCAGTCCTTCGATCTCCAGCGCGGCCTGCACCGCCAGGAGCTGTTCCAGGAGTTGCTGGCCTTGGGCTCCGGCGGGGAAGACCCCGCTTTTCTCGCGTAGGCCCTCCATGCTCTTCGCCAATTCCTGGATGCCGGAAGGAGTCGGAGGTATGCCGCGGCTAGGTTGTCCGGGGGTGACATCATCTCGCCACCGGCGGACCCAATCATTGGCGGTGTAAGTCACGCTCGCGTTGGTTTCGAGGGGTTCGGAGTCGTCCAGGCTGGTCTTCTTACGGGGTGGCCTGATGCCTAGCTCCGAGAGGGCGCTGGTCAGGGGATTGGTCCACAGCTTGGCCCAATCCTGCAGGCTCAGTTCGGTGAGCAGGCCGCCGGTTTCAGGTTCGATCGTCGAGTCGTGCTCACCGGCTTTGAGGGCATCGTAGACCTTGCCGGCATGCTTGTCATGGGTCGCCGGCACTGGCGTCTCTTTCGCCAGTTCCTTGGAGCCGCGTGGCGCCTGATAGTCGGCCAAGGCGTGGTAGCTCACGGCGAAGCCTGGGCCGAGTTTGACGCAGGCGCGGCGAAGGATTTCGACGGGCAGGGCGGCGCTCGCCTTCTTGCCGGTCGAACCGGCGTAGCCATCGAAGGTCGCGATGACGCGCTGCTTTGCGGCCAGTAGCCCGAGCATGAAGGCGTGCATGGAGGTGTCCTCCTGGCAGCTGGAGCCCAACGCCGCTAAGAGCGGGACGGCCGACTTCCCTTTGACTTTCTTTTCCTGGGCGATCTCGGGTCCCATTCCGCGGGCTTTGATGGGGAAGGCTCCGTCGGACATGCCGATGAAGGCGACGACCTTCGCCGGGTGGATCGACGTCGCGCGGAGCGGGGCCAGGGTGATGCGGCCGGACATGAACTGTCCGGAGCCGGCCTCGAAGTCGCACTGGTCGAGGAGCATCTGGCAGAAGAGGGCATGGCTCACCGAGTCGGCCAGGCCGGCGGAGGCGTCGCTCATGGCCTTGCCTTGTTGCTTGAGTCGTTCCAGCGCATGGCCGAGCTCCTTGTTCTGGCGCACGTAATCTTTGCCGCCGGGGAGTAGCGTGGTAGCCTTGCGGAATTCATCAACCCAGTCCCCGAGCGACTTCGGGTCTTGCGCCGCCTTGATCCAGGCGATGAGCGGGTCGAGTACGTCGCCTAGGTCCTTGGCGAGATCGAGTCCTTCGCGGCCGGTGATGCCTGGCATGGGCATAGTGTCCCAGGTTTCGATGACGCGATGCGCAAGGGCTGTGCCGAAAGCCAGGCGCTTGCGGAAGTCGAGAAGCGTACCGATGTCGGTAGGCTCATGCGCGTTGTCGGCGTCTTGGCCTTCTCCGGCCTTGCCTGTGGCCTTGGCGCGGAATTTTTGGCGGTGTTCCTTGCCGAAGCCCCAGTAGAACGGAGCCTCTTCCATCCAAGACTGGACGGTTTCGAGGTCGTCCGCACCCCACTGCAGGCGGTCCTGCATGGCTCGAGTCGAGAGCATGGTGTGGATCTCGCCGGCGGTGATGCGGCCTCCGGGCAGTTCGACGAGGGTCTTGACGAGGGAGCCGAAGGAGGAGCTGCTGGCCCCGTAGATGTTGGCGGTGCCGACGTCAAAGGACGGTTCGCGGCTACCCAGCACTGCTCGTAGGAGCGGAGCGTAGGTTTCGGGCGTCGGAGTCAGGACGAGGATGTCTCCTTGTTTCAGCGAAGGATCCTCCTGCATTGCGGCCAGGAGCTGGTCTCGCAGGATTTCGGCCTCCCGTAGAGGGCCGTGGCAGCGGTGGATGGAAATGCTCGGGTTTGCTGGGTTCTCAACCAGAGGCTTCAAGAGGAACTCTTCCCCCGTCGCGATGATTCTCAGGGCGCGCTTCAGTTCGGCCAGGCGGGTTCCGTTGGATTCCGCGGCGGCGACTTCCTCGGTCCGGCAAGAAGCGAGCCGGTCCTGGAATTTCTCGAATTGTAGCCGGTAATAACGTCCGGCTGAGACGAGCAGCGAGAGGGCTGGGTTGGAGAGGTCGATGTCTTCCTGGTCGGTGCCCAAGGAGTCTAGTATTCCCTTCGTGGTCATACGCTCGTGCAGGCCTTCGGTCGGCTGCAGCTGATAGATCGTGACAGACGTGACTTCGCTGAGGACGCTCAGGATGCGCAAGAGGGTGGCGGAGACGTCGCCGGTGGCGAAGAATGTCAGCCGGCCAGGGATGGCCTCGGCCAGTTTGCGGCGATGAGCGGAAGCCTTCGGATCGTTCGTGAGCGCTTCGAGCACATCGACGTCGTGGATCATCCGGCTTTCGGCTTCGGCGCGGATCTCGCTGGCCGCGGAGCACCAGAGCGGAGACCAGCGGTCGTCCGGTCCGGCCGTGCCGCCTTTTTCGGCCCGCGTGATCCAGGCCGCGTCGTTGCGAATCAGGTCCTGGAAGTGCCGGGAGAGCCGGAAGGCCAGTCCCCAGCGGACGACTTCGGCTTCGGCTTGTTTCGGTCCTTCAAGGACCGTGTCCGTGATGCCGCTCCATTTGCGCCAGCTTTCGAGATGGGTGCCGTTGCCCAGCAGTCGATAGAGCCGTGCGGGCAAGGAGTTGAGGGCGTTGCCGCGTGCTTCGGGACGGTCCTCGAGGATGCTCGCGGCCCAGGCCCCGAACCTCCGCGTGTTCATCAGTTGGGCGTTCATATGCACGCGTAGATTCGATGAGCCCAGGATGGCGTGCGTAAGCCAGTTGCTGACGGCCTTGCCGTCGACAAGGATGATGTCCTGCAGGAACGGATCCGTCGGCGGATGCTTCTCCAGGTTGCGCGCCAGCTCTCGGCCGAGCTGTTCGAGGTCTGTGCCGGTGTAAAGGCTGGGGCTCGGGATTTCCTTAGGCATGAAAAGGATGAGGGGGTGCCTATGGCTACCATCCCAGAGGGTAAGCGCAAGTCGGGGCGGCGAGGAATGGGAGATATTATCTCCTATCGCTTCCGGTATGGCCGAGGCATGAATAGCTGGACCTGGGCCAGCTGGCGTCCGGGCAGGTCCAGTTTTCCGGTAGTTAATGTGCGTTTAAGAACGAACCATATTTTTATCATAATATGAGGGGTGGCCGTAAGCTTTGAGGTGCTGCCCTGGTCAACGAATGACACCGTTTTTCGGAGTCGGGCGCCGTGGTGGCTTTGCTCCTTAGTCCTAGCTGCCTGGCTTGCTTGCTGAGTTTGGTTTATCCCGTTTTTTATTCCGTCTTGAATAACCTTTAGGTAGGCATGACGCTAGCGCCATGGACGCTACATCATTCCTTGGCGCTAAAATAAAACGTTTGACCTTGGCTGACCTTGGCAAGGCGAGCGGGAATCAGACCCACGTCGGTCTCATGAAGGATACCTTCAATGGGTGGGATCGGCCTAATGGATTTAATGCCAAGGTGTTTTATCTTGGCCATGTTTATCCCTGCCTCGCATTCACTGACCCGATCACCAATCCCGACGGGACTGTTCGCAGCCCTAAGCTCCGCCAAGGGAAGGACGAAGAACTTGGCAATGCGGAGAGTGCTTTGCTGATCATTAGATCCTTGGCTGCGCCTGGGGATGGTTTGGCTGTTTGCCGATCCGGAAATCGCATGGATTTCTTGGTGATCCCTTCCGCTGAGCTTGGCATCGAGAACTCTCAGTTCGTCACAAAGCGTCACTTGGGGCGGATTGCCGGCCCTCGTGCGCCTTCTGGCTCTGCCGGTTTCGTGTACCGACAGGACCCTTCTGATGCCATAGGCGTGGCCATGGAGGGCGAGTCCGAGACCGTGCTCGCTAAGCGTAGGAAGCGAAACGAAGAGCTGCGTGATGCTTATGTGGCCAAATACGGTTACCGCTGCGGGGCCTGTGGCATGCTAATGTCGGAAGTCTATGGCGATGCGGCCAAGGACCTCATTGAGGTACACCACTTACGCCCACTGTCGCAGCGTATCGAAGGAGCCTCTCCAACTAAACTCGAGGACTTAGTCGGGCTTTGCCCTAACTGTCATAGCGTCGCCCATCGCAGAAACCCTGTCTACTCTCCGGCTGAAATCCGGGAGTTCATTTCGGTCAATGGCAAGTGGCCTAAGCCTAAGCGCTGAGGACGAGTTTCTTTACCACTGCAGCGACTGTCGTCGCGCTGACCGAATTCCCCGCCTGCATGTATAGCTGGGTATCGCTCATGCCAGATTTCTTGGCGTTGATGACCATCTCGTCGGGTAATCCCTGGAGCCTAAATGCTTCGATGGGGGTCAGTCGCCGGATACGATCTTTGCCTGTGCGCGCATGCTTCACTTTCATGGTCTTCGGGTCTAACTTCCCATTGATGTATGCGTCGGAGAAGTAGTTGTCCTGGGAGGCCCTGTGCATCTTGTGCATCGTCCGGCACAGCGGTTTGGCGTCGAGGTTATCGATGGACCATTCGTAGCTATAGCCGCCAGATCCTTTGGACAGAATGGTGGGTTTGATCTTTTCTGAGAGGTAATAGTTCCTGCTAGGATATTTTTTCGCGACGTTCCTTTCCAGCAAGTGCCAAGTGGACGGATATTTTCGATCTGTGATCGCTACGATCGGAGGAACTTCATCGTCGTCCAGCTTTTCGATCCTGTTTCCTCTGTCGCCTACAATGTAGACGCGTCGACGAACATGCGGCACCCCGTAGTCTGCCGAATTAAGCATCCACACGGCGGTTTGGTACCCAAGGTCTGTGAGTATTCTTCGGATCATCCGAAGGGTTTCTCCATTCGCGTCATTCATCAGTCCGCGGACATTCTCGAGCACGAAGAAGCGCGGTTTTTTGGCCTCCAGAAATGTGGCGATCGCGAAGAATAAGGTTCCCCTGGCGTCTTTAAGGCCCAGCCGTGCTCCCATCGTGCTGAAGGGTTGGCATGGGAATCCGGCGAATAAGATGTCTACGGGGGTTGGGAGGAGCTTATTTGGATTCTTTGCTTCCTTGGTGTCATTTCCGTCGAGAGGTCCGGTAAGATTCTGGATGTCCCCCCAGTTCGTTTTGTCGCGTTCGGCGAAGTATCCCTTGTAGGTGGCATCGGCGTTAGGTTCGATTTCCGCACGTCCCACCCAATTAAATTTCACCGAGTGACTATTGCCGAAAAGCTCGGCACCGATCCTGAATCCCCCGACTCCGCTGAACATGTCGAACGCGTTTAGGGTCTTCATTTGAGCGCAGCCTTCAAGGCCTCGGCGATGTGAAAGGCGAGCAGGGGAGGGACTGCGTTTCCGATCTGTTGGTACCATTGGCCCAGCGTACCCTTAAAGACGTAGTTGTCAGGAAAAGATTGCACTCTCGCCGACTCCCTAGGCGTTAGGCCGCGGGGTTGGGTCGGGTGGATATACATATTGCAGTCAAATTTCATGTGGGCGCAGACGGTTTTGCACGCCTGGTCAGCGACCAACTTGAAGTATTTGTCTTTAAAGATTCCGTTTCGGCTCTTGTAGGGCATGATGTCCGCTATGGATGGGTGCAGAGAGTTAGCTCCCTGCGGTAGTCTGCCGAAGATCTTTACGTCACGTGGGTTGTTGTATCTGGCCTTGTGGTTGAAGATGAGGCTCCCCGCTAATGGGTGAGTGCCGTTGATTGCCTCTAGGTAGGCTTTTTTTCCTCCAGCTGCAGGCTTATCTACCGTGTAACCAGACTCGTCATCTTCAATGTCGGTTCGGTTCTTGACCTTCTTAGGGGTGAGTTCGCGGAGTCCTGAAATGGCATCTGCCAAGGTACGTGGTGTGGCTTCAGATTTTGCCTTCTCGATGGAGTCCTTGAATATAGCGACCTTGTTGGAAGCGGATTTGATGCCGCTGGATCGGAAAAGGATAAAGAGGACACGTCGCCTGTTCTGGGGGACGCCAAAATCAGCCGAGTTGAAGGTGAACATCTCTCCAAAATATCCAATCCTCTTGAAGTCTTCGAGGATCTGCTCGGACACCTTCCTTATTCCAAGCACGTTTTCCATCACTATGGCCTTGGGCTTGATGGCATCACAGCACCGGACGAACTCCTTATATAAGTTATTGCGCGGGTCATCGATGATTCGTTGGCGATTTGCTGTACTGAAACTCTGGCAAGGCGGCCCGCCGGTGACTACGTCCGCCTTGAAAGCCTGGCCGGCAATCTTGTCCAAGAAGAGCGTCTTGATGTCGGCTTGGTGGGCCACTCGACTTTTGCCAGGGCGGTTGAAGTTAAATGTTTCGATGGCGGCAGCATCCCAGTCGGTCGCGAAGACGGTCTCGAAGCCCGAGCGCTCAAACCCGACAGAAAGTCCTCCTGCCCCGCAGAAGAAGTCCACGCTCTTGAGCGCCTTCTTCTGGTTCAGCCAAATACAGCCTTCCCTCCAGTTGTTGACGTCAGCAAACGGGTTTTTAGTTGGTTTTACGGGGATTTTTCCCATTAGTGAGTGAACAGATATTCACTGTGGTTGTGTAGTCAATAGCGTTGAGTGAGTGCCAAGATCGAAGAGTTTTTAAAAAACGTACCCCTTGGATGTGTTGGTGGCCTTGCGCTGCTATGTATCTGGCGTGAAGCATGGAGTGGTGGCCATGTGATCATCGCATGCATCTGACACGACTTGAGCCAAAAGTATCCCGTCCAAGTTGCCGTTTTCTGGCTATGGCGAGGCAAGTTACCCCAAATAGATTGTTTATATTAATCCTATAAATATTAATCCTCAGCCTGGACATGCACGCGTTCGGCGGCAAGATTCGGTCATGTCTGCCAATTGGACGTTTACCCTAAAGGCTAAGGACGAAAAGACCCGCAACCCTGTTTCCGGCGAGTTCTTCGCTTCCGACGCCATCAAGAATGCCGGAGAGGCTCTGATCCGAGAGGCGATCCAGAACTCCTTGGACGCACGACCAGATCGTCCGAACGGACAGGCCCAGGTCCGCATCTACATTTCCGGCCAGTCGAAAGCTTTGGCTCCGGCTGCGCATCAGAAGTGGTTCGGGGCAGCGTGGTCCCACTACTTGGCTCCGAAGAATGGACTGCGCCCTGGCAAGGCGACCCGCGACAAGAAGTGCGGTTTCCTGGTCTTTGAGGACTTCGGTACCACTGGTCTGGTCGGCGATTGGGAACAGACGGATGTCATCGAGGGCGCCAAGAATGCTTTCTTCTATTTCTTCCGGGCTGAAGGCGCGACCGAGAAGTCTGCAGATCAACTCGGTCGCTGGGGTATCGGCAAGCAGGTCTTTCCTCGCTCTAGCCATGCGCAGACTCTTTTCGGTTACTCAGTGACCGCAGCCCACCCAAAGGGCTTCCTGATGGGGAGCTGCATCCTCAAGTACCACGAGGTGGAGCGTAAGGTTTACCGTCCCGACGGTTATTTCAGTAAGCCCATCAAACTCGAGGGTGGCGACCTGATCAGTGGTCCCATTACGGACGCAGATATGCTCGCCGATTTCCGCAGCGACTTCAATCTAAGCCGTAAGGATGGGCAGCCCGGCCTTAGCGTCGTAGTGCCGTGGCTCGATGAGGGGGAAGACGGGTCTTCCGGCTTCGACCAGGATAGTCTCTTGATCGCAATTCTGGACGGCTATTATCTTCCTATTCTGGAGCGCAAGCTTGAGGTCTCGCTCGAGGACGAAGACGGAGTGATTCGCATCAAGGCTGACAACTTCCACAAAATCCTCTCCGACCTCGCCGCCAGGCTTAAGTCCGATGATCGTCGCCTGAAACTGCTCAATCGTACGCGTGCGCTAGTACGCCTGGCGCAAGCGATGATGGAATCGGCTCCAGTCACCTATGTTCTTCCTGATTGCGATGCCGCCAAGGCGTCTTGGGCCGAGGGCATGCTGCCGGAGGAGCTTGGCAAGTCTATCCGTACTTCGCTTGCCGAGGGGCGCCTTGTCCAGGTGAAGGCGGCTTTGACGGTGCGCAAGAAAGACCGCCCGGATGCCCGCGACGAGTTCAGCTGTTTCATGCTGAAGGACGAGGCCTTCAACGATCGGCCCTGCCACATTCGAGAGGATCTCATCATTTCAAACGTGACCAGCAGTCGTGCGAACGGTTTCGCCACCATCGTGAGAATCGATAAAGGCGCGCTGGCTAATCTCCTGGGGGATTCTGAAAATCCGGCTCATACCGAGTGGCAGCCATCCTCGCAGAACTTCAAGGACAAGTATGTCTACGGCGGGATGGTGATCAAGTTTGTCGCCGACTTTGCGACGGAGCTGCTTCGCCGTGTTCACTCCAGTTCCAACCAGATCGACAAGGACATCCTGCGCTCCTACTTCAACGATCCTGGCCCTGAGACCCCCGATGCGGACAAGCCGCCACGTCAGGGGCCGAAGGAGCCTGATGATCAGCCAGGTCCTATTCCCCCTATTCCTCCTGATCTGCCTGATCTGCCGCCTAAGGCGGAGGTGCGCATCATTCCGTTGACAGATGGATTCACAGTTTCGGCAACCGGCTGGCCTGTCGATTCCGGTGCCAATTTGGAGATTCTTGCTGCTTACGAGACGGCCAAGGGGGATCCCTTTAGCCGTTATCAGGAGTATGACTTTGATTTTAAGGGTAAGGCTTTGAAGCGCGAAATCGATGGTGCCAACATCGTTTCAGCCGAAGGCAACCGTATCGTCATTTCGATCACTGCGCCTATCTTCCAGGTCACGGTCAAGGGGTTCGACGTCAACCGTGACCTCGTCGTTCGTTCTAAAATCCTCGAAGCCAAGGAAGCGCTCTAATCGCCATGACTATTCGCCGTATCAATTTCCTTAAACGAAAGAAAATCGCTGGGAATAAAATCAACATCCAGCTTTCCGTCGTCGGCGCAACTAAGCGCTTTTCGATTTCAGCTGACCTCGCCGAATATGCCTTCCCGGCAGGTTCTTCGATCTTTGTCGACGTAACCCAGTCGTCGATGGAAGCCATCCGTTTTAATTTTGGGACAGTCGGTTCTCCCGCATTCCGCGAGGAGGACATCTCGCGACTGACCGGCGAGAGCGTGGTGTTCAACCTCTACGTCATCGACTCTGGTACGGCCCAGAAACTAGGCGTGGCGGAGGCTATTCGTATCAAGGGCCAGGATGGAAAGCTGGGTGGCTCAAATTCATTACTTCCTGTGGATGGCACCAAGGAGTTGGGCGGTATTCTCTGGCGCATTGATTTCGATATCTCCGGTGCCGAAGGTGCTAGCGATGCCCCTGTGCTTCGGATCGACAAGCACGCTTCACTTAACTCGGCTTCGGAGTTCCTTAATAGCCCGGTCCATTCTGCTCTCATCCTGCCTATGGCGATGAGGCTTATTCTGGCTAAGATCCTGCTTGAAGGTGACGCCTTTGAGTACGACCCGACCTCCGCATCGTGGCGGCATGCATGGGTACGCTTTGCCATCACCCAGACAGGTGACGCCCTGCCCGAAAAGGAGCAGACGGCTGACCTCCCTGACTGGATCGACCAGGCTTGCGCTGCTTTTTCACGTCGTAGCCAGCTCCACGACGGCTTCCTTAAGCATATCGAAAAATGAACATCCGACGATTCAAACAGCAGGGCGTGGATGCGTTCCGCGAGTATCTCCGTCAGGCAAAGCTGGACGCAAAAGCCAAACTGCCCGTCCAGCCTGTCCCGGTAGAACTTCTCACCAGTGATACGACATCGGAACCTACGACTTATGTCATGCCTACGCTGCCTGAAGTTTTCGTGACGAAGATGGACCTCGCAAGCTTCGTCGATCGCGTCTTTCCGCGGAACAAGTACGACGAAATCAGAATTGATGTTGGGATGTGGACATGGCTTGCCGCCTGCATGTTCGACCAGATCACCAACGGTCGTAAGAAGCTCAAGGAGGAGCGCGCCTACGTCGCTGGCCTGAGCTTCCAGGAGTTCTATCGCCACCTTGTTCTCGGCCCTTATTTCATCTTCTTCAATGCCAAGGAGGATTTGTCCCGTGTTCAGGTCCTGCTTTATGATGATCCCACGACCATGAATGAAGTCATGGTGCAGTTTGGGTCCTACCAGACGCTTATGCAGAACAAAGGCCTCCAGGCGGTTGTACAGCGTCTGTATTATGACCCTGGAAAGGGACGTATCAAGCGAGGCGCAGGAGGTAAGGAGGCCGGCACGCCTCGTCGACTCATGGATTTCTTTCGTCAGATCGAACTCAATTACGACCTCCAGAGCGTGAGCGAGTCCAGGTTCTGGGATATGATTCCTGCCGAGTTCTCGAAGTTTAAAAGTTCCTAAGATTGTTAGCGCTGCGGCCCGCTTGCGGTAGGGGCCGGGTTGGGCAGAGTGGGGTAATGAAGATCATCGCCAAGGAGGAGTATGAGTTCAAGTGGGTCAGCATCTGGGTGGGGAACTTCGAGAGTCATGATGAGCTCCAGGCTCGGGCTAAGGCGGTGCTGATGCCTGAGGTGGGCGGTGAGGATGGGTATGACTTCGAGGGCTTGGCCGAATGGACCAATGGCGACGGAGAACCTCGTCCTTTGGCCGATATGATGGGGGATTTCATGTGGACGATCTACGACGTTCCCCCGGTCCTGGCGGCGGCGGACGCCCTCGGTGTCAGCAAGGTTAACGGTTTCATCCAGTTTAACCACACGCGTTGCTCGGCCGGCCCACATGATTTGCCCGGTTTTACCTTTTTGGGCACCTTCCCGTGTTGGGCGAACCCGGAGATGGAAGACGAGGACGAATAGGCCCTAAGCCTTGCCTGAGGGGCCCTGGGCGGCCATTGATGGGGTCATGGCGCGCTGCATCCCCGACTTTATCGAAGACATGGACGAAGGACATCCGGAGCGGGTGTTCTTTGACCGGTTGAAGGCCGAACTGCCGGACGAGTTCGTGATCATCCCGAGCTTAGAAGTCTCGTCTCGGCGGGACCATGTAGAGTCCGAGGTGGATTTCGTCGTGCTCCACCCCCGTGGGCGGCTCGTCCTTGAGGTGAAGGGCGGCAAACTCCGCCGCAAGGCTGGTATCTGGGAGCGCTTCAAGGGTGGAGCGTGGATCCGGGAAGGTAAGTCCCCGTTCTACCAGTCGCGCGTCAATAGCCACACGGTCCGCGAGTACTTGGAAGATCGCTTCGGTAAGCGCGACCCCCGGGCGGAAGCCCTCTTCGGCCGCGCGGTCGTCTTCCCTGACGTCGTCGCGGAATATGACTCGCTGGAGGCAGTCGATCAGATGGTCATCGATCAGTCTGATCTGGTCGGCCAAGGGAGCGTGCTCAAGGCTATTCACGCCCTTTTTGACCAAGCCGAAATGCAGTTCAAGAAGGGGCGCCAACGTAAAGATCTGGATGCTCAGAAGGCCGAGGCTAAGCAGATGCTGCAAGCCGGGCAGACGCCCCGCCCGATCGTGGAACTTCCTTTGGATCAGATCAGACTACCTGAGCAGCTCACGGATGCCCAGATCCTGCAGGTTGCCGACGCGCTTCGTCCCGACATGCTGGTGGCTACCAATCTGTCGGCCTCCGACGTCGAGCGCGAGTTGATCCGCCTTTCAGCCAGCCAGCTTCGGGTGCTCGATGCTGTGCAGACGAGCAAACGTCTCCGTGTCATCGGCGGTCCTGGTTCCGGAAAGACGCTTTTGGCCGTCGAAGTCGCCCGCCGCGAGGTCCGCGAGCGTCCTGGCTCCAAGGTCGGACTAGTCTGCTTTAACCGCAGCTTGGGGTCGTTCTTGGGCGAGGTCGCCCGTTCCGAGGGCCTGCTGACCGCGGTCACGGGTTCCTTCTACGTCCATGTGGACCGACTGCTGGGCGATGTCGGCAAATCCGATGGAGATGCCGCCTATTATCAAAGCCGTGTGCAGCAGGCCATCGCTACGGCCAAGGGGCTGGCGGAAGAGGCTAAGTTCGACGTCCTCATCGTCGACGAGGGACAGGACTTCCGGGACGATGGCGAAAAGCTGGCTCTGCTGGATGCCCTCGTGAAGGGCGGATTGACCAAAGGCCGCTGGCGTTGGTTCGAAGACCTTAATCAAGTGTTGACCCCTCCGACCGAAGGCGTGCCTTCCGCTGAGCTTGCCCAGCATACGGCCAATCTCGATGAGGCTGCTGAGTTCGTGCTCAAGGGTAATTGGCGCAATACGGCTCAGATCGCCGAACGCGTCAGTGCCTCCATGGGTTTGGAGCATCATGCCGAGGGCATGGCACTCGAAGGCCCAGAGGTCCTGACGGCGCCGCTGCGCCCAGGCCAGGAGTTCGCCATGCTCGATGCCCTGGTACAGAAGAAGTTAGCTCCCGAGATCGCTACCCGCCAGTATTCGCCCGAGGACATCGTGGTCCTGAGCATGCGTGGCGCCGGTAAGGCTTCTTTCGAAGGCCAGACCACCCTCGGCGGGTTTCCGCTCGTCCCGTACGACCCAGTCGCCCCCCGCGTGCCCGGTGCCATCCGGGCGACGTCCGTCTTCAAGTTCAAAGGCATGGAGAGCCATGTGGTCATCGTGACCGACCTAGATCAGGTCGAGACCCTGCGCGACCGCCGCAAGGCCTACGTCGGTATGTCTCGCGCCCGCTATAAGCTCTACCTCATCGCGACCGAGGCTGCCTTGGCTAAGCTCAAGCGAGCCTGACCCGTTCGTCCCCACGCAAAGAAACCGCCCTTGGAGTGATCCGCGGGCGGTTTTTTCATGGACTCGGGATCTTCCCACGCCGAATGCCTCGAAAGGGTGCGTCGTGAGGCG
>JACCDL011099588.1_pt1 | contig 18900 bp, 16 predicted proteins | sample 7441931 | NCBI WGS metagenome assembly JACCDL01 (sample SAMN15323437, study PRJNA562643) | freshwater metagenome | isolation source: river surface water | place: USA:Blue River Watershed | collected 2017-08-16 | reverse complement strand
CGTTAACCGGAGCTTCATATCGCTTCCGCGCTCGCCCATTTGATCTAGTTTCAACGCCATCTGCTTGCGAGCACTGTGCATCAGGTTGCGATATGCGTACCGATGTTCGCCGCGGAAAGACGCTCCGTCGTCTTGCTGGCGATGACCCACAAGTTAACGAAGAGTGGAACTGCGATAAAGGTCGTTGGGCATTTAAGTATGTAACTCAGAAAGATCGAATTACTACACCGCTTGTTCGTGACGAAAACGGTGAGCTTCGAGAAGCATCTTGGCCTGAAGCGCTACAAGCAGCAGCCGCTGGACTGGAAGCAAACCGCACCGCAGTTCTAGTTGGTGGCCGTGCCACCCTTGAAGATGCATATGGTTATGCAAAGTTTGCCCGCGTTGCTCTAGGCACAAATGACATCGATTTCCGCGCTCGCGTTTCAAGCAGAGAAGAGCGAGATTTCCTAGCCTCATATGTTGTTGGTAAGGAAGTAAATTACAAAGATTTAGATCGCGCAGATCAGGTTGTACTTCTTGGCTTTGAACCTGAAGAAGAATCACCAATTGTTTTCTTACGCCTCTATAAGCAAGTACGTAAGCGCTCGCTCTCAATTACAACAGTTGCGCCTTTTGCGAGCCGCGGTAGCGAGAAATTGAACGCTAAATTGATTAAGTGCGCTGCTGGAAATGAAGCGAGCGCTATTCCAAGTATTAGTGGCCTAACTTCAAAGTCAGTCATCTTGGTTGGTGAACGACTAGCTGAAGCGGTCGGTGGTCTATCTGCTGCGGCTGGACTCGCAAATTCATCAGGCGCAAAATTGGCGTGGATTCCACGTCGAGCTGGTGAGCGGGGCGCACTTGAGGCTGGCGCGATTGGAAATCTTCTTCCCGGAGGTCGCCCAGTAAGTGATGCGAAAGCCCGCGTTGATATTCAGACTGCTTGGGGCGTCGATTCTCTTCCTGCGAGCGAAGGACGCGATACCGAAGGTATTTTGAAGGCGCTTCATGATGGCGAGATTGAATCGCTCCTAATCGGTGGCGTTGATCCGCTTGATATCTCAGCGCACCTGCACGATGGTTTAAAGAAGGCTTTTGTTGTATCACTTGAGATTCGCAAGAGCGCAATCACTGAAATTGCAAATGTGGTTCTTCCAGTCGCAGCGGTAGTTGAGAAGAGCGGAACTTTTGTTAATTGGGAAGGTCGCTCACGCTCATTTGATGTTGCAGTTGCTGATTCGTTAACGAGAAGCGATGTAAGAATCCTTTCAATTCTTGCCGATGAGATGGGTGCACCGATAAATCTTCCGACTGTCTCGGCAGCAGCAAAAGAATTTAACTCGCTCGGCAATTGGGATGAGAGCGCTAGCTTTACGCCAACTTCTGCAAAAGAAATCGCTCATGCAAGTAGCGAAGCACTCCTTTCATCATGGCGCTTACTCCTAGATGCAGGTTCGCTCCAAGATGGCGAAGCAAATCTTGCCGGCACAGCTCATCCATCAGTTGCAGTCATTTCAAAGTCCCGGGCTGAAAAACTTGGCGTTGCGAATGGCGATAGCGTTCGAATCTCAACCTCGATTGGTTCAATCACACTTCCTTGTGAGATCAAAGATATGGAAGAGAGTTCAGTCTGGATCCCGCGTAACTCAGCGACTAGTAAAGCGATTGCATCCCTGGGCGCTGTTAACGGTCCAGTATCGGTGGTGAAGGCATGAGCGAATACGCTTCAATCCTTCTAGATGATCCAGTCTGGATGATTATCGTAAAAGGTCTATTGGTATTTATTCTCTGTGTTCTACTAACTCTTGCTGCTGTATATGGCGAGCGAAAGATCGTTGCGCGGATGCAACTTCGCGTTGGTCCAAATAGAGCTGGCCCAGGTGGGATGCTGGTGAGCCTTGCAGATGGCGTGAAGTTGGCGCTTAAGGAAGACATAATTCCTAAAGCAGCTGATCGCATTGTCTTTATTCTCGCCCCAGTCATAAGCGCTGCAACCTGCTTTTTGGCCTTCGCCGTTATCCCAATGACTGGCGTAGTTTCATTCTTTGGCGAAGAGACAATCATGCAGCTAACCGATATCCCAGTCGGAGTTCTCTATGTTCTAGCGGCGACCTCAATTGGTGTGTATGGAATCGTTCTTGCAGGTTGGTCTTCGGGTTCCACTTATCCGCTTCTCGGCGGACTTCGCTCCAGCGCACAAGTTATCTCTTATGAAATCGCGATGGGCCTCTCATTTGTGGCGGTATTTATGTATGCCGGATCTATGTCGACCGGAGATATTGTGCAAGCGCAATCCCAATGGTGGAATGCAGTTGTTCTCTTCCCATCATTTGTGATCTATGTGATTTCCATGGTTGGCGAAACTAATCGTGCTCCATTTGATTTAGCAGAAGCTGAAGGTGAATTGGTTGGCGGTTTCCACACCGAGTATTCATCTTTGAAGTTCGCACTCTTCTTCTTGGCTGAGTATGTAAATATCATCGCAGTATCAGCTCTTGCTACAACGCTCTTCCTTGGTGGGCCATCTGCGCCTCCAGGTCTTGGATTTACTGAGAGCTGGCTTGGTGGTTGGTTTACCTTTATCTGGTTCTTACTAAAGGTATTTCTATTCTTCTTCCTCTTCGTCTGGTTACGTGGAACGCTTCCAAGACTTCGTTATGACCAGTTCATGAAGTTTGGTTGGAAAGTTTTGATTCCAGTAAGCGTTGCTTGGATTCTCGTAGTTGCAACCCTCCGCCTTCTTACGCAAGAGGGCGCTTCGCAATTCATCATCGCAGCCTTCACCGGCGGCGTTGTTCTTGCAGTGCTAATCGCAACATCACTTTATGAATCAAGTAAGAAGAAGGCTGAAGATGCTGCGCGTTATGTTCCAGAAATGCCAGCACCAAAGTTCCCTGTCCCTGCCCTACCTAAGGCGAAGATCGAGGAGGTCGAATAATGAGCGATTTCGAACTTCAACCGAAGCGCTCTGATGCGATTGAGAAAGCCGCATCTGAGAGCGTTCCCGTCACGGGCCAAGAAGCCTCGCCATTCTTCAAGCAGCTCAAGGGCTTCTGGGTGACCTTTTCAACGATGTTTAAGAAGCCATTAGTTGTCGAATATCCAGAAGTAAAAGTTGAAACTCAGCCCCGTTTCCATGGTCGCCACCAACTCAATCGCTATGAAGATGGACTTGAGAAGTGCATCGGTTGTGAGTTGTGCGCCTGGGCATGTCCAGCTGATGCAATTTACGTAGAGGGCGAGAACAACACAGAAGAAAACCGCCTCTCACCTGGTGAGCGCCATGCCAAGGTTTATCAAATCAATTACCTTCGCTGCATTTTCTGCGGCCTCTGTATCGAAGCTTGCCCAACTCGCGCTTTAACAATGACAAACGAATATGAAATCGCCGACGATAAGCGTGAGAAATTGATCTGGGAGAAAGAAGATTTGCTCGCCCCACTTCGTGCCGGAATGTTGATGCCGCCGCATCCAATGTATCCGGGTGCCGATCACCATACTTATTACCGCGGTGAGATCAAAGAGGCTCACCCGTCACAAGAGGTGAATAAGTGACCGGTGAAGTCATAGTCTTCTGGACGCTTGCACCGTTAACAGTTTTAGCGGCGCTAGGAATGCTTTTGGTGAAGAAAGCCGTGCATTCAGCGATCTTGTTGGCATTTGTGATGATTGCGCTTGCAGTTTTCTATTTGATTCAAGAAGCACCATTCCTCGGAGTTGTACAAATCGTTGTTTATACCGGCGCGGTGATGATGCTCTTCCTATTTATTTTGATGTTGGTTGGCGTTGATTCATCAGACTCACTAGTTGAGAACATCAAGGGCCTCCGTGGCGTCGCCATCTTCACCTCGCTCGCTTTTGCAGCAGCTTTGACCTCTTTGATTGCGCGCGCAACGACCGGAAGGGATCCCGTTGGATTAGAGCTCGCTAATGGAAATGGAAATGTCCAAGGCCTCGCTGGATTGATATTTGGTACCTATGTCTGGGCCTTCGAAATCATCTCGGCGCTTTTAATCACCGCAGCTCTCGGAGCCATGGTTCTTGCTCATACCCAGAAATCACCAGAAGCCCGCCTTTCCCAGCGCGTTCGCGCTACCGCCCGCTTCCGCGGCGAATCAATCGGAACAGCTGCCGGTCTTCCGGGCTCAGGAGTCTTTGCCCGTCATAACGCTGTTGATGTGCCGGCGCTACTTCCTGATGGAACCCCTTCAGATCTTTCAATCTCGAACTTGATTGCCCAACGAGGCGATGTTCAAGAGGTTAAGCGCTATTCACTTGAAGGCCTGCCGAAGCTAGATGGCGAGGATAAGAAGTGAATCCAACAAGTTACCTTTACCTCTCTGCGCTTCTCTTTTCGATTGGCGCAGTCGGCGTAATTATCCGCCGGAACGCAATTGTCGTCTTCATGTGTATCGAATTGATGTTGAATGCTGCAAATCTTGCCTTCGTAACTTTTGCACGGATGAATGGAAACCTAGAAGGACAAGTCATTGCATTCTTCACGATGGTTGTTGCGGCATGTGAAGTTGTGGTTGGCCTTGCGATTATCGTCTCTATATATCGATCCCGTCGATCTGCATCAGTTGATGATGCAAGTCTGTTGAGTCGCTAATGACTTCATCGAACCTGGTTTACTTAATTGCGCTACCGCTCTTTAGCTCGGCGCTCCTAATGCTTCTCGGTCGCAAGGCCGATAAGTGGGGACATATCTTTGCCACCTTAATTGCAGCGAGCACTTTCTTCATAGGCGTATCTGAGTTCCTTGCGATGCGTGATCGCGCTGTTGAGATGCGAGCCGTCACCCAGAAGCTATTTACTTGGATCTCGGTTGGTGATCTCCAGGTTGATGCTGGGCTCTTGCTTGATCAGCTTTCCATCTCCTTTGTACTTCTTATTACCGGCGTTGGAACGCTTATTCATATCTATTCGATTGCGTATATGTCCCATGATCGCGATCGCCGACGCTTCTTCTCTTACTTGAACCTTTTCATCGCCGCCATGCTCTTGTTGGTACTTGGCGATTCTTACCTAAGCCTCTATGTGGGCTGGGAGGGCGTGGGCCTTGCTTCATACCTATTAATCGGCTTCTGGAACCAGAAACCTGAATATGCGACTGCGGCCAAGAAGGCATTCGTCATGAACCGTGTCGGTGACTTTGGACTTTCAATTGCAATCATGATTGCTTTCGCGACCTTTGGCAGCGTCTCTTTTAGCGGTATCGAAGAGAAAGTTGGCGGCGCAAGTGAAACTGCAGTTACGGCTATGGGACTTATGTTGTTACTTGCTGCTACCGGCAAGTCAGCCCAATTCCCACTACAAGCTTGGCTCGGGGATGCGATGGCTGGTCCAACGCCTGTTTCAGCGCTTATCCATGCCGCGACGATGGTTACTGCCGGTGTTTATCTGATTACTCGTTCCAATTTCGTCTTTGATGCAGCTCCAAATGCACAACTTGCTGTTGTAATCATCGGTGTAATCACACTTCTCTTCGGCGCCATTATCGGTACTGCAAAAGATGACATCAAGAAAGCGCTCGCTGCCTCAACGATGTCCCAAATCGGCTACATGATTCTTGCTACAGGATTTGGTCCAGCAGGTTATGCCTTTGCAATCATGCACCTGCTAACTCACGGTTTCTTCAAAGCTGGAATGTTCTTGGGTGCAGGTTCGGTAATGCACGGCATGAATGATGAAGTAAATATGCGTCGCTATGGTGGACTTGCGAAATACATGCCAATAACGGCGATCACATTTGGACTTGGTTATCTCGCAATCATTGGAGTTCCACCATTTGCTGGCTTCTATTCCAAAGACAAGATTATTGAAACTGCATTTAATGCAGGCGGCGTTCAAGGAGTCATCTTTGGTGGCGCGGCGCTACTAGGTGCAATCATCACCGCGTTCTATATGACCCGCGTGATGTTGTTGACCTTCTTCGGAAATAAACGTTGGGCTGAGGGCACGCACCCCCACGAATCGCCCGTCTTGATGTGGGCGCCGATGGCTGTTCTAGCGGTTGGCTCAGTTGCCTCCGGATACCTTCTCTATAGCGGAAAAGCCTTTGTTACTTGGCTTGCCCCGGTAGTCGATAAGCATAAGCACGAACATGTTGAGTTCTTGCCACCAATTGTGGTTTCAATTCTTGCCGTAACAGCTGTGATTATCGGTGTCTCAATCGCACTTCTTAAGTATCGCGGTGAGCAATCAAGTGAAGCTCCGAATGATGTCAGCATCTTCACACGTGCTGCGCGACGCGATCTGTTACAAGATGACGCGAATGAATTTATGTTTATGCGCCCCGGTCAGAAGTTAACTCAAACACTGCTTGCCACAGACGAGAAAGTTATTGATGGCGCAGTACGCGGAGTTGGCGCAACTATGCTCGGTAGCGCCCGCGGTATGCGCAAACTTCAGAGCGGTTATGTCCGCAATTACGCGCTACTCATCTTGATTGGCGCGCTCCTAATTCTTGGCACTATTTGGGTGGTGACGATATGACCTTGACGATTATCGCCGCACTTCCTCTTTTAGGTGCTCTACTTATCTCCCTTCTCGGCAATTCTCAGAAGGAGAACATTAAGAAGCTTGCTCTACTTACATCGATTCTTACTTTTGTAGCGACGGTAGTTGTTGCGCTCAACTTTGAAATTGATAGACCTGGTTTCCAATTCGTGGAGAAGTATTCCTGGATTCCATCTCTCGGAGTTAACTTCCAATTTGGAGTAGATGGAATCTCGCTGATCTTGATCCTCCTTTCTACAATTCTCGTCCCGGTCGTGATTCTCGCCGGATGGAATGAATCTGAAGGTGGAAGATTTAGCGTCAAGACCTTCTATATCTTGATGCTAGTTCTAGAGACGATGATGATTGGAGTCTTCGCCGCAACAGATGTCTTCCTCTTCTACATCTTCTTTGAAGCGATGCTCGTGCCGGTCTACTTCTTGATTGGCGGTTATGGAAGCGGTGCGCGCCAGGCAGCAGCCGTTAAATTCCTTCTATACAGCTTATTTGGCGGGCTTTTGATGCTCGCTTCAATCATCGGCCTCTACGTGATTTCAAGCAATCAGATTGGGCGAACCTTTGATATCGAAGCTCTACAAACTCTAAAGATTGATTCGCTCACCGAGAATTTACTCTTCCTTGGTTTCTTCATCGCCTTTGCGATTAAGGCGCCGCTTTGGCCACTACATACTTGGCTGCCTGATGCTGCTAAGTCGGCTACCCCAGGAACATCAATCCTCTTACTTGGCGTTCTCGACAAGGTGGGCACCTTCGGAATGATCCGTTATGGCGTTGAGCTATTCCCGAACGCATCGAAGACCTTTACTCCGTTGATTATCACACTTGCGGTGATCAGCATTATCTATGGTGCAATTCTTGCTATCGGCCAGAAAGATATTAAGAGCCTGATTGCATTCACATCGATATCTCACTTTGGATTTATCACTATGGGTATTTTTGCGATGACCACGCAAGGCAATTCCGGTGCAACGCTTTATATGCTCAATCACGGATTCTCAACTGCGGCGCTATTTATGACTGCAGGTTGGATGATCTCGCGCCGCGGCTCATCAACGATTTCCGAATTCGGTGGCCTTCAGAGAGTCACTCCAATACTTGCCTGGAGTTTCTTTATCGCTGGTCTTTCATCGTTAGCGCTTCCAGGTCTATCAAGTTTTGTGAGTGAGTTCTTAGTTCTAGTAGGTACCTATACGCGCTACCCAGTAGCAGCGATAATTGGAACAATCGGAATAATTTTGGCAGCGCTCTACATCCTCATTCCAGTTCAAAAGGCGCTTCATGGTCCAACCACTCCTGGAAATGAAAATCTTCCAGATCTTAATAAGCGCGAGATCATCGCAATCGCTCCGATCATCGCTCTAATTATTGGACTTGGTTTCTATCCAAAACCTGCTCTAGATGTCATTAATCCAGCTGCGAAAGCCACGATAACTAAGGCTGGATTTAGCGATCCCGCTCCGGTCGTTCAAGGAGGCGATAAATAATGGGTTTTACTAGCCCGAACCTTGAATACGGCGCTCTTGCGCCGATGCTCATCATCTTTATTGCCGGAGTAATTGCGGTAATTGTCGAAGCATTTGTCTCTGCAAAACTCCGACCATCGCTACAACTAGCGCTCTCTATTGGCGCGGTGATTCTCTCTTTCGCTCAAGTGATCCGGTTACGGGGGACTGAGACAGTAACGGCGGCAAACAATTCTGTGATTATTGATGGCCCAGTCTTATTCATGCAGGGCACGATTCTTGTCTTTGCACTTCTTGGACTATTCCTAATCGCAGACTTTGAACAGTTTGCAGCGCAAGCCTCAGCTATCCCGGGTTCACAAGAAGAGCGAACTGCAATCCAAACCGGAAAGATGCAGACCGAGATCTATCCACTAACGCTATTTGCAGTTGGCGGAATGATGCTCTTCCCAGCAGCAAGTGATCTCATCACACTCTTTGTTGCTCTGGAGGTTCTCTCACTACCACTTTATTTGATGGCTGGCCTTGCCCGCCGTCGCCGGCTACTCTCACAAGAAGCGGCGCTTAAGTACTTCTTGCTTGGTGCGTACTCATCTGCATTCTTCCTCTTTGGCGCAGCTTTCCTTTATGGCTATGCCGGAACAGTTCAACTAAGCGGTATCGCTTCATCAATTGCCGGTGGTTCTGGAAATGACGTTTTCTTCCTAATTGGTATCGCAGCGCTAAGTGTTGGACTTCTCTTTAAAGTTGGAGCTGTCCCATTCCACGCGTGGACACCTGATGTCTATCAAGGTGCACCAACTGCTGTTACTGCATTTATGGCAGCTGCTACAAAGGTCGCTGCATTTGGCGCAGCGCTGCGAATTTTCTACACCGCAGTCGCTGGAGCCGAATGGAGCTGGAAGCCGCTCATCACTGCTGTAGCGGTATTGACGATGATTGTGGGCTCAATAATTGCTATCGCACAGCGCGATGTGAAGCGAATGCTCGCTTATTCCTCAATTGCACATGCGGGATTCCTTCTTACAGGAATATTGGCGTTAAACAAGAGTGGCCTAGAGGCTTCCCTCTTCTACCTCGCGATTTATGGGCTAACGACTCTTGGCGCCTTCGCACTTGTTAGTTTGGTTAGGGATTCATCTGGAGAAGTTACCGATCTAAATCGATGGGTTGGGCTGGCAAAGCGCTCACCGCTGATCGCTTCCTTCTTTGCCCTCTATCTACTTTCATTCGCTGGAATTCCGTTGACTTCTGGATTCATCGGGAAGTTCACGATCTTTAGCGCTGCATATGAAAGTGGAAATATCGGAGTAGTTGTAGTTGGCGTCCTCTCTAGCGCAATCGCAGCCTTCTTCTACATTCGAGTAATTGTGATGATGTTCTTCACCGATCCAGAAGAGGATACGGTTACAGTTTCAATCCCATCACTCTTCACTTCAGCTGTCATATGGATTGCGGCTCTCACAACTCTTGCTTTCGGCGTATTTCCAACGCCACTTCTTGATGCGATTGCATCACTATCTACCTTCGTGCGATGACTTTCATTGACTCCAGTTTGGAGAGCGAGTTATCTAAAGGCCTTAAAGAAGTCGAAGCGCTTCTAGCAGAGCACATCAAAGGTGAATACCCCCTAGTTGTTGAGACCTCGCGCCATCTAGTCGAAGCGGGTGGAAAGAGATTTCGTCCGATGCTGACACTGATCGCTTCTCATTTCGGAAGCGGTCAAAACCGGCAAGTTATTGAAGCTGCGGTTGTCTGCGAACTTACCCATGTGGCAACGCTTTATCACGATGATGTAATGGATGAGGCGCCACTTCGTCGCGGCGTAGAGAGCGCCAACTCACGCTGGGGAAATACCGTTGCAATCCTTACTGGCGATTACCTTTTCTCAAAAGCCTCTGATTTGTTGGCTGATTTAGGCCCGGAAGCGGTTCGTTTACAGGCGAAGACATTTGAGCGTCTTGTCGTTGGCCAAATCGAAGAGACCCAAGGTCCTAAAGATGGCGCTGATCCGCTCGCACATTATTTGAGAGTAGTTGGCGAGAAGACTGGATCTTTGATTGCAACTAGCGCTCGGTTTGGAGCAATCTTTGGGGGCGCCTCAAAAGAAGTTGTCGAAACGCTAACTCAATTCGGCGAAAAAGTTGGAGTCGCATTCCAACTAGCCGATGATGTAATTGATATCGCTAGTGATTCAAGTGAATCTGGAAAGACTCCTGGAACAGACCTTAAAGAGGGCGTTCCAACTCTTGTAACACTTCAAATTCTTCGCTCCAACGATCCAAAAGATCAAGGGCTTAAAGCAAAGTTATCCAAGCCAATTCCAAATTCTGAAATTGCCGCAACTATTAGGGAGCTCCGCGGACATTCCGCTCTTGCTTCGGCCCGCGAATATCTTCACACTCTTGCTAATGAAAGTAAGGCGATGCTCAAAGATTTACCAGATGGCCCAGCTCGCAAGACTCTAGAGGGCCTTTGCGACGCCATCGTCAATCGCACGGCTTGATCGAATCAAATCTCTACTCAAGAAAACCAGCGCCGCCCAAATAAAGGCAAATCCCAATAACTTTGTAGGAGCCATATCCTCACCATTTAGGAATACGCCTATAAAAAACATCATGGTTGGCGTGATGTACTGGAGAAGTCCGACTGTACTAAGTGGCAGTCGAGTAGTTGAACCATTGAATAGCAGTAGCGGTGCGACTGTGGCAATACCTGCGCCAAATAAGAGAAGTGATGAAACTACCCCTTCGCCAAAGAGCGCCTCGCGATTACTTTCTAGCCATAACAAGTAAACGAGATTAGGCAAGAAAGCAAAGAGTGTTTCAACACTGAGCGTTTCTAGCGCTCCCAGATTCAATTTCTTCTTAATTAGGCTGTAGCTAGACCACGAAATCGAGAGCACCAGCGCTATCCAAGGAAGTGAACCAAAACCAACAGTCAAAACCGCTACTCCGATAAATGCGAGCGTTACCGCAGTCCATTGCAGCGGCCGGAGCCGCTCGCGAAGCAAAAAGACGCCCGCAGCAACATTGATTAAAGGTGTTATGTAATAACCAAGTGCGGCCTCGACAACTCGATCCACAGTTACTGACCAGATGTAAACGCCCCAATTAACGGTAAGTAAGCCAGAGGCAAGAAAAAGAATAAGTAGTGTGCGCTTTGCTCTAACCATCTGAAAGGCGCTCTTGATCTGCTTGCGAAGCGCGAGGAGCGCAACACAGAGCAAAAGCGACCAGATTCCGCGATGCGCCAATATTTCATAAGCGCCAGCTTCCTCGATTAACTGCCAATAAAGTGGCAGCAAACCCCAAAGAAGATAAGCAGAGACTCCATAGAGAAGTCCAGTTGAGAATTTACTCATCGATAATTAGTGAATTGGACGGCAAAGTCCAACTTAGCCCCTTTAACCAGAGCGATAACTTCTTGAAGATCATCTTTGCTCTTACTCGTTACTCTAACGGCATCGCCTTGTATCTGGGCTTTTACTGACTTTGGGCCTTCCTCTTTTAATAATTTAGTTATCTTCTTTGCGTTCTCAGTCGAGATGCCCTCTTTTATCGGACAGAAGATCTTAAAAACTTTTCCGCTCTGTTCTGGATCCTTTATCTCCAGATGCTTGAGAGAAACGCCGCGCTTAATCATCTTCTCTTTCAATACTTCTAAAGCAGCTTTGGAGCGCTCCTCAGTCTCAGCCTCGACAAGAATCTTCTCACCAGACATCTCGATTTTCACACCTGTATCTTTGAAATCAAAGCGGGTTGTGACCTCTCGAGAGGCTTGATTGAGAGCGTTATCTAGCTCCATCCGATCAATTTTTGAGACGATATCGAAACTGCTATCAGCCATAGGGCTACCGTACCGCGCCGATTTTCACCTCGGAAAATCCCCGGTTAGAATTCCAGCCTGCTCGAATTCAGCGTTGTATACGAGCCCCAAATCAGGAGAATTAATTAGATGAATAACGAGATGCTCCAACAGATGCGTTCTGGAAAAGGTTTTATCGCCGCACTCGACCAGAGCGGTGGAAGTACCCCAAAGGCGCTCTCCCTCTATGGCCTTGATTCCTCGGCATATTCAAATGAAGCTGAGATGTTTGATCGCATGCATGAGATGCGCTCGCGTCTAATTAAGTCGCCAGCATTTAACGGAAACCGAGTTATCGGTGCGATTCTCTTTGAAATGACAATGGAGCGCACCATTGATGGAATCGGAACAGCTGAGTATCTCTGGAGCAAGAAGCATGTTGTTCCATTTCTAAAAGTCGATAACGGACTCGCTGATGAAGCAAATGATGTCCAATTAATGAAGCCAATTCCTGAACTTGGCGCTCGAATTGCAGCCGCTAACAAGCATGGCGTCTTTGGAACCAAGATGCGTTCGGTTATCAACTTAGCAAATCAATCAGGCATTGATGCAGTTGTTAAGCAACAATTCGAAATCGGAAAAGAGATTATCGCTGGTGGACTAGTTCCAATCATTGAGCCTGAGGTCAGTATCAAGAGCCCACAGAAAGCAGAAGCCGAAGCGCTTCTCAAGAAGTCACTCCTTGATTACGCAAACGCTTTAAGTGGCGATCAGAACATCATGTTAAAGCTATCAATCCCAACAGTGCCTAATCTCTATAAGGAATTAGTCGATCATCCACGCGTTGTTCGCGTTGTCGCACTTTCAGGTGGTTACTCACGTGATGAAGCAAATAAGCATCTCGCCGAGAACACCGGAGTCATTGCGAGCTTCTCACGCGCGCTAGTTGAAGGCTTAACCGCACAACAGAGCGATGCAGAGTTCGATAAGGCGCTAGATGCATCAATCCAGAGCATTTACGACGCCTCAATCAAGTAATAGTTCATTAATCTAAGTAGTAATTTGTGCGCGTAAGGGTGACCTTGTTACCCTTACGCGCAATTTGTTAGACCTGGTGGGTTGCCCGAGCGGCCAATGGGAGCGGACTGTAAATCCGCCGGCTCTGCCTTCAGTGGTTCAAATCCACTACCCACCACAAGCAAGAAATCGAGAGAGAAGTGAGCGATGGACCAACTAGCTCCTTGTTCAATCGAATCGCTACGAAACGCCGCTAACCACCTTCGAAAAGGTGCGTTGGTGGCGTTTCCAACCGAGACGGTCTACGGCCTAGGCGTCGATGCCGAGAATGAATCGGCGGTTGCGCGGATGTATCAAGTAAAGGGCCGGCCAGCTAACCATCCGGTAATTGTTCATATCGCGGATCAAAACCAAGTTGGATATTGGGCGGAAGAAATTCCTGATTGTGCAATTGCGCTCATGCGCAAGTTTTGGCCCGGTCCAATGACGCTTATATTGAAGCGAAGTGAGAGAGCGAAAGATTTTGTAACGGGAGGACAAGATTATGTTGGCCTACGAATTCCAGCTAACCCCATTGCGTTAAAACTCTTAAGTGAATTTGAATCACTCGGGGGACATGGAGTGGCAGCGCCAAGTGCAAATAGATTTGGTTCAGTATCACCTACCTCAGCAGGTGATGTAAAAGAAGAGATTGGCGAGCTGCTTGGGCCAGAAGATCTTATTCTTGATGGTGGCGCTAGCGAGGTTGGGGTTGAGTCCACCATCATTGACTGTAGTCGCGCCTTACCCAGAATTTTGCGCCTTGGCGCTGTCACTGAGGCGATGATTGAATCTATTACCCCAATCGATTCTGATAGTGACCTTGAAGAGATTAGAGTCTCGGGTTCATTAACTCGCCACTACTCACCTCGTGCGAGAGTTGTGATTGATAGAGAAGCGAAGTCGGGTGAAGGACTAATAGCTTTATCGGAGGTTATGACACCTGCGGATGTCATTAGATTAAGTTCACCAAATTCGATAGAAGAATATGCGCGGTTACTTTATAGCGCTTTACGTAAGGGTGATTCACAGGGTTTGGAGGTTGTGGTTGTCATACCACCGCGAGGGGATGGTTTGGCAGCTGCGATAAGAGATCGAATAATGAGAGCAAGTGCTCATTAGTTATTGCGCTAAATCTCAGGAATTAAGGGATAGATTTTGCTTATGAGAAAAATAATCGCATCCATATCAGCCCTAGTTCTAGCTCTCGGCCTTGTTGCCTACAGCGCTCTGCCAGCGAACGCCTCTGAGAATTCAAAGCACATCACCGTAACGGGTGTGGGAACTTCAATGGTTACTCCTGATGCAGTTCGATTTTTTGCTTCTGTATCGGTTATTGCCAAGAGCAACAAGGAAGCGCTAGCCAGCGCTTCGAAGTCCGCTACTGCAGTTCGTGGTGCACTTCGCGATAATGGAGTTGCGGTTAAGGACATTAAGACTTCTTCACTTACTGTCTACCCTGAATATAACTATTCACAAGATAAGGGTCAGCAATTAATCGGTTATCGCGCCACTCAATCCTTTACCGTAGTTATCCGTAAGGCTGAGAACGCAGGCGTTGTTATTGATGCTGTTGTGAGCGCTGGTGGTGATAACGTTCAGATAAATGGCATATCCCCATTCCTTTCAAATGGAGCAGCAGCTACTGAGCAAGCACGTCAAGCCGCTGTTGCAGATGCGCGGGCTCGCGCTAACTCTTATGCGAAATATCTAGGTGCTTCACTGGGCCGAGTCATTTCGTTGACCGAAGTAAATGCACCGGTTTATAACTTCCCGATTATGGCAAAAGGCGCAGCTGCGGAAGATGCCACCCAAATTGATCTTGGCGAGACTGAGGTGACTGTTACCGTAACTGTTCGTTGGGGACTTAACTAGAGCTTTGAAATGAGTTCTAGATAATCAGCAGTTACATCGCTTGCTTGGACTTTTGGTTCGATGCTCTTGGTAAGGCCGATATTCCAATCCGCGCTACCCGTTAGCGCCCAAGCAGCCTGACGAGCGGCGCCATCAGCCACATATTCACCAGGCGGTGGTAGTTGAATCTCACTTTGGAACATTGCTGCAGCAATCTCTTGCACAGCCTCACTCTTTGCGGCGCCGCCGATCAACAGGATTCGCTTCGCGCTAAACCCTTCACGCTTTAAAGCTTCCGCAGCAAAGACCATTCCCGCAATTACCCCCTCAATGGCGGCCCGAGCAAGGTTTTCAGAGGTGAAGTTCTCATGGGTAATTCCGCTGTAGTTGCCACGAATATCTGGGCGATTAGGAGTCCGCTCACCATCAAAATGTGGCAATAACCGTAGCCCTTTAGCACCGCTTTCTGCCTTTAGTGCAAGTGCAGCAAACTCATCAAGATCAACTCTTAGTAATTTAGCAACGCTGGCAAATATCTTTGCAGCGTTCAATGTACAAGCAAGAGGTAGGAAATTGCCGGCGGCATCAGCAAATCCAGCGATTTCACCCTTTGGGTCTTTGGTTGGAGTTTTTGATACTGCAAATGCAGTGCCACTAGTTCCAAGTGAGATTATTAAGTCGCCGACTCGCGCACCAAGTCCGAGGGCAGCTCCTGCGTTATCACCCGCTCCAGCAGCAATTGGGATGCCTGACTTGGTGCTGCCACCAAATTCATTGGGTGCAACGATTCTAGGAAGTTTTATATCGCTTCTTCCGCGAGTAGCTAGCTTGAGAATACCTAGCTCATATTGATTGGATACTGGATTGAAGTAACCAGTTCCGGATGCATCAGAGCGGTCAGTAAATAGAGCATCGATATCTGTGGAACCTGAAAGGCGCCAAGAGATCCAATCGTGTGGAAGAGCAATAGCTGCAAGTTTTGCTGCATTTGCTTTTTCGTTATCGGCCAACCAGCGGACCTTGCTTGCAGTAAAAGATGCAACAAGTTTCGAGCCGGTACGAAGATGAATATCTGGTACTTCTTCATTTAGCTCATCCGCCGCTTTTGCAGATCTCGTGTCATTCCAAAGCAAGGCATTTCTGATGACTGCGCCACCTGCATCAAGTGCAACCATGCCATGTTGCTGTCCAGCAATCGAAATCGCTTCAATCTTGTTATTAGCAACTGCAGCAAGGGCTTTATCAAGAGCGCTCTCCCAAGCATGCGGATCTACTTCAGTTCCATCCGGGTGCGGTGCTGAAGATTGCGCGACTAGTTCACCTGAATCAGCATCTCTTACAACGACCTTTACAGACTGGGTCGAGGAATCAACGCCTGCTACTAACGGCATCTTGGTCTAGAACGCACCAATCAGATATTCAAGGGCGAGTTGATCTAGCTCTTCGTAGTGATAACCGCGCTTACCAGCGGTCTCGACATCAAAGCTCTCATTTTGAATATCGCGCCAACTCTCGCCATTTGCAACTGTTGGCTGGAGAAGTTCGGTTACACCAGATTTATCAAAAGCAGCTTTGGTGCGCGGATCGCTTCGGAATGCAGCCGCCCGTTCTTGGAGAATCAAATAGGTGCGCATATTTGCAGAAGCAGATGCCCAAACTCCCTCATCACTCTCAGTGCGCATTGGCTTGTAATCAAAGTGCTTAGGACCGTCATACTTGTAGCGATCAAGAAGGTCTACAAGGAAGAAAGCTGATTTCAAATCGCCATGTCCAAAGACGAGATCCTGATCGTACTTAGGACCATGTTGTCCATTTAGATCGATATGGAAAAGTTTCTTGTGATACAGCGCCTGACCAATACCATGGACAAAATTCAAACCAGCCATCTGCTCATGCCCGACTTCTGGATTCAATCCAACTAACTCAGGGTGCTCCAGTGAATTTATGAAAGCAAGAGCGTGCCCAATAGTTGGCAAGAAAATATCGCCCCGAGGTTCATTTGGCTTTGGTTCGAGTGCGAACTTAATGTCGTAACCCTTATCAATTACATATTGGCCAAGAACATTAAACGCCTCTCGCATTCTTTCAAGTGCGACAACTGGGTCCTTGCCAATATCAGTTTCAGCGCCTTCGCGACCGCCCCAACAAACATAAGTCTTGGCGCCTAATTCCACGGCAAGTTCGATGTTGGTCATAACTTTTCGAATTGCATAGCGACGGATATCGCGATTGTTTGAAGTAAATGCGCCATCTTTAAAGACTGGATGGCTAAAGAGGTTTGTTGTAGCCATCGGAACTTTCATTCCGGTTGAATCAAGCGCCTTCTTAAAGCGAGCGATATGTGCTGCGCGCTCACTAATACTCGAGCCAAACGGAATCAGGTCATCATCATGGAAAGTAACGCCGTAAGCGCCTCGATCTGCAAGTTCACTTACAGTGCGAACCGGGTCGAGCGCATCGCGCGTTGCGTCACCAAAAGGATCACGGGCCTGCCAACCGACGGTCCAAAGGCCAAATGTGAATTTATCTGAAGGGTTTGGATTTCTCATGGGGCCAGCCTATTCATTTAGAGAGATAACTAGAATACGAAGGTGCTCGAGAAATCCGAACGGCCGTGGGGGCGCTACGAAGTCCTCCAAGAAAGCGCTACTCATAAAGTCAAGTGCATCTGGGTTCTCCCCGGAAAGCGACTTTCTTATCAGCGCCATAAATTCCGTGCCGAGCATTGGTTCATTGTTGCCGGCGATGCCGAAGTGACTATAGATGGTCAGATAAGGCAGTTAAGCGCTGGTGAATCGGTTGATTTCGGAATTGGCGTGGCACACCGGATCGCCAATGTTGGAAGTTCCGATGTCATTTTTGTAGAAGTACAGACTGGAACCTATTTTGGTGAGGATGATATTGAACGCCTAGAAGATGATTTTGGGAGAGCTAACTCTTAATCCGTTCACGATAGTAATAAGCGCTTGATTTTGGGATTCGCTTCTGGGTCGCGTAGTCGACATAAATAAGTCCAAAACGTTTTGCATAGCCATATGCCCATTCGAAGTTATCTATCAAACTCCAGGCAAAATAGCCGTTAATTGGAACGCCAGCTTCTCTTGCTTTAAACATCGCATCAAGGTGGCGCTCCAGATAGCTAACTCTATTTGGATCATCTACTTTTCCATCAGCTACAACATCATCCCAAGCTGAGCCATTTTCAGTTATGAATATTTCTTTCGGTGCATAGTCGTTATGGATTCGCTCTAGCAATTCAGTAAAGGTACCCGAGTGAACTTCCCAACCCATACCGGTTCGCTCAACACCCGGCGCGGTGACTTGTTTATAAGGAAGTGGCTTTACAGATGGGTCATAAGCAACTGTTTGGCGGAAGTAATAATTCAAACCGAGAAAATCAAGTGGGGTTGAGATTGTCTCCATATCGCCTGGATGAATCGGAACTTCTTTTCCAAAAGCCTCAACGATGTCCTTTGGATATGAACCTTTAAAGACTGGATCAGCGAACCAGCGATTATCAAATCCATCAGCGAGCTGTACCGCCATCGCATCTTCAGCTGATTCGCCCAACGTGATGGCTGGTGTGAAATTAAGGGTAATTCCAACTTTGAAATCCGAAGAGACTTCGCGAAGCGCCTTAGTGGCAAGCCCCGCGCCGAGCAGAAGGTGGTGTGAAGCATTAATTCCGGTTTGTAGATCTTTGATTCCAGGCGCCATCACGCCATAGAGATGACCTAGCCAAGCGCTACAGAATGGCTCGTTGATGGTCACCCAATTCTTTACTCGATCGCCGAAGCGCACCGCTAATTCATGTGCGTATTCAGCAAACCAATAAGCGCAATCGCGATTGTTCCAGCCACCTTTATCTTGGGCGGCTTGTGGTAAATCCCAGTGATAAAGAGTTGGCCAAGGTTCAATACCTCGCTCTAGCGCACCATCAATTAATCGATCATAGAAGTCAATACCAATTTGATTAACTGCACCCTTTGCATTCGGAATTACGCGGGGCCAGGCGAACGAGAAATGATAAACGTCTACACCTAACCACTTCATAAGATCCAAATCTTCGTTATATCGATGGTAGTGATTGCAAGCGATATCACCATTTTCGCCATTAGCTACCGCTCCAGGTATACGCGAGAAGGTATCCCAGATAGATGGAGCGCGACCTCCTTCTCTTGCGGCGCCTTCAATTTGATAGGAAGAAGTAGAGACG